>Ga0247727_10001369_pt1 | contig 58361 bp, 59 predicted proteins | sample WisWelCaveWW1625_FD_202498 | JGI IMG/M metagenome (GOLD analysis project Ga0247727, IMG submission 202498) | Biofilm microbial communities from Wishing Well Cave, Virginia, United States - WW16-25 | ecosystem: Environmental > Aquatic > Deep subsurface > Groundwater > Cave microbial mat | place... | reverse complement strand
CCTCGAGGTCGGGGCCGGTCGCGATGTCGACGGCGAACCCGTTCGCCTCCGCCCACCGGACGAACTGCCGTTCGTAGGACCACCAGCCGGTGCCGCCGCTCCAGACCGACAGACCGAGCGGCTCGGCCCACTCGAAGAAGTACCACGCCTCGCGGTCGGGCTCGGGCTGGGCCTTGCGCCGGTGCGGCTCGGGCTTCACGAGGAACCCGGGGGCCATGGGCCGGTCGAACGAGACCTGCGTGCCGCCGGTGTAGAGCGTCGGGCCGCCCCAGTCGTTGTAGGCGTTCCAGGTACAGATCGAGAGCACCAGGAGGAGGGGAGAGCGTCCGGTATCGCCGGGCACCGGACGGACGACGAAGAAGGCATCGACGCTCTCGTCGCCGGCGGCCACGGTCACCGCGTAGTAGCCGGATCGCCAGGAGGGATCGACCGGGATCTGCAGCGCCGCAGGCCAGCCGCAGCCGTTCGCGCTGGCATCGGGTGGTACGGCATGAACGCCGGCACGGCCCTCGCCGGTCCAGACGACCTCTCGCTGGTGGCCGTCACGGGCGACCTCGACCGTGAACCGACCGGCGTCGGTCGACACCCTCAAGGGGACCGGTTCGCCGACGGTTGCCGAATGGGGCCAGCAGTAGGCCTCGAGCATCAGCGGCTGAACGCCAGGTAGCCGGCCACGACGATCACGATGCCGGCGACGATGGGAGCGATCACCCACGCCAGCCCCAGACGCCCCCGGTACGGGCCGAGCGTGCCGACCTTGGTCGTGGGCTTCAGCCCAGGCGGGCGGATGGTCAGCCGCTTTCGTGCCACCGGTCGAGTCTACGGAAGGGGCGGGGTGGCGGCGTCGACCTCGAGGTCGGCGAAGTTGGCCGAGGTCTTGCCGAACTCCCACCACCCGTTGACCCTGGGTTTCACGATGCCGAGGCTGCGACCGTAGAGCATGGGGATCACCGCCACCCGTTCGGCGACCGCCATGCGGTCCGCCTGGTGGAACAGCTCGAGCCGGCCCCGGTCGCTTCGTTCCTGCCGTGCCCGTTCGATGAGGTCGTCGAAGGGCTGGTAGGCGAACCCGCCTTCGTTCGTCCGGCTCTGCGAGTGGAAGAGGAGTCGAAGGAAATACTCGGGATCGGCGTAGCCCGGCAACCAGCCGGTGAAGTACACGGGCGCCACCTCGCGCGGCGGCCGGATGTGCGCCAGCTCGTAGGTCCAGACCACAGGTTCGACGTGGATGCCCAGGACCTCTCGCCATGACGAATACACCGGATCGAGGACCTGAAGGTCATCCTCGAGGCTCGCCACCTGGATCGTGAGATCGCGCCCCACGAGAAGTGATCGTGCGAGGTCCGGGTCGAAGCGGAGCGCGATGTCGGGCGTGTGACCCTGCAGCGCAGGGGGTACGATCCCGCCGCCGGCGGCGACCATGTTGGGCGGCATGGCGGCCGCGAGCGCCTCCCGATCGACCGCGTGGGCCAGGGCGCGACGGATGTCGAGGTCCCCGACGACCGGATCGTCGTGGCGGAACGCCAGGTACCCCGACCAGGCGGGTGGCCCGACGAGCTGGTCGGGGGCATCTCGTGGGAGCACGTCGGCGAGCCGCGGCGTATAGCGGATCGCGATCAGATCGAGCTCATCGTTCCGGTATCGGGCGATGGCGTCACCGATGCGCGATCGCAGCATCTCGACCGCGGCGACGTTGCCCCGGCGGGGTCCACAACCGGCGCGGCGTTCGAGGATCAGCCGATCGTCGCGGCGCTCGGCGATCCGAAACGCGCCGGACACGACCTGGTCACCGTCGATCCAGGCATCGCCTCGTGCCCTGATGACGTGTGCGGGCTGTGGGCCGCCGTCGGGCCGGTTCATGACGCTCATGAAGTACGGCGCCGGCGCCACCAGGCGGAACTCGACCGTGCGCTCGTCCAACGCCCGAACGCCGATCCGGCCGGGGTCGGATCCGTCACCGAGGTAGTGCTCCTGACCGCCTTCCAGCACGAAGTAGATGGCCACCGACGAGCCGGGGGCCTCGGGGTTCAGCACGCGCTTGATCCCGAACTCGACGTCGTTGGCCGTGAGGGGTACCCCGTCGGACCAGGTCAACCCATCGCGGAGGTGGAAGACGTACCTGAGACCGTCGTCGGAGATCTCCCAACGCTCCGCGAGCGACGGCACGATGGTCCGTTCCCGCCGCTGCTCGACGAGCCGGTCGAACAGCTGCATACACAGCTGGATGTTGGGCCAGGCGATCGCGGAGCGTGGGTCGGGATCGTCGGGCAGGAAGCTCGACGCGAACCGCAACGTAGCGCTCGGCGCTTCGGCGGGCGCCGGCGGGGGCGTCCAGTACGAGAAGGCGCGCTGATAGGTCGCATTCGCCTCACCGAAGCGCAGCGACATGTGCAGTGCGAGCGCGAGCTTGAACAACACGAGCGCGATCTCTCGCTCCTCACCTCGTCGCTCGAGCAGCGGCAGGAGGTCGCGGTAGTGGGCGATCGACTCGTCGAGGGCGTACTCCTGTCGAGCGCGATCGCCCGCAAGGGTCAGGTAGTGGATCGCCTTGTCTTCGTCGGCGGCGCCCAGCCAGTGGTGCGCGAGCAGACCTGCGCCTTCGTGCTCGCGACCCGCGCGCCGCGCCTCGAGCCACTCGGCCGCTCGCCGGTGCAGCCGGCGGCGATCGTCGGCGACGAGGGTGCGGTAGGCCGTCTCCTGGATCAGCGCGTGTTTGAACCGGAACTCGGGCTCAGGCCACCGCCGTCCCTCGCGCACCAGGTCGAGCCGCATGAGCTCGGTGAGCGAGCCTCGCACGCCGGCGTGATCGCTCACCGCCTCCAGGAGCGGGAGTCCGAAGCTCCGCCCCAGGACCGCCGCTGCGGTCACGGTCCCGTGGGTGGCGGGCGGGAGCCGGTCGATCCGAGCGAGGATCACCTTCTCGACGGTGGGAGGGATATCGACGGCGAGGCTCGCGTCGAAGCCCCATCCATGTTCGGTGTGGCTAAGCGCCCCCGCGTCGACGAGTGAGCGCACCAGCTCCTCCAGGAAGAAGGGGTTCCCTTCGGCGGGGCCGAGGATCCTCGTCTGAACGTCGTGGGGGAGGGCGTCGGCTCCGACGAGGGAGTGCAGGAGCTGCTCGCCCGCTTCGCCCGACAGCGCCCCGAGACCGATGGCCGTCGTTCGGTGTGGCAGCTCACGCGTGATGTCCTCGCGGATGCGCCACGAGGGATGATCGCGCTCGGGTCGGCTGCTGACGACCAGCAACAATGCCGAGGTCTCGGTGTCGGCGGCGAGACGCTCCAGCAGTTGTAGCGACGTAGCGTCGGCCCAATGGAGATCTTCGATCACCACCGCGACGGGGCCGTCGTCGGCGAGCCGGGCCAGGAGACGACGGATGACCTCGAAGGTCCGGAACTGCAGCGCTTCGGGCGAGAGCTCCGCGAACCGCTCGGCGATCCCACCCTCGTGCGTGACCTCAAGGAGTGCGGCGAGGTATGGAACGATCCGTGGAGCTTCGCCGCCGAAGAGACGGTCGATCTGACGCCGGAGCGTTACGCGGACCCTGATCTCGGGCTCGCCGGCTTGGACCCCGAGCCACGACCGCAGCAGGTCACGGAACGGCAGGTAGGGGAGCGACTCCCCATAGCTCACGCACCTCCCCTCGAGCCACAGGGTTCGACCGTGCGCCGGGTCGGCGGTCGAGAACGAGCGCTGGAGCTCATGGATCAGACGGGTCTTGCCGATCCCCGGCTCTCCCGTGACGTCGATGATCCATCCGGCGCCGGCCAAGACGGCCGACGCGGCCTCACGTGCGCCGGCCAGCTCGCCGTCGCGCCCGATCATCGGCGCCGACGTGGTCCCCGTCCGAGGCGTCCTCGCCGGTGTGCCCGTCAGCCCTTTCGCGAGGTACGCCGTCACCGGCTCGGTCTTGCCCTTCAGATCGAAGGCACGTGCCGAGCCCCAGGTGAAGACCGGCTCGGTGAGCGCTCGCACCTCGGCGCTCACGAGCACGGTCCCGGGTTCAGCAGCCGACTGGAGGCGCGACGCGACGTTCACGGCGTCGCCCATCGCTCCGTATTCGACCCGCGATCCGGCGCCGACGGCGCCGGTGATCGCGGGTCCGCTGTCGATCCCGACGCGCACGTGCAAGCCTTCGACACCCCATGCGTGGGCGACGTCGGCGCCGAAGGCGCCGACGTCCTCCACGATCCGAAGTCCCGCCCGGATCGCTCGCTCGACGTCGTCTTCGTGCGCGACCGGAGCGCCGAACAACGCCAGCACGCCGTCGCCGGCGAGGTCCTTCACCGTTCCCCCGAACGCTTCGACGGCGCTCACCATCCGGGCGACGGCGTCGCCGACGACGAGCTTCAACTCCTCGGGGTCCAGGCGCTCGCCGAGCTGTGTCGACCCGACGAGGTCGGCGAAGAGCGCCGTGACGATCCTGCGTTCCTCGCGCATGTTCACGGTCAGTTCGTCACCCTGTACAGACGCCAGCGGTCCGGGACACCCTTCAGCTCGTGTTCGCCCGCGTCCTCGAAGACGAGGCCGCTCCCCGCGACCAGATCCTTCACCGTCTGGGACACGAGCACCTGCGAGGAACCTGCGAGTGCGCCCACGCGGGCGCCGATCACCACGCCGAGGCCGGCAACGTCATCGCCCTCGATCGTGACCTCGCCGGTGTGCAATCCCGCCCGGATCTCGATCCCGAGAGGACCGACGGCCTCGGCGATCGCCGTCGCGCAGCGCACGCCGCGTGCGGGCCCGTCGAACGTCGCGAGGAACCCATCGCCCATCGTCTTGATCTCGCGTCCGCGGTACCGGGCGATCTGCGAGCGCACGATCTGATCGTGACGCGCTCGTACATCGCGCCAGCCGGCATCGCCGAGCGCAGCCGCCTGCACGGTGGAATCGACCACGTCCGTGAACAGCACCGTCGCGAGGACCCGGTCGAAGTCCGCCTGCTCGACCCGGAGCGACTCGACGAACGCCGCGATGTGGGGGACCAGATCGTCGAGCGGGTACAGGTGATCGATGCCCGGCAGTTCCACCATGCGCGCCCCGGGCGTGTGCGTCGCCGTCCACCGGCCCTCGTCGATCCTCGTCATCTCGTCGCCCGTCCGATGCAGGACGAGGGTCGGGGCTTGCACGGATGGAAGGAGGTGGCGGACGTCCGTCTCCATCACGGCCCGGTCGCGAGCGACGGCGTCCCCAGGGCTGGCCGACAGCCGGAGCAGCTTCCCGTACGCCCGCGCGATGGTCTCGTCGTGCAGCAGCGACGGGGACAGCATCTCGACGACCTCACGGACGAAGGCGTCGGTGCCCCACGCACGCTCGACCCGTTCGAAGTACTCCTCGTACATCTCCCTGCTCCAGGTCGCGGGGTAGTCGGGCGCCGGTGTTCCGCGCACCATCGGAGCCTGCACGATCACCCCCGACGTGCGATGCGGGTGCGTCGCGGCGAACGTGAAGCAGAGCGACGCGCCGCTCTCGATCCCGAAGAGGAACGCACGCTCCGACGACGCTGCGTCCATCACGGCGCGGATGTCGTCCATCTGCGCTTCGATCGTGGCTGCTTCGCCGGTCCACGAACGGTCCGACGTGCCGCTGCCACGCCGATCGAAGACCAGCACCCGGCCGATCGAGGCCAAGCCCCGAACGAACGATACGAACGGGGGGAAGTCCCAGGCGGCTTCGATGTTGGAGTAGTCGTACGGGACGAACACCATGTCCACGGGACCGGCACCCACCACCTGGTAGCCCACGTGGATCCCGTCCGCCGCGCGCGCGTACCGTGTCTCGGGCGCTTGGGTCATGACGTCACCCGGAAGAGCCGCCAGCGGTCGGGGACGCCCTTCAGCTCGTGTTCCCCGGCGTACTCGAACGAGAGACCGCTGCCCGCGACCAGATCCTTGACCGTTTGGGAGATCATGACCTCCGACGCCCCCGCGTTCGCAGCGACACGGGCTCCGATGGACACGGTCAGTCCGGCGGGCTTCCCCCCGACGAGTTCACACTCGCCCGTATGGATCCCCGCGCGGACCTCGATTCCGAGATCTCGGACCCGAGCAAGGATCTCCTGTGCGCAATGGATCGCGCGCGCCGGCCCGTCGAACGTGGCGTAGAAGCTGTCGCCTGCCGTGTCGTTCTCCACACCGTGCCACCGCGCGAGGCAGTCACGGACCGCCGCGTTGTGCTGCTCGATCAGTCCCTTCCAGCCGCGGTCCCCGAGTGACGCCTGCTTCGCGGTGGAGTCGACGATGTCGGTGAACAAGAGCGTCGCCAAGATGGTGTCCAGGTCGGGCGTGGGAACGTCGACACCGATGAACTCCTTGATCTCACGCAGGATGGGCGCCTGTTCCTCCACGGCCGGAAGCGAGTCGCCACCGCCGGGGAACAGCCGCACGGCGGCGTTCGGCATGAGGGAGGCGAGGTAGGACAGCGCAGCCTCGTCCCGCTCCCTCGCCAGCAGGAGCGTGGGCGAGGTGACCGCCGGCATGGTCGCTCGCACGTCGGTCTGCCGCCAGATGCGTTCCAGCTCGACCGCGACGTCGGGGGAGACGGATTGCCTGGTGAAGAGTCCCCGTCGGTCGTCGGGTCATCCTCGACGAGGAGGTCGCGGGTACCCCACATCTCCACCTCTTCGTGCATCCGACGGTCCATCTCGTCTCGATCGCCGCCCCATGGGTAGTCGGGCGCCTCGGTGGATCTGGGCGCCGGGTACCACCAGAAGAGCGAATGCACGCGCTCGGGCATCGTCGCGGCCAGCAGCACGTTGGTCGCACCGCCCTCCAGCTCCCCGCCCAGGACCGGGCGATCCGATCCCGCCGCATCCATGACCGCGAGACAGTCGGAGACCCGCGTCTCGAGGTTCGGCGGATTCACGTTCCTGCTGGACGCCCCCGTTCCCCGGCGGTCGTGCAGGATCAACCGGGAGAGGCCGGCGAGCCCCAGGAACCACGCGGACCACTTGGGGATCTGCCAGACGATGTCGACGTTGCTGTAGATATCGGGTTGCCAGACGATGTCGACCGGCCCCTCGCCGACCGTGAGGTACGCGATGTACGCCCCGTCGGGGACCTGGACGTAGCGGACGTCGCGGAACTCTTTCACGCCTTCGCCACCCGGTAGAGGCGCCAGCGGTCCGGAACGCCCTTGAGCTCGTGCTCGCCGGCGTCCTCGAAGCTCAAGCCCGACCCGACGACCAGGTCCTTCACGGTTCGGGAGACGAGCACCCCGGACGGTTCCGCGGCCGCGCAGACACGCGAACCGATGACGACGGCCAACCCGCCCGCCTTGCCGGCGATGGTCTCGACTTCCCCCGTATGCACCCCGGCGCGCAACTCGATCCCCAGCGGTCTCACTGCATCCACGATCGCTACCGCGCACGTCACCGCCCGTGCGGGGCCATCGAACGCGGCGAAGAAGCCGTCGCCGGCAGTGTCTATCTCGGTGCCCCGGAAAGCCGCGAGGTGCTCACGGACGATGCGGTGGTGCCGCTCGACAACATCCTTCCATGCCCGGTCGCCGAGGGTTGCTGCGCGTTCGGTCGAGCCAACGATGTCGGTGAACAGCACGGTCGCCAGCACGCGATCGAACACGACGTCCTGCCGTCGGACATCATCGAGCAGATCCTCGATCTCCCGGAGGATCGAGTCCCCGCGTCCGTACCAGTGCCACCAGCCGATGTCGGTCGGGTCGTCCTCGTCACCGATCAGCGCGAGTCTTGCCCGAGGGATGCGATCGGCGAGGAGTTGACCGATCGATGGATCGACCACGCCGCGTCCTTTCTCGAAACCCACGACCAGCGTCGGCGCGTGGATCGACGGGAGGGCGGGGCGAGCGTCCAACGCGACGAGGCGCCGGCCTTCGGCGATCAACCCACCCGGGCCGACCGAGGCGCGACAGTAGCGGTTGAACCAGTCGCGTTCGCGGGGGTCATTGGGGCTCGGTGGTCCTCCCCAAGCGTCGTCGGCGAAGTCACGACCCCAGTGCTCGCGCAGGGCTTCGTCGATGTCCTGCCAGCCTCGTAGCGTCGGCATGGTCGGCGTGTCCTCCGTGACGGCGAACGTAGGGAACGTGTCGCAGAGGACGAGACCGGCCACCCGGTCGGGGTGCGTCGCGGCGAGGAGCATCGCGAGCATGCCGCAGTCCCACGATCCGAAGACGACGGCGCGGGTGCTCTCCACCGCGTCCATCACGGTCAGCACATCATCCGTGAGCGTCTCCATCGGGGGGACGGCATCCGGCGAGAAGCGATCCGACAAGCCCCACCCGCGGCGGTCGAGCGCGATCACACGCGCGCGACTTCCCAAGCCGCGCAGGAACCTGGCCAGGTATGGGCTCTCCCAGTTCAGGTCGAGATGTGAGCAGTACCCCTGCACGTAAACGAGGTCCACAGGGCCGTCGCCGAAAACCTGATATGCGAGAGCGACACCGCCGCTCCATGCGTACCGGACCTCGGGCGTCTCCAAGGTCAGCTCACCACCCGGTAGAGGCGCCAACGGTCGGGGACACCTTTGAGCTCGTGCACCCCTGCATCTTCGAAGGTCAGTCCGCTGCCCGCGACCAGGTCCTTCACGGTCTGGGAGACCAGGACCTCGGAGGGCTCGGCTACGCCGGCGATCCGTGCGCCGAGCGTCACCGCGATGCCGCCCGCCTTGCCGTCGATCGTCTGCACCTCGCCGGTGTGGATCCCCGCCCGGATCTGGATCGGGAGACCGTTCAGGCCCCGGATCGCGCCGAGGGCGCAGCGGACCGCTCGCGCGGGTCCGTCGAAAGTGGCGAAGAACCCATCACCGGCCGTGTCCATCTCCACACCCCGATGCCGCGCCAGGGCGCCCCGAACGATGTGGTGGTGTTGCTCGACGAGCGAGCGCCACGCGCGATCGCCTCCGCCGGACGCGACCGCGGTCGAGTCGACGATGTCGGTGAAGAGCACCGTTGCGAGATAGCGGTCGAGGTCGGTTTCCTCCTGGTGGATAGTCGAGAGGAAGCGCTCCACCGCTGACGGGAAGTCGTCGCCTACGTCCCACATGTGCGCGTCCCCGGGCAGCTCGACGAGCTCGGCGCCCGGGATGTGCGCCGCGAGGTAGCGGCTGTGTTCGATCGGATGGGCTTGGTCACCGATCCGATGGATGACGAGGGTCGGCATGCGAACCGAGGACAGGAGATCGCGGATGTCTGTGTCCCGGTCGACGCGAGCCCCGATGACGGCATCCCCGGGACCTCCCATCGAGAGCATCCACGCGACGTAGTCCGCGATCTCGCTCGGGTCGTCGCGGGCGGCGGGGTGGAGCGATGCCACCCACCGCCGAGCGAGGTCTTCGGTGCCCCAACCTCGTTCCATGTCGTCGATCTCGGCGTCGTATTCGGCGAGCGTGGGACCGATCGGGTAGTCGAGCGTCCGGACATCGCGTGCGGCAGCGCCGTACACGACGAGCCCGACGGTTCGCTCGGGGAGGGTGGCGGCGAACATCACGGCGACGGCCCCACCGGAGGAGTCGAGGCCGAGGATGGCGGCCCGAGGCGATCCCGCGGCGTCCATGACTGCTCGAACGTCCTCCATCCGGCCCTCCAGCGTGAGCTGCTGCGACTGGTCCAGGATGTGGTCGGACAGGCCGGTTCCCCGTCGGTCGAGGAGGATCAACCGGCTGAACGACGCGAGTCGCTGCAAGAACGATTCCGTTCGCAGGCCTCGCCAGATCTGGCTGAGGCCAAGGCCTGAGGCGACGAGAACCAGGTCGATCGGCCCATCGCCCGCGACCTGGTAGGCGATGTGCACGCCGTCGTCGGTCTTCGCGTACCGGACCTCGGGCGTCTCCAAGGTCAGCTCACCACCCGGTAGAGGCGCCAGCGGTCGGGGACACCTTTGAGCTCGTGCACCCCTGCATCTTCGAAGGTCAGTCCGCTGCCCGCGACCAGGTCCTTCACGGTCTGGGAGACCAGGACCTCGGAGGCGCCCGCCTTCGCACCGACCCGCGCTCCGATCGCGACACCGAGCCCTGCGACCTCGTCGCCTTCGAACGCGACCTCGCAGGTGTGCAGCCCCGCACGGATCTCGATCCCGAGCGGCTTGACGCCGGCAGCGATCGCTTCGGCGCAGCGCACGCCGCGCGCGGGGCCGTCGAAGGTCGCGAGGAACCCATCGCCCATCGTCTTGATCTCGCGTCCTCGGAAGCGGGCGAGGTTCGCACGCACGATCTGGTCGTGCTGTGCGCGCATCTCGGTCCACGCCCGGTCACCCATCGCGGCGCTCTGGGCGGTGGAGTCAACGATGTCGGTGAATAGGACGGTCGCGAGGACGCGTTCGAACTCGGCCTCGTCGTCACGGATCCGTCGGGCGAACCGCTCCACGTTCTCGATGATGGCGTCCGCCGCCGCCCAGAAGGGCACATGCTCGTCGAACGGAAGCTCCACCAGTGAGGCCCCGGGGATCCGCTCCGCGTTGTACCGCGCGTTCTCGACCGGCTCCACCGGATTGCCGATCGTGTGCAGCACCAGGGTCGGGACCTGGATCGTCGGGAGGATGGCTCGCACGTCGACATCGCGGCCCACCAGGTCGAGCGCCATCATCGATCCGGGGCTTCCTGCCGCCCGGAAGTACCGGGCGAACCGAGCGATGGTGACCGCGTCGACAGTGTGGTTCGGCGCCATCCAGCGGAGGTGCTCCTCGGTGTGCGCGAGCGTTCCCCACCCTTCGTCGATCCGGGCCTGGTACTCGCCCCACTCTTCCTCGGTCCAGCCGCCCGGGTAGCCGGGAGCCCACAGCCCGCGAGCCGAGCTATTCAGCAGGATCAGGCCGGACGTGCGCTCGGGGAACGAGGCGGCGAAGAGCGCGCAGATCATGCCCCCGTCCTGCTGCTGGCCGAACTGCACAGCCCGCTCAGAGGCGGCGGCGTCCATCACCGCCCTGATGTCGTCCATGCCGGCTTCGAACGGTGCATTGCCGAGGTCGCGATCCGAGCAGCCGTTGCCTCGGGGATCGAACGTGATGACCCGCGAGAACGAGCCCAGGCGGCGCAAGAAGCTCGCGAGCTCGGGCAGGTTCCACATCTCGTCGACGTTCGAGACCTCACCGAAGCTGATCACCATGTCGGCCGGGCCCTGGCCGAAGACCTGGTAGGCGATGTGGACGCCGTCCACGGTCTTGGCGTAGCGGGTCTCCGGGATGTCCATCGTGCGCATCCTCGCCCCTTGCGGCGCGAGCCCGCAAGGTGGCACCACGAGCCCTTCGCTAGACTCGCGCGACCATGCCCGGCAAACACCGTGTCATCGTGGCGAAGCCGGGCTTGGACGGACACGACCGTGGCGCGAAGATCGTGGCCCGGGCGCTCCGCGACGGCGGCTTCGAGGTCGTGTACACGGGCCTCCGCCAAACACCGGAGCAGATCGTCGAGACCGCCATCCAAGAAGACGCCGACGCGATCGGCCTGTCGCTGCATTCGGGCGCGCACATGACCCTGTTCCCGAAGGTCGTCGCCCTGCTGCGCGCACGAGGCGCGGACGACATCTGCGTCTTCGGGGGCGGCATCATCCCGGCCGACGACATCGTGGCGCTGCAGGCGGCAGGGGTCGAACGGATCTTCACGCCGGGCGCGACCACCACCGAGATCGTCGATTGGCTGCGCGCACGCCTGGGCGAAGTCGACTGAGGAGCCCGATGGACCTATTCGAACACATGGGCAAGGACCTGTTCCGCGCCCACGCCATCGCCACGCCTCGGGGGATCGTTGCCACCACCCCCGATGAGGCGGGCCTGGCGACGGTCGAGCTGGGCGGGCGGAGCGTCGTGAAGGTCCAGGTGCAGGTGGGCGGTCGCGGCAGAGGCGGTGGGGTCGTACTCGTCGATTCCCCAGAGCGGGCTGTTGAGGAAGCGGAGCGGATGTTCGGAGCCGCCTTCAAGGACCACACCGTGACCCAGGTCCTGGTGGAAGAGCTGCTGCCCATCGCTCGAGAGTTCTACACGTCGATGGTGCTCGATCGCTCGACCGGCTCTTACCTCGCGATGATGACCGCCGAAGGCGGCGTCGACATCGAGACGCTCGCGGTGGAGCACCCCGGGGAGCTTCGGAGGGTTCACGTCGATCCGGGGCTGGGGCTGCGTGCCTGGCACGTCCGCCAGCTGACCTCCGTGCTCCCGCTCGACGCACGCGAGGGGGTGGGTGACGTCCTTCGCAAGATGTGGGGGCTCGTGCTGGAAGCAGATGCGACGTTGGTCGAGATCAACCCCTTGGTGCAACTCGACGATGGCAGCGTCGTCGCTCTCGATGCGAAGGTCACCATCGACGACAACGCCATGTTCCGTCACGCCGACATCGAGGCGCTGGCATCGCAGTTCCCGATCGACCCCGTCGAGCAACGGGCGAGGGATGCCGACCTGCAATACGTGAAGCTCGACGGCGAGGTGGGGATCATCGGCAACGGCGCCGGGCTCGTGATGTCGACGCTCGACGTGGTCGCGCAGGCCGGTGGCCGTGCGGCCAACTTCCTCGACATCGGGGGTGGGGCGAGCGCCGACACCATGTCGACCTCGCTCGAGGTGATCTTGTCCGATCCGGCCGTGAAGGCGGTGTTCATCAACATCTTCGGCGGCATCACGCGGTGCGACGTGGTCGCGAACGGCATCCTCGAGGCCCTGTCGCGGGTCGAGGCCACGGTGCCGCTCGTGGTTCGGCTCGATGGGACGAACGCCGACGAGGGTCGTGCCATCTTGGCCGTCGCTTCCCACCCGAAGATCGTGCCAGTCGCCACCATGGACGAGGCTGCGGCCGAGGCCGCCCGGGTCGCGGGAGCCGAGGCATGAGCGTCCTGGTCGGTGGTGACACGCGGCTGTTGGTGCAGGGGATCACGGGCAGCGAGGGAACGTTCCACACCCTGCGCAACCGTGACTACGGCACGAAGGTCGTCGCCGGGGTGACGCCCGGGAAGGCTGGGCAGCAGGTCGACGGCATACCGGTGTTCGACACGGTGGCAGACGCCGTCGGCGAGACTGGCGCGAACACCTCGATGGTCTTCGTGCCGCCTCGGTTCGCGGCCGAGGCCATCTTGGAGGCGGCTGACGCGGGCGTGGGGCTCGTCGTCGCCATCACCGAAGGCATCCCGGTCAAAGACATGGCGCAGGTGCACTCGTTCCTGAAGGGAACCACCACCAGGCTCGTCGGCCCCAACTGCCCCGGCGTCATCACGCCTGGTGTGGCGAACGTGGGGATCATCCCGGGCGAGGTCTGTCTGCCCGGGCGCGTCGGGTTCGTGTCACGCTCGGGCACGCTCGTCTACCAGATCGTGTACGAGCTGACGTCGAAGGGCATCGGCCAGTCGACGTGCATCGGCATGGGCGGCGATCCGGTGCACGGTGTCGGCTTCATCGAGGCGTTGCGGCTGTTCGAAGACGACCCCGACACCGACCTCATCATCCTGACCGGGGAGATAGGAGGCGACGACGAAGAGCGAGCGGCCGCCTTCATCGACGGGGATGTGTCGAAGCCGGTCGTGGCCTACATCGCCGGGTTCGAGGCTCCACCAGGCAAACGCATGGGGCACGCCGGCGCCATCGTGACAGGCTCGACGGGCACGGCGGCGGCCAAAGCCGCGGCGCTGGAGGCGGCGGGGGTCGAGGTCGCGCGGACGCCGAGCCAGGTGGCGCACATCGTGGCGGGTCGACTGCGGCGATGACCGTCGGGGGACCGACCCGTGCGGAGGTCCCCCCCGACACACGCCCCGGCGCCTTGTTGTCCTCGGGTATGCGGCGTGGCGCCGTGCAGGTGTTCTTGCCGGTGTTCCTGATCGGACAGGCTCTCGCCTGGCTGACCTACGCGGTGACCGGTTGGTTCCGCCCGTGGTCGTGGTTCAAGATCGGGCTCGCCGAGACGCTCACGAGTGTCCGGGTGAGCTTCGAAGCGACCGCGGGGCCCGCACCCGGCGCCGGGGCTCCCGTCCCGACGTCGCTGGTGGTCGCCACCGGCGCCCTGACGGTCGCCGTCGTCGTGCTGGCCTTCCGCGCTGGCCGCGAGCAGGGCCGCGGTCTGGAGCGGCGCCCGGCGGCCGCGGCCATCGCCGGCGCTGCCCCCGGTCTGGGGTTCGCGCTGCCGATGCTCGTCGCCGCGTTCCTGGTGACGCTCGGGTTCCCTCGGTTCGACGTCACCTCGATGCATCCCGTGTTGTGGCAGGCGTTCGTGGCACCCCTGGTCGTCGGCGGTCTGTGCGGCGCGGCGGGTGGGTTGGCGGCGGGGGGGTTGGCGGCGGGGAAAGAGGAAGTCCACCGGCGTGGTCCGTGGTGGCGCCGCTCGGCTGCGGCGGGGCGAGGCGGTGTGTTGGCGGTCGGCCTGTCGCTGTCGCTCGCGTTCATCGGCTTCCTGGTGGTGGCCGTCGTCGAGCCGGGACCGACCGGTGCCTACGCGAGGTTCTTGGGCAGGACCGAGGGGCGCGGCGCGGCGCTCGTGCTGCAGCATGCGGCGCTGCTGCCGAACCAGTCAGGGTTGGTCGTGGCGATGTCGATGGGAGCGACCGTTCACGGGACGGTCGGCGAGGAGGTGGCGGCGACCTTCAGCCGCGAAGGCGTGCGGACCGAAGGCGAGACGGGGGGGTTCCTCGCGGCCGCGCTGGGGGCCGGAGCCACCGAAGCGGCGTTCCCCTCGTGGTTCGTCGTGTTCTGGGCCGTGCCGGCGGCCGCGGCGTTCGTCGGTGGCCGCCGCGCGGGCCAGGGGTCCGCCGGCCAGGGGTCCGCCGGCGAGGGCGCCAGATCACCTCGGGAACGTGCCCTCCGCGGCGCCCTCGCCGGCGTGGTGTTCGCGGTCATGGTGACCGTCGTCGTCTGGGCGTCGGGGATCGAGATCCCCGCGCAAGCGTCGCTGCTCGGCGGAACGGTCGGGCTGCGCGTGGGCTCGATCGCGACGGTCGGCGTGCTCGGGTTGGCCTGGGGGGTGCCGTTCGCTGCCCTCGGAGCCCTGTCGATCACGCTGCGGTGGCCGAAACCACGCCCGACCATCGATCGGGCTAGCTGACCTCGGCGAAGTTGGTCTCGATCTGGGTGTAACGGCGCCAGGCCTGCGTCCAGCCGTCGTCGGTTCGGGGGAAGGTCTCGACCGGTTTCGCCGGCTCCTGCCGGTCCCAGATGCCGAAGAAGGTTCGCCCGTAGCCGAGGAGGTAACGCGTCCCGGTGTGGGTGTACTTCTCGACGTCGTCATCGCCTGCTTGGGGCGCGCTCGCCGATACCGGCGGCTCCTTCGGCACCTCGACGCTCTTGGGCTCGAGCGCCGCGAACCGGACCCAGGCTTGGCGCCACCCCTCGTCGGTGCGGGGGAACCGTTCGGCGGGTGTGGCCGGTGACTGCCGGTCCCAGATGCCGAACTCGTCGGCGGTGTAGCCGAGCACGTGGCGGTAGCCCGAGTGCGTGTAGTGGATGCCACCGTCGGCGGCAGACGACGATGCACCGGGCGGCACTGCAACGGCGGCCGCCGGCGTTGCCGCCACCGGCGCTGGCGTTACCGTGGGTGGACGCGCGCCCGCCTCGTCGCGGCCTGCGGTGAGGTCGCTGAAGCAGTACCGGCACTTGATGGCCTCGTCCTGGATCTCTTCCGCGCAGTACGGGCACTTCTTCACTGTTCGTCCTCCGGCTCGGTCCGGCCGCCAGCTTACCGGTAGCATGGCCGCCTCCATGGACGGACGGGTCGGCGTGCTGGTCTCGGGCTCCGGCACCAACCTGCAGGCGCTGCTGGACGATCCGTCCGTCGGGCCCCACGTGGTGCTCGTCGTGGCCGACCGGCCGAAGATCGCAGCGCTCGATCGCGCGGAGCGTGCCGGGGTCACCCCCGTGGTCATCGAGCCTGCCGATCATGCCACCCGCCAGGCCTTCGATGTCGCCGTCGCGGCAGCGCTCGCCGGCGCAGGCGTCGACGTGCTCGTCTCGGCCGGGTGGATGCGGCTGCTCGGCCGTCCCGTGCTCGACCGGTACGAAGGGCGCTGGCTGAACGTCCACCCGGCCCTGCTGCCGTCGTTCACAGGGATGCACGGCATCGCCGACGCGCTCGCCTACGGGGTCAAGGTCACCGGCGTCACCGTGCACCTCGTGGACGACGGCACCGACACCGGGCCGGTGGTGGCGCAGGAAGCCGTGCCCGTTCGAGCAGGCGACGACCACGACTCGCTCGCCGAGCGTGTGCATGCCGTCGAACACCGGCTGCTGCCGCTCGCCGTTCGGGCCTTGCGGGAGGGACGTCTCGTGGTGGATGGTCGGACGGTGTCGATCCGGGAGGGGTGAGCCGATGAACACGATGGCGATCCACCGGGCGTTGCTGGCGGTCTCGGACAAGGCGGGCCTCGTGCCGCTCGCTCAGGGTCTGCGCGAGCTGGGGGTCTCGCTCGTATCGAGCGGCGGCACCGCGGGTGTGCTCCGGGATGCGGGCGTGGACGTGACCGAGGTGGCCGAGGTCACCGGCTTCCCCGAGATGCTCGACGGGCGGGTGAAGACATTGCACCCCGCCGTCCACGCCGGCATCCTCGCCGACCGCACGAAGCCCGAGCACCTCCGGCAGCTCGACGAGCACGGCATCGAGCCGTTCGACCTCGTCGTGGTGAACCTCTACCCGTTCCGCGAGACGGTGGCGGCGGGCTCCGGCTTCGACGAGGTCATCGAACACATCGACATCGGTGGGCCGGCCATGCTGCGCGCCGCCGCCAAGAACCACGCCTCGGTAACGGTCGTGGTCGACCCGGGCCGCTACGAGATGGTGCTCGACGAGATCCGGCTCGAAGGAGGGATCACCCGCGCGACGAGGTTCGCCCTGGCCGCCGAGGCCTACGCGCACACGGCTGCCTACGACGCGGCGGTGGCCGGGTGGTTCGCGACGCAGCACTCCGATGGGGGCCATCTGCCGGGGTTCGTGGGCATGGCCCTCGAGAAGGTCGCCGACCTCCGCTACGGCGAGAACCCGCACCAACGAGGTGCCGTGTATGCGGAGGTGGGCGGCGCGGGTCCGCTCGGTGGCGCGCGGGTCGTGCAGGGCAAAGAGATGAGCTTCAACAACTGGCTCGACGCCTGGGCCGCCGCCGACCTGGCGGGCGCGCTGCCCCGTGGATCGTGCGTCATCGTGAAGCACAACAACCCGTGCGGCGTCGCCTCCGCGGGGGGCGCCGCGGCCTCGTATCGCGCGGCGCTCGCGTGCGACACGGTCAGCGCCTTCGGCGGCATCGTCGCCTTCACCGGAGCGTGCGACGCGGAGGCCGCGTCTGCCATGCGCGAGGTGTTCACCGAGGTGGTCATCGCGCCCGCGTTCACCCCCGAGGCGCTAGGCGCCTTCGCTGCCCGCCCGAACCTCCGCGTCATCGAGGCGCCCCAGGTGCGGGCAGCCGGCCTCGACGTTCGCACGCTCCCCGGCGGTGCGCTCATCCAAGATCCCGATCGCCTCACAGAGGTGCGTGGTGATTGGAAGGTGGTATCGAGCCGGGAGCCGACGGCCGCCGAGTGGGCCGATCTCGAGCTGGCGTGGACGATCGCCTGGCGGGTGAAGTCGAACACCATCGTGTTCGTGAAGGACGGCGCGACGGTCGGGATCGGCGCAGGTCAGATGTCGCGGGTCGACTCGTCGTGGATCGGCGCCCGCAAGGCGGGGGAGCGAGCCGCGGGCTCGGTGGTCGCGAGCGACGCGTTCTTCCCGTTCCCCGACGCGCTCGATGTCGCCGCCGGCGCAGGATGCACCGCGGTGATCCACCCCGGAGGGTCGAAGGGCGACGACGACGTGCTCGCGCTGGCCGAGAGCAGAGGCATGGCCGTCGTGGTCACTGGGGTGCGGCACTTCCGTCACTGATGCAGCCCGAACCGAACGCGATCGTCCGTGCCGGGTACGACCGGATAGCGGCCACCTACCTCGCCGTCCGTCTCGAGACCTTCACGCCCCAAGAGCAAGCGTTCCTGGACGAGGTCGTGGCGTCGCTCGAGCCGGGAGCATCGGTGCTCGATCTTGGCTGCGGCGCAGGCGTGCCGGTAACCGCCGCGCTCGCTGCCCAGGCCGCGGTGACGGGCGTCGATATCTCGTGGGAGCAGCTCGCGCTCGCCCGCGAGCGGGTGCCCTCGGCCCGGCTCGTGCAGGCCGATATGGCCTCGTTGGCGTTGGCGTCTTCGTCGTTCGACGCCATCGTCGCCTTCTGCTCGCTCGTGCACGTGCCGCGCGAGAACCAGCAGGAGGTGTTCGGCCGGATCGCGTCATGGCTGCGACCATCGGGCACGTTCGCCGCGTTGCTGGGCACCGGTGACAACCCGGAGGAGCACGACCCGTCGTGGTACGGCGCCCCCATGTACTGGAGCCACTTCGACGCCGACGCCACGCTCGCGCTAGTGCGCGAGGCGGGCCTCATCGTCGAGCACTCCCGCGACGTCGCGGGCGGCGACGGCGAATGGCTCGGCGTGGTCGCGCGACCGGCGGCCGGTAGGATGCGCCCGTGACCGCGAGGATCCTCGACGGGAAGGCCGTTGCCGCCCAGGTCAGGGGCGAGGTCGCCGATCGCGTACGCCATCTCGCCGACCGGGGCATCACCCCGGGCCTGGCCGCCGTCCTCGTGGGCGATGACCAGGCTTCTCGCATCTACGTGGGGCAGAAGCACAAGGCATGCGCCGACGTCGGGATCCGCTCCGAGCAGATCGACCTGCCGGCCTACGTGACCGAACACGAGCTGCTCGCGACCATCCGGCGGCTCAACCGCGACCCCGAGGTGCACGGCATCATCGTGCAGCTGCCCCTGCCGGGCCACCTGCGCGAGCTCGAGATCCAGCGTGCGGTCGCCCCCGAGAAGGACGTCGACGGTCTGCACCCGCTGAACATCGGCATGATGCTTCGCCAGGGACCGTCGTTCCTGCCCGCCACGCCCTACGGCATCGTCGAGCTGATGCTCCGCTGCGACGTGCCCATCGAGGGTGCCGAGGTGTGCGTCGTGGGTTACGGCGACCTCGTAGGCGCTCCGCTGTCGGTGATGCTGGGGCAGGACTCGATCAGGGGCAACGCGACGGTCACGTCGGTGCACATCAAGACCAAAGACCTGCCGGCCCACACGCGAGCGGCCGACATCGTCGTCGCCGCGGCGGGCGTGCCTCACCTCATCCGAGCCGACATGGTGGCGCCGGGTGCGACGATCATCGATGTCGGGGTGCACCGCACGTCCGAAGGGCTCGTGGGCGATGTCGCCTTCGACGAGGTGGTCGAGGTCGCCGGGGCGATCACCCCGGTGCCGGGTGGGGTCGGACCCATGACCGTCGCGATGCTCTTGGTCAACACCGTGCAAGCGGCCGAGGCCCAGGCCTACAGCCGGTGACGGGGAAGACAGGCCAAGGGGTGACCGAAGGGGTGCCTGAGCCACCGGGACACCTTGCGGCGTTGCTCGCCAAGGGCGAGTTCGTCGTGACGAGCGAGATCGTGCCGCCCCGGGGCGCAGATCCGTCGGTGGTCGTGGCGCATGCCCGTGCTCTCGTCGGCTCGGTCGACGCCGTGAACGTCACCGACAACCCTGCCGCCTCGGCCCACATGTCGCCGTTGGCCGGTGTCCGGTTCGCCGCCGAGGCGGGGCTGGAGCCGACGGTGCAGCTCACCGCACGCGATCGCAACCGGTTGGCCATTACGTCGGATCTGTTGGGGGCGTGGGCCTTGGGCGCGCGCAACGTGTTCTGTCTGTCCGGCGATCCCATCGACATCGGTGACCACCCCGATGCCGCCGTCGTCGGCGACCTCGACGTTGCCCAGGTCGTCGGGCTCGCGCGGCGGCTCCGCGACGAAGGTGTGATCCTCACCGGGGAGGTCGTCGCGGAGCCGCCGCGGTACCTGATCGGTGTCGCCGACGTGCCGCTCGCCGACCCATACGATCCTTCGAAGCTTGAGGCGAAGCTCGACGCGGGTGCCGACTTCGTCATGACGCAGATCGCCTACGACATCGAGCGGGTCGCGGCCTGGGTCGACGTCATGCGGTCGCGCGGTCTGTTCGAACGCGCCCGCGTGATCGTCGGCGTGACACCGCTGCGGAGCGCCAAGCAGGCACATTTCATGAACGAGAAGCTCCCCGGCGTGTCGGTTCCGACGGCCATGATCGACGCCTTGACCGCAGCCGGCGACGATGCACCTGCCGTCGGCCGCGACCAGGCGGTCGATCTCATCGGGCAGCTTCGGCGGCACCCGTTCCACGGCGTCCACATCATGTCGATGGGTCACGACGACGCCACCGTCGCCGTCATCGAAGCCTCGGGCCTGTTCCCACGCCCGATAACAGTCACGAACCAGAGGGAGATACGCGATGGCTGAGCAGGTGACCATCGGTGGGCAGACCTACGTGCGACGCGGACCGCTCGTCGTACTGGGTCTGACCATCATCACGTTGGGGATCTACGGGATCTATTGGCACTGGCGCACGAACAAAGATGCGAGCTTGTTCCTGCAGGACCCGTCCATCCGGGCGGGCATCTCGTTGCTGGCCGTGACCCTCGGAGGCTTCCTGATCGTGCCTGCGCTCGTGTCCATCTATCGGACGGGCGAACGCATCCGACGTATGGAGCGGCGCGTCGGCGTGGCTGCCACGATATCGCCTGTCTTGTACCTGCTGCTGCATCTCGTGATCGGTGCACTCACCGCAGCGTGGGGACAGGACCACATCAACCGTGCCTTCGACGCCGCGAAGACACGCGGGTCAGACCTAGATGCTCCCTTGCCTCCACCACCGGTGTGAGCACCAGGTTCAGTCGACCCCCAAGATCCCGCAGTTCGTGGCCGTGCGCAGGCACCGGTCGGTCAACCGGTTGAGGCGGGCTTGCACCCAGGTGTTCCAGAAGTCGGCGTGCATCGTCCAGTAGGGACCGCTCGAGAGCTTGATCTTCACGTTCTTCCCGCCGTCTTTCGGACCACAGGGGCGCACGCCGGCGCAGGGGTCTTGGATCGACATATGGATCCGGATCGAGATGGCCGGGATGTACTCGGGGTGCGACTCCGGGCATCGCGCGGGGTTGACGTGGGGTGTGGTGTCGGTGGGATCGGCGTAGATCACGTGACTCATGTGGTCGACCGAGTCGAGGTTCACGCCATCCCAACACGTCGGCATGTCGACGATCGCTCGCACGCCGTCCTCTTTGGCCGTGGTGTACGGACGGCAGTCATAGGGGAACGGTTTCTCCGGTGAACCTTCGCCGCAGAACCAGCGGACGGCCGGGTTCTGGTGGCGCGACATCGCGTGCGGGTTGCCACCGATGAGCTTCATGTCGGCAGGCAGGTTGGTGATGGGCGCCACCTCGGGGCGGATCGCGGGGAAGTAGTAGGTGCGTTCCCGGTGGTTCGCGACCGGCCGCCACTGGCCGTTCTTCTTGATGAAGAAGGTGGGCGCCCAGGTCGCCGCGAGGTCCTTCGGGTCGGAGCAGGTCGTATCGCCGGCCAGGAGGCTTTGTCGCGTGGAGAATGCATCGGTCGTGGTGTTCCCGTAGAAGGCGTGTTTGTGCGCCTGACCCGGCGAGCCGGGATACACGATGGGGTCGTCCTTCGACGCGTGCGAGAAGCCGCACTGCAAGGCGAACGATCCCGGTGGGTGAGCCTGGACCGCGGGCGCCAACGAGCCGGAGGCGGCGATCGAGGCGATGGCGAAGGCGACGAGTCGTCGGGCTCTCATATGCCGGGTATCGACCGCGTCTGTGCGCGGCTCAAGCGCTGGAGACCAGTCCTGGGTCAGCGTTGGTCGATCGGGACGTACGGTCGTTCCGCCGGCCCGATGTAGTCCGAGCCCGGCCGGATGATGCGGTTGTTCGCGTATTGCTCGCGCACATGGGCCGTCCACCCCGCCATGCGAGCGAGGGCGAAGATCGGCGTCATGAGGTCGGTGGGGATCTCCAGCGCCGCGTAGACACCCGCCGCGTACAGGTCCACGTTGGGATACAGACCTTTCTGCTCGAACGTCGCTTCCTCGAGGGCCGAGAAGATCTCGAACCACTGGGGCTGTCCGTGTCGCTCGCCGACCTCCTTGCACAGCCGCTTCAGCACCACCGCGCGCGGATCCATGGTGCGGTACACGGCATGGCCGAAGCCCATGATCTTCTCTTTGCGCTCCAAGCGTTCGCGGACCACGGCCTCGGCGTTCTCGGGCTTGGCGACGATCTCGGCGAGCTTCATCGCCCCTTCGTTGGCCCCACCGTGCAACGGTCCCTTCAAGGCCCCGATCGCGGCCGTGATGGCCGAGAACATATCGGACAGGGTCGATGCGACCACGCGTGCCGTGAACGTCGACGCATTCATCGTGTGGTCGGCATACAAGACGAAGGTGGTGTCGAGGACACGAGCGTCGACGGGGTCGGGCTCCTCGCCGTGCAGCATCCACAAGAAGTTGCCGGCGTGCGACAGCGTGGGATGCGGCGGGATGACCTCCTGACCGGTACGGATGCGGTGGTAGGTCGCGATGACCGTCGGCGCCTCGGCGATCAGACGCATCGCCTTGCGGTATTCGGCTTCGGGTGAGTCGTCCCAGCCGTCGGGGTCGAAAGCGCTCGCGGCCGAGGTCGCCGTTCGGAGCATCGACATCGGCGACGTGTTCTGGGCCAGGGTCCGCATCGATCGGGCCATGAACGGCTCCAGCTCGCGCTCGGCCCGCATGAACGACGCGAGCTCGTCGAGCTGAGCGGTGGTCGGAAGCTCGAGGTTGTGCAGCAGGTACACGACCTCTTCGAACGTCGCGTGCGCGGCGAGGTCGGCGATCTCGTACCCGACGTACCACAGGCGGCCGGCCTCACCGTCGATGTCCGAGAGCTTGGTCTCGGCGGCGATGATCTCGCGCAGGCCCTTCTCGGTCACGGTGTGTCTCCTGCCAGGTCGGTGGTGTGGCTGGCCCCAGGATAGCCGGGGGTGCATGTGAGACCAAAACACCGACGCCGGATCCGCCCGCGCGGACCGATCGTCCCCGCGCGGCCGGTACCCTGACGCGCGATGCCGGCCCCCACGCGGATCACCCTCATCCCCGGTGACGGGATCGGCCCCGAGGTGATCGACGCCGCACGGCGCGCCGTCGAGGCGACGGGTGTGCCCGTCGAGTGGGACCGGCAGGACATGGGGGCAGGCGCGTTCTCGCGAACCGGCGACCCGCTCCCCGCGTCGACGATCGCGGCCATCACCGAGACGCGTGTGGCCCTCAAAGGACCGATCGAGACACCCGTGACCAGCGGGCTCCGCAGCGCGAACCTCTCGCTCCGCCAGGGCCTCGATCTGTTCGCCAACGTCCGCCCGTGCCGCCTCTACCCGGGTGTGCCCTCCCTGTACGACCGGGTCGACCTGATCGTCGTTCGCGAGAACACCGAGGGCATGTACACGGGCGAAGAGCTGGAGATGGGAACCGAGGCGGCTGCCGAGCTGATCAGGTACGTGCACGACACGACCGGACGGTCCATCCGGCCCGACAGCGGCATCTCCGTGAAGGAGATCAGCGCCAGTGGCAGCGAGCGCATCGTCCGATTCGCCTTCGACTGGGCCGTCGCGAACGGTCGCTCGGCCGTCGTGGCTAGCCACAAGGCGAACATCATGAAGTTCACCGACGGACTCTTCCTCGAGGTGGCACGGGAGGTCGCAGCCGGCTATCCGGCGGTCGCGTTCGACGATCGGATCATCGACGCGCTCAGCATGCAGCTCATCCAGGCTCCCGAGCGCTTCGACGTGCTCGTGTTGCCGAACATGTACGGCGACCTGGTCGCCGAGCTCTGCGCGGGTCTCATCGGCGGCACCGGCATGGCCCCGGGAGCACACTTCGGCGGTGCGAGCGGCCGCGAGCTGGCCGTCTTCGAAGCGACCCACGGCACCGCTCCGAGGCTCGCGGGGACGAACCGTGCGAACCCGGTGGGTGCGATCTTGTCCGGCGCGATGCTCCTGCGCCACATCGGCGAGCGCGAAGCGGGCGACCGGCTCGAGGCTGCGGTCGCTGGCGTGCTCGCAGATGGAGAGGCCCTCCCCGCGGACCTCAGGCCGGCCGACGACGATCGCCCGCCTGCCGGCACCTTCGCCATCACCGACGCGATCATCGCCCGTCTGTAGACGTCGGCGCGTTCGATAGCCTTGGCGGGTTCAACGTCCGCTTCGGCGGGCAACGTCCGTGAGCACGACCATGAGGAGCGTTCCAGCATGAAGATCACCGTCGTGGGTAGCGGGTTCGTGGGTCAAACGGCCGCGATGCGCCTGCTCGAGAAGGGTCTCGGCGATGTCGTCTTGATCGACATCATCGAGGGCAAACCGCAGGGTCTCGCTTTGGACCTCAAGGAAGCGGCACCGGTCGAGGGCTACGAGCCGACCATCACGGGCACGAACGACTACGCCGACACCTCGGCTTCCGATGTCGTGGTCATCACCGCCGGCTTCCCACGCCAGCCCGGCATGAGCCGCATGGACCTGCTGGGCAAGAACGCCGCCATCATGCGCGACGTCGTGGGCCACGTGGTGCCGGGCTCACCCGATGCGATCCTCATCGTCGTCTCGAACCCGCTCGACGAGATGACCTTCCTCGCGGCCGAAGCGAGCGGCTTCCCGAAGGAGCGGGTCATGGGCATGGCCGGCGTGCTCGACTCGGCGCGCCTCCGCTACTTCATCGCCGAGGAGCTCGGTGCGTCGACGAGCGTGGTCGAGGCGATGACGCTGGGATCCCACGGCGACGCCATGGTCGCGCTCCCACGCCATGCGACCGTCGATGGCGAGCCCCTGCCGAAGCTCGTCGACGAGCCGACGCTCGAGCGCCTGTTCCAGCGGACCCGCGACGGGGGCGCCGAGATCGTGGCGCTGCTCAAGCAGGGCTCCGCGTATTACGCGCCCAGCGCGTCGGTGGTCGCCATGGTCGAAGCCATCGTTCGCGACACCAAGACGGTGCTGCCGGTCTGCGCGTGGTCGGCCGGTAAGTACGGTATCGACGGCGTCTACGTCGGGGTGCCGGCGCGCTTGGGGCGAAAGGGTGTCGAAGAGATCGTGGAGCTCGACCTCGACGAGACCGAGCTGGGGCAGCTCCGCGCGGCCGCCGAAGGCATCCGCGCGAGATGCGCGGACCTCGAGGGGCTCTAGGTCGCAGTCGCGGGGGCGGTCGCGGCGGCGCGCGTCGACGACGCGCGTGCGGCGACCGCCCCCGCGACGATGAGGACGCCTCCGGCCAGCGCGATGAACGCGCCGGGTCCCACGTCGATGAAGGCCTGCAGGTCCACACGCAGCTCGGGTGGTATCGCAAGCGTGTCCTGGAGGTCTTGCCGTTCGCCCGCCCTGGACACGAACGCGCCCGCGAGCAGGGTGATCACCACACCGAGGACGATCTGGAGGTTCGCCGCCGTGCGAGCCGAGCCCTCCGAACGAGAGACACGCGTCGCCATGACGAGGGCGAGCCCACCGACACCGGCGACCAGCACCACGAGGCCGTCGGTGAAGTCGATCCCCGGGATGACGGTGTCGGTGTTCGACTCCACCACTCGGACCCCGACCGTGGCCCACGTCATGAGCGCGCCCACAGCCGCGAGCGTGGCCCCCACCACGACGAGCGCCGCGCCCGCCGCGGCCATGGGGAAACGCGGAGCGGGCGGGACGTCGTCTATCGCAGGGAACGTGGGCGCAGGGGATGTGGGCTCCACGATGGAATTGTGCCATCCGAGGCAACTCGAACCAAGGAGCGTCGCGCCTCAAGTCGGGACGTAGGCTGGCGGCCATGGCATCGTTCGGCGACCAGCTCCGCGAACATCTCTCGATGTTCTTCACCAACTGGCGAAACCCCGACTACGGCGTCGCACGGAAGGTCGGTCTGACCGTGAAGAACCGCGCGAAGTCGCTCGTCAACGGGGGATGTTGCGGCAACCACGGCCAGCCCGGGTGTTGACGGACCACCGCGTGGGACCTCGGTCGGGGGTCCCGCCGGAGCGACGACGACGATCATCACCACGATCACGACCGGGATGACGGCGAGTCCTAGCTCGCGCCGTGCTCCCACGCGGTCGCCTCGGCCGCGATGGCCTCGGCGACCTGCATCGTGGTTGCGCCGCCCCCCAGGTCGGGTGTGCGCACCGCTCCCTTTCGCAGGACCTGATCGACGGCCCACTCGACGTTCTCGGCCGCGGCGATCTCGCCGAGGTGGCGGAGCATCATGGTCCCCGACATGATCATGGCGATCGGGTTGGCGAGACCGCGCCCCGCGATGTCGGGGGCGCTCCCGTGCACAGGCTCGAACACGGCGTATTCCCAACCGATGTTCGCGCTGGGGATGAGGCCGAGACCACCCACGAGTCCCGCGCACAGGTCGCTGATGATGTCGCCGTAGAGGTTCGGCAACAGCAATACGTCGAAGTCGGTGGGGCGGCGTACCAGCCGGTTCGACAGGTGGTCGATCTGGATCTCGTCCCAGGCGACGTCGGGAAAACCGGCGGCGTCGTCGGTCGCGGTTCGCAGGAACAGCCCGTCGGAGTAACGCATGATGGGCGCCTTGTGGCCGACCGTCACCTTCTTGCGGCGGTTCGTCCGCGCGTATTCGAACGCGAAACGTACGATCCGGTGGGTGCCCGACACGCTGATCGGCTTCAAGGTGATGCCGGCGTCCGGGCGGACATCGAAGCCACCGAGCTCCTTCAGACGAGCCCGTACGGCGGCGGCCTCGTCGGTCCCCCGCTCGAACTCGATCCCCTGGTACAGATCCTCGGTGTTCTCGCGCACGATGACCAGATCGACGCCTTCGTGCCGTGTCGCGACACCCGGCAGGGACCGAGCCGGCCGCACCGCCGCGAACAGATCAAGCTCCTGGCGGAGCGCCACGTTGATGCTCCGGAACCCTGTCCCGACCGGTGTGGTGATCGGCCCTTTCAGCGCTACCCGGCAGTCGCGGATGGCGTGGAGCGTGGCCGCGGGGAGCAGCTCGCCGTGCGTCGCCAACGCGGAGGTACCCGCGTCGACGTCGATCCACGTGATGCCGACGTCGGCCGCGTCCAGCACCAGCCGGGCAGCGGCCGCCGACTCGGGACCGATGCCGTCGCCGGCGATCAACGCGACCCGGTGATCCATCGCGGCACAGGGTAGCCATGGATGCGCGCCACGGCCCTCGCTCGGGGTAACGTGACGCCGGTCGGAGTGCCGGAAGGAGCTGCCCGTGCGCCGCGTCGCCTCGATTATTCTGTTCGCCGCCGTTCTCGCCATGGGGGCCGCCTGGCCCGCCGCGGGGGGTGTCCCGATCCACGTGACGATCGACGAATACGACTTCACGCCTGAGACCAAGACCTTCAACGTCCGGGCGGGGCCCTTCTCCGTGGGGTTCCACAACGACGGGGCGTTCGACCACACCGTGACGCACAACCGGGGTTACTTCGACTCGGGTGATGTGGCGAGCGGCAACACGGTCGCCGTCACCCTCTTCGGTGCCGGCTCCTACCCGTACCACTGTCAGAACCACCCTGACCTCATGCGAGGCACGCTCAACTACAAGCCCGCGGCCAGCGACACGGAGGTGGGGGTCGGCGACTCGATCGACCTCCTCATCGGCGATCCCCTGCTGAAGGGGGTCGCCTGGGACGTCCAGCGGCGCCGCAACGGCGGCGATTGGGTCTTGGTTGCCGACCACACGTTCGACGCGACGCCCACCTTCACCTTCGGTCGGAAGGGCACGTTCGACTTCAGAGCGCGGACGGTCGTCAAGCTCGGGCGGACGAACTGGTCGCCGAACCGCACGGTGGTGGTGACGCCCGTCGCCTGACTTGCTCAGAACCGTTCGAACAAGATCGCGCGCTTCACTTCTTGGATCGCCTTCGTGACCTCGATGCCGCGCGGGCACGCGTCCGTGCAGTTGAACGTCGTCCGGCACCGGAACACCCCGGTCTTCTCGGACAAGATCTTGAGGCGTTCTCGTCCCGCCTCGTCACGCGAGTCGAAGATGAAGCGGTGGGCGTTGACGATGGCCGCCGGCCCGACGTACTCCCCGTCACCCCAGAACACCGGGCACGAGGTGGTGCACGCGGCGCACAAGATGCACTTCGTGGTGTCGTCGTAGCGAGCCCGGTCCTCCGGCGACTGGTGGCGCTCCTTGTCCGGCTCGCCCGAGTCGTTGATGAGGTACGGCAGCACCGCCTTGAACCCATCCATGAAGGAGTCCATGTCGACGATCAGGTCCTTCAGCACCGGGAGCCCCCGCATGGGCTCGATGGTGACCTTGGGGGCGACGTCTTCTGCCAGGACCTTGCACGCCAGGGCGTTCCGTCCGTTGATCAACATGGCGTCGGATCCGCAGATACCGTGTGAGCACGACCGGCGGAAGCTGAGCGTGCCGTCGTGATGCCACTTGACCTCGTGCAGCACTTCGACGAGTCGCTCGAGCGGGTCGCACTCCACGGTGAACTCGTCCCACCACGAGTCGTCGCCGACCTCGGGGTTGAATCGCCGGATCTTGAGCTGCAACGTGATGGTCGTGCGCGCCGCACCGACAGCCCGGGCATCGGAGCTGTTGACGACGTCGGCGGCGGTCGCGGAGGCCATCAGTACTTCCTCTCCATGGGGACGTAGGGTCCGAGCTTCACGGGTTTGTACTCCATGCGCACCGAACCGTCGGGCTCGCGGTAGGCCAAGGTGTGCTTCAACCAGTTCGCGTCGTCACGCAGCGGATGATCTTCGCGGTAGTGGGCGCCCCGGCTCTCGGTGCGAACGAGGGCTCCAGCCACGAGCGTCTCGGCGCAGTCCAGCAGGTAGCCCAGCTCGACGGTCTCCATGAGATCGGTGTTGTAGACCGCGCCCTTGTCGGTGATGGCGACCCGGTCGAAACGCCCACGCAGTCCGTTCAAGATTTCGCGCATCTTGGACAACCCCTCGTCCGAACGCACGACGAAGGCCAGGTCGAACATCGCGTCTTGCAGCTCGGTCCGGATATCAGCGGCGTTGTCGCCGGTATCGCGGGTCAAGATGGCGTCGAGCACCGCAAGGGTCTCGCGCTCGGGGTGGTCCGGGAGCGGCTCGAGCGGGGCTTCGGCCGCGTGGCGGGCGGCGTCGGCGCCGGCCCGGCGACCGAACACCACCAGGTCGAGCAACGAGTTCGTGCCCAGCCGGTTCGACCCGTGCACGCTCACACACGCGCATTCGCCCGCGGCGTAGAGCCCCGGCACGACCGTCTCGTCGGCGCCCAGCACCACCTGCCCATCGACGTTGGTGGGGATGCCACCCATCGCGTAGTGCGCCGTGGGCTGGATGGGCACCGGCTCCTTCGTGGGCTCGACCTTCAGGTAGATGCGGGCGAACTCGGTGATGTCCGGCAGCTTCTCCTCGATGACGCGTGGGTCGAGGTGCGTGATATCGAGGTAAGCCCAATCGCCGTTCGGGCCGCCACCGCGGCCCTCCTTGATCTCTTGGTAGATGGCACGGCTCACCATGTCGCGCGGCGCGAGGTCCTTGATCGTGGGGGCGTAACGCTCCATGAAACGCTCGCCATCGGCGTTCAGCACGATGCCGCCTTCGCCGCGCGCCGCCTCGGACAACAACACGCCGAGCCGGGCGAGCCCTGTCGGATGGAACTGGAACATCTCCATGTCTTCCAGCGGGATGCCGCGCCGGTACGCGATGGCGGGACCGTCGCCGGTCAGCGCGTGCGCGTTGGACGTGACCCGGAACATGCGGCCGTAACCACCGGTGGCGAACACGACCGACTTGGCCCGGAACACGTGGAGCTCGCCCGTCGCGAGCTCGTACGCCACGACCCCGGCCGTCGCCCCGCCGGGCGTGCGGAGCAGGTCGAGGCAGTAGAACTCGTTGAAGAATCGGACGTCGCGCTTCACGCACTGCTGGTACAGGGTCTGCAAGATCATGTGGCCGGTGCGATCGGCGGCGTAGCACGCCCGTCGCACCGGCCGTTCGCCGTGGTTGGCCGTGTGGCCGCCGAACCGCCGCTGGTCGATGCGGCCGTCGGGTGTGCGGTTGAACGGCAGCCCCCATCGTTCGAGCTGGTAGATGGCATCGACGGCCTCGTCGGTCATTAGCTGGGCCGCGGGCTGGTCGGTGAGGTAGTCGCCGCCTTTGACCGTGTCGAACGCGTGCCACTCGGGATGGTCTTCTTCGGTATTGCCGAGGGCCGCACACACGCCGCCTTGGGCGGCTCCCGTGTGCGAGCGGGTCGGGTAGAGCTTCGAGATGACCGCGGTCTTGACCCGGTCCGACAGCTCGATGGCGGCGCGCATGCCGGCGCCGCCGGCGCCGATGACGAGGGCGTCGTAGGTGTGGGTGACGGTCACGTCAGACCGCTCCGGGCCACTTCGACGCGTCGAAGGTGAACACGACGATCGAGCCCAGTGCGAACAAGACCACCCCGAGCCCGTAGAACGTGAGGTTGATGGCCACGCGCACACCGGGTGGGCGCACGTAGTCGAGGGTGATGTTCCGGAGCCCGTTGATGCCGTGGATCAGGGCGAGCACCAGCAGCAGCCAGTCCCACGTGCGCCAGAACGGTGATTCCCAACGGACGGCGACGAAGCCGAAGTCGATGCGCGAAACCCCTCCGTCGGGCACGTGCATGATCAACACGTGGCCCACGGAGAGCAGCACCAGGAGCAGGCCGCTGACGCGCATGAACAGCCACGCCCACAGCTCCATGCCGCCGACCGGACGGTCGCGGCTCATCCGCCGGTCGATCGGTGGCTCGCGAGACGGCGTGGGTGCGGGCCGGGAGGTCGTCGTCGCCATAGGCCTACGCCTTCACCAGGTCCCACGTCTGCTGCAACATGATCACCGTGACCGGAATCATGATGACCAGGAACAGCGCGGTGGTCGCGATGCTGATGGGCTTGATCTTCGCCGCGAGGCTCGGGAAGAAGTCGATCAGCAGGATCTTCATGCCGTTGAACGCGTGGTAGAGCACCGCGGCCACGAGGCCCAGCTCCAGCAACCGCACGATCGGGTTGTCGTACGCCTTGGTCACCCGGTCGTAGGCCTCGGGGCCCCACCCCACGAGCGATGTGTCGACGATGTGAGCGAACAGGAACAAGATCACGGCTACGCCGGTGATGCGGTGGAAGATCCACGACCACTGCCCGGGATGACCCTTGTAGGGCGAGCCGTAATCGCTCTTCTGCTTGCGCGCGCCGATCGCCACCGTGCTCCTCGGGTCCGCGGTCCTAACAGCGTATCGCTGTGTCGGGCGGGCCCGTTTCGCCACCCCGTCCAGCGAGCGGCGCCGAGTCTACTCCGGAACGTGCTGCGGTGGCCGAGCGGTGAGCCATCAACTTCTAGCTGGCGCGAAACTTCCGCACCTAGCGGTGTGGTCCTCGATCCTCCCAACCAAGACCATGGCAATGGTCCTCAAGGTCAGCTCGCGACCGCTTCAAGAAGTTGCGCATCAGCCCAGGCTTTCTCGGACATCCGCGAGCGACTTGAACTGCTCGCTCTCGGCCATGCCAGAGGCATGGCAGCAGGTCGCCCGAGGCCTTCGTCGATGATGAAGTCGAGATAGGGCTCAAGGGTTCGATCCTCGACGAAGAATATCCCCCTCGCCCGATCGGAACCGTCCTCGCGAACGCCGCTTGGTCGAACGGCACCTCTGCAGTCGGTCTTGTTGTCGCCATGCTGTAAGTCGACGGAGTGCCCCGCCTCGTGACACGCGGACTTCTTTCTATCCTCCGGGTCGTTCGAGCCGATGTTGATCTGAGCCGGATCAAGGGTTACCTCTGAGGCGAGGCAGATGCTCCCGCTCAAGTTGGCGCACACGTACTGCGCTCGAGTCTCGAACGGCAGGTTCGCATCGAGCCACTCAACGTCGGTCGACGAGTCACAGCTGGCGAACACAGATGCGATGTCAGGTGAAATCGGCGCCTCGGCTGACAGGGGGTGACGCGGATGCGTTCGCTCTCCAGCCAAGATCCGCTGGATCCTCCTAATACATCCGCAGCGCCACCGTCACGCCGTCGCGGGTGGGGACGATGATCGAGACGAACCGTTCGTCCTGGGCGATCAGGCGGTTGTGCTCGCGGATCGCGTCGGTGACGCCGTCGGGCTCCTCGCCGTCGGCCGGCACGCGGCCCGACCACAAGACGTTGTCGCAGATGTAGAGGCCGCCCACGCGGATCCGGTCCCGGGCCGCGAGCCACGCCGCAGGGTAGCCGTGTTTGTCGATGTCGTCGTAGACCACGTCGAACTCGCCGGGAATCGATGCCATCTGTTCGACGGCATCGCCGACGTGGAACATGACGCGGTCGCCAAGGTCGGCGCGCAGCAGGAGGTCCTCGGCCTTGAGTGCGTTCTTCGGGTCGCCGTCGGTGCAGTGGACCTCGCCGTCCTCGCCGACCGCCCGGGCGAACCAGTAGGCGCTGTAGCCGAACCCGCTCCCGAGCTCCATCACGCGGCGGGCGCCGACCGAGCGTGCGAGCAACTCGAGCAGGACCCCAACGTTGCGCCCAACGATCGGGAACCCGAGTTCGGCGCCCATGTCCTCCATCTCGATAAGAACCGGGTGATCGTGACGGTCGAGCAGGCCGCGCATGTAGGCCTCGATGCGGGGATCCACGATGTCCATGAGGGCGTGAGGATATGCCCATCGGTAGACTCGGCGCCATGGGCGCACGAGCGGAGGGCACGGTCTCGTTCACGCGGATGGCCGACGGCACGGCCGAGGACTACGCGCTGCTCGACCGCTACGAGGAGTTGTACCTCGAAGGCCTGCCGGACCGGTTGCTTGCCGCGCTGGACAAGCTGAAGGGTTCGTTCGGCGGATACCAGGTCACGCGCTACGAGCACTCGCTGCAGGTGGCCACGCGCGCGCTGCGTGACGGCAAAGACGAGGGCTACGTCGTAGCGACGCTCCTGCACGACATCGGCGACGAGCTCGCGCCATGGACGCATGGCGAGATGGTCGCCGCCGTGCTCAAGCCCTACGTCGATCCGGCCGTGTGCTGGATGATCGGGCACCACGGCGCGTTCCAGCTCTACTACTACGGCCACCACACGGGGCAGGACCGCAACGTGCGCGACCGCTGGCGCGACCACCCGAACTACGCGATGACCGCGGAGTTCTGCGAGCGGTACGACCAGGCGAGCTTCGACCCCGCCTACGACGAGCTGCCGATCGAGGAGTTCGAGCCGATGGTGCGCCTGGTGTTCGCCGAGCCGCGGTTCCTGACCGAGATCTCATGAGCGAGGAGGTCCGCCGGACGGACTCGGGGATCGAGCTCGAGCCTGTCTACGGCCCCGATCCCGCGTTCGATCCGGCCGCGGCGCTGGGCGAGGCCGGCGCCTTTCCATTCACCCGCGGTCCCTACCCCACGATGTACCGGGGACGCCTGTGGACCATGCGTCAGTACGCGGGCATGGGAACGGCCGCCGAGACCAACGAGCGATTCCGCTATCTGCTCGACCACGGGCAGACGGGTCTGTCCGTCGCGTTCGATCTGCCGACCCAGATGGGCTACGACTCGGACCACCCGGTCGCGGAGGGCGAGGTGGGCAAGACGGGCGTCGCGATCGACTCCGTCGAGGACATGCATCGACTCTTCGAGGGCATCCCGCTGGGCGAGGTGTCGACCTCGATGACCATCAACGCGACCGCTCCCATCTTGTTGCTGCTCTACGAGCTCGTCGCCGAGGAACGGGGGGTCGCCGCCGGCGCGCTGCAAGGTACCGTGCAGAACGACGTGCTGAAGGAATACGCCGCGAGAGGTACGTACATCTACCCTCCCGCTGCCTCGATGCGGCTGATCACCGACCTGTTCGCCTACTGCGGCGAGCGGATCCCCAAGTGGAACACCATCTCGATCAGCGGCTACCACATGCGTGAAGCCGGGGCGACGGCCGCACAAGAGATCGCGTTCACGTTGGCAGACGGCATCGCCTACGTGCAGGCGGCGATCGACGCGGGCCTCGAGGTCGACCGGTTCGCCCCGCGTCTGTCCTTCTTCTTCGCGTGTCACATGAGGTTCTTCGAAGAGATCGCGAAGTTCCGTGCCGCGCGCCGTTCGTGGGCGTCGATCATGCGCGATCGGTTCGGCGCCACCGACCCCAGGTCGCTGGCGCTGCGCTTCCACACGCAGACCGGCGGCGCGACCCTCACCGCGCAACAGCCCGAGAACAACATCGTTCGAACGGCCCTCGAGGCGCTGGCGGCGGTGCTGGGCGGCACCCAATCGCTCCATACGAACGGCTTCGACGAGGCCTTGGCTTTACCGACCGAACGCTCGGCCAAGATCGCGCTGCGGACCCAGCAGGTCATCGGGCACGAGACGGGCGTGGCCGACGTCGTCGATCCCGTCGGCGGTTCGTACTACGTCGAGGCCCTGACCGACGAGCTGGAGGCGCGGGCCCGCGCGTACATCGACCGGATCGACGCCATGGGCGGCGCCGTGGCCGCGATCGAACGCGGCTTCTACCAGGACGAGATCCACGAGGCGGCCTTCCAGATCCAGCGGGGCATCGAAGACGGTTCACGAGTCGTCGTGGGGGTGAACCGGTTCCAGGGCGACGACGTGCAGCCCGAGCTGCAGCGGGTGGGCGAGGCCGAGGCGGCGGCGCAGATCCAACGGGTGCGTGCGGTTCGCGCCGCACGCGACGCCACGGCCGCGAAGGACGCGTTGCGCGACCTGAGCGAGGCCGCGAGTGGCAACGGCAACCTGCTTCCTCCCATGAAAATCGCCCTCGGCGCCCGCGCCACGCTGGGCGAGGTGTCCGACGCGCTCCGCGAGGTCTTCGGCGAACACCGTCCCGACTCGTAAGCGACCCGGATCAAACGGCGATGCTCACTGCCCCGCGCACAACCGCGGCGAGCCCGGCCGCGGCGAACACCGCTCCGACGACACGACCGATACCCATCCGGCGCCACGCGACGATGCCGAGGCCGATGCACGCGACGCCCACGAGCCCTTCGATCGCAGCGGTGAGCGCGTCCACGACGGCCGAGCCTAGTGGCCCTCGAGTGGCCTCCGTCCCGTTCACCGCTCGCGTTAGGCTTGCCGTCGTGAATGTCACGGTGGTCGGGGGCACCGGTGAAGAAGGCTTCGGCCTGGCGCTCCGGTTCGCGAAGGCGGGGCATGCGGTGACGATCGGATCGCGGGTCGCCGAGAAGGCCCAGGGGAGCGCGGACGAGGCTCGGTCGCTGCTAGATGGTGCGGCCGGGGGTGTCGGCGCCGACGTCCGCGGCGACGAGAACACCGCCTCGGTCGTCGGCGCCGACGTCGTGTTCGTGACGGTGCCCTTCGCCGGTCAGGCTCTCATCTACGGCGCCATCGGCGAGACGCTCGCCGATGGCGCCATCGTGTGCGACTGCACGAGCCCGCTCATGACAGTCGTCGGCGGTCGCGCGACGCACGCGATCAGACCGTGGCACGGGTCGGCCGCCGAGTTCGCGAAGACCCTGCTGCCCAAACACGTCCGGCTCGTGGCCGGGTTCCACACGGTCGCGGCCTCGGCGCTTCGGGCGCTGCACGAACCGGTGGACAGCGACGTGTTGCTGATGGGTGATGACCGCGAGACGAAAGAGGTCGTGGGGTCGCTCGTCGACGGCATCGACGGGATGCGCTGGGTCGATTGCGGCGGTCTGCAGATGGCGAGGATCGCCGAGACCCTCACTCCGCTGTTGATCGCGGTGAACGTCCGCTACAAGGTGCACGACGCCGGGTTCCGTATCGCGGGCCGCGACGCCTGGGGAAAGCCGCCCGCCTGATCTAGTCGATGACGGCCAGGAGGGCGCCTGTCTCGACGACCTGTCCGGCTCGGATCGGGAGATCGGTGACCTCGCCCTCCCGCGTGGTCGCGATGTGGTTCTCCATCTTCATCGCCTCGAGGATGCAGACGACATCACCTGCCTGCACCTCCTGACCCTTCTCGACCAGGACCTTCACGATCGTTCCCTGCATGGGGGCGCGGATCTCGCCGTGCACGTGTTGACCGTGGTGGCTCGCCGATGAGGCCGGGGCCTTCGGTGCCACCTCCCGGCGTTCGTCGAAAACGCGAACCGGCACGCGGCGCCCGTCCACCTCGACCAAGATGTCCCGCGGGCGGCCGGTGCGGGGAGTGGCCGCAGGCGGCTGCAGGTCGACCTGCGCGGGAAGGCCCGCCTCGACGAGCGCCTTCTCGAGCCAGGTGGTGGTGTGGGTCGAGTCGCGGAACGCCTGGGACGCGAGCACCCAACGGTGTACCGGGATCGTGGTGGGCACCCCTTCGACGACGAACTCCTCGAGCGCGCGCAGCATGCGCCGGCGAGCCTGCTCGCGATCGGCGCCGCTCACGATGAGCTTGGCGAACATCGAGTCGTAGTCGCCGGGGATCTCGCGGCCGGCATCGACGCCGGCGTCGACGCGAACGAACGGGCCGCCCGGCTCCTCGTACCGCGTCAGGCGCCCAGGGCCCGGCAGGAAGTTGCGGCCGGGATCCTCCGCATTCAAACGGCACTCGATGGCGTGTCCTCGGGGCTCGGCTTCCAACCCCGCGAGCGAGCCCCCGAGCGCTACCTCGATCTGCAGCGCGACCAGGTCGAGCCCCGTCACCATCTCGGTGACGGTGTGCTCCACCTGGAGCCTGGTGTTCATCTCCAGGAAGTAGAACGAGCCGTCCTCGTCCAAGATGCACTCGATGGTCCCGGCATTGACGTAGCCGGCCTGACGAGCGAGTGAGACGGCCGCCTGGGCGAACGTCTCGCGGAGCGCGTCATCGACGAGCGGCGACGGGGTCTCCTCGAGGAGCTTCTGGTGGCGTCGCTGGACCGAGCAGTCGCGTTCGCCGAGGAACACGACATTGCCGTGTTGGTCCGCCACGATCTGGGCCTCGACGTGGTGGGCCCGGTCGACGTAACGCTCCAGGAAGACTTCGGGTCGCCCGAAATACGATTTCGCCTCGCGCGCGGCGCGCTTCAGCGACTCCTCGAGGTGGTCGGCGTCGCGGACGACGTGCATCCCCTTGCCGCCGCCACCGAACGCGGCCTTGACGAGCAGCGGGAACCCGATCCTCGGCGCCTGCTGCTTCGCCTGCGCGATATCGACGGGTTCGGCTGTGCCAGGGACGATCGGCATCGAGGCGGCATCGGCGATGCGGCGTGCGGCCGCCTTGTCGCCCATCTGCTCGATGGCTTCGGGCGACGGCCCGACGAAGGTCAGGCCGGCGTCGCCCACCGCCCGGGCGAAATGTGCACGTTCGGCGAGGAAGCCATAGCCGGGGTGGACGAGGGTCGCGTGGGAGCGTTGCGCGGCATCGAGGATGGCGCCGATGGACAGGTAGGAGTCGCTCGCGAGGGGGGGACCGATACGATGCGCCTCGTCGGCCATCTCGACGTGCAGCGAGTCTCGGTCGGCGTCGGAATACACCGCGACCGACGCGATGCCCATCTCGCGGCACGTACGCATGATCCTGACCGCGATCTCGCCCCGGTTCGCGATCAGGACCTTCGGCTTCTTCGTCACTGTCGTATCGTGCCTTCCCGATGCGCTCGCCCCCGAGGCACCCGTGCTGACGCGCGACGACTTGCTCCAGGCACTCGCCGCGATCCGCGTGACCGCCCCCGTGCGTGCGGAGGAGGTTACCGCCTCGACGAACGCCACGGCGGCCGCGATGGCAGCCGACGGCGCACCGGTGTGGACGCTCGTCTCGGCCTCGCACCAAACGCACGGTCGCGGTCGGCTCGACCGCGTCTGGGAAGACGTGCCGGGTCGCGCGCTCATGTTCTCGCTCGTGCTGCGGCCCGACCTACCGGCAACGCGCGTGGGCCTGCTCTCGCTCTTGGCAGGCGCATCGATGGCCGAGGCGATCCGCGAGGTCACGGGCCGCCGGGTCACGTGCGACTGGCCGAACGACCTGTACCTCGACGGGCGCAAGGTGGGCGGTGTCCTCGCGGAGTCATCGGTTCGCGACGGCCAGATCGAGCACGTGGTCATCGGGCTGGGCGTCAACCTGGAACCGCCGCCCGGTGTCGCCGAGGCCGGCGGGGTAGGGGACTGCTCGATGCGCGAGCTGCTCGTGGCGTTCCTCGTGCGGATGGCCGCGAGCTACGAGGCCGCCGAGCCCACCCTCCCCGAGCGCGTCCGCGCCGCGTGGATGCCCGTCGCCGGGACCATGGGACAACTGGTGCGTGCGACCGGCACGGAAGGACACGAGATCGTCGGACGTGCGGTCGGCATCGACGACTTCGGCAGCTTGCGCTTGTCGACCGACGAAGGCGAGGCGCTCGTGTCGTTCGGCGATGTGCACCATGTCGTCGAAGACGAGTAGCCAGGCTTTGACGAGTAGCAGGCCGTGACGAGTAGCCAGGCCGTGACGAGCAGCAGGCGTTGCCTGGCGGCAACCGAGCAGGTACCGTCGCGCCATGACCTTCCCGAGACGCCTGCTCATCCAAGGTGAAGACGTCATCCTCGACCTCCGCCCCCACTGGATCTCGCTCATCTTGCCGGCCCTGGTGGCGGTTGCCTCCCTCGTGGTCGCGACCATCGTGTTCGGGCTCATCGATGCCTCGTGGTGGCGGTGGCTCGTCGAGGTGGCAGCCCTGGTCGCTCTGCTTTCCTACCCCGTGCCCCGGCTCGTGTGGTGGCTCACGTCGAACTTCGTGTTGACGACCGACCGCCTCGTGCACCGGGAAGGTTTCATCGCGAAGCGTTCGATGGAGATCCCGCTCGAGGCCATCAACGACGTACGCTTCGAGCAGGGCATCATCGACCGCATCGTCAACGCCGGCTCGGTCGCCATCTCGTCGGCGTCGGAGCAGGGGCGGCAGGTGTTCGAGAACGTCCGCAACCCCGAGGAAGTCCAGAAATCCATCTACCACCAGGGCGAGATGAACTCGCGGCGGATGCTGGGAGGGACCCAGCAGGTCCAGGCCGGTCATCCCGCGGCTCCGCCGACCCCGCCCATCGCCCCCTCGACCACCACCGAGCTCGAGCGGCTCGCGAAGCTCCGGGCCGACGGTGTCCTCACGGAAGAAGAGTTCCAAGCGCAGAAGGCCAAGATCTTGGGCAGCTGAGCGGCCGGTGCTGAGCGGCCGGCCGAGCGCAGCCGTTCGGTCAGCCGTCGCGCTCGTCGCTGAGGACGAGGACGACGTCGCCGGTGGCGAAGAGCACGTCGGCCGCCGGCGAGGCGATCACATCGCCGTCAGCCCGTCGGATGGCGAGCACCGGTCGCGGCGCGTGGGACACGGCGCGGCCGATCAGGGCAGAGTCGTCGTCGACCGCGCGTTCTTCGACGTCGATCGCGCGCCGAGCCCGAGACCCCTCATCGAAGATGTCGATGAGGCTCGGATCGCGAGCCATCCGGACCATGTGTCGCCCGCTGCTGACGAACGGCGAGACGATGCGGTTCGCCCCCGCCCGTTCCAGTCGCTCGGCGGATCCAGGCTCCGACGCCCTCGCCACGATGAGCAGCCCCGGGTTGATCGCCCGCGCCGCCAGCGTGATGTAGACGTTCGTGGCGTCGGAGTCGACCGCACACAAGAGCCCGCGAGCATGCTCGACGCCGGCCCGCCGGAGCACGGGTTCGAGCGAAGGGTCGTCGACCAGATGTGGCACGCCGTCGGCGACCATCCGCTCGCGCAGCTCTTCTTTCGGATCGACGACCACGAACGCGACGCCGGAGGCGCGCAGCTCGCGGACCGCCGCGCGACCGACGCGTCCGTAGGCACAGACGACGAAGTGATCGCGCATCGCGTTGATGCGTTGGTCCATCTTCCTCCTCCTTCGGGCACCGCCGATCTCTTGCTCGGCGATCAGAGCGGCCGTGAGTGAGATGCCCACGAGCGCAACCCCTACGCCCAGCACGATCACCGTGAGCGTGAAGATCATCCCGCTCGTATCGAGTGGGCGGACCTCGCGGAATCCCACCGTCGCCATCGTGGTGATGGTCATGTAGAGCGCGTCGAAGAAGCTCCACCCCTCGAGCGTCATATAGCCCACGACGCCGTACGCGACGATCGCGATGAGCGCAGCAGCGATCCATAGCAAGCGTCGGACGAGCGGCATCATCTGGCCGGGCATGGGGCAACGGTAGCCGACCGGCGGGTAGCATCGCGGCCGTGATCGGCGAACTCGACCACGTCTACTACTGGACCCGCGACATGGATCGTGCCGTGGCGTTCTACACCGACGTGGTGGGCTTCGCCCTCGTTCGGCGCGAAGGCGGGGAATGGGCCGAGCTCGACGCAGGCCCTGTGCGTTTCGCGTTGCACGGCAGTGACGACGAAACACCCGCGAGCGGCACCGTCGTGCTTCGTGTCGACGACCTCGAGGCGTCGCGATGGGCGCTCGAGCAGCGCGGCGCGGTGTTCGACGCCTACATGGGCGACGTCGAAGGGTTCGCGCGGTTCGCGACCTTCCGCGACCCCGATGGCAACCCCGTGCAGCTCATCGAGTACCTCGCCGGTCGAGACTGACCCCTGGCCTGCACGCCCGTGACCGAAGCTAGGCTGGGCCGGTGAGCGCCGAGACCTGCCCCCGCTGCGGCGAGCCGCTGCCTGGCGGCGCGAACTTCTGCCCCAACTGTGGCGCTCCGGTCGGGGTCCCGGAAGCCTCGGAGCGGCGCGTCGTCACGGTCGTGTTCGCCGACCTCGCCGGGTCGACCGAGCTGGCCAGCGCCCTCGATCCCGAGCGCTTCCGCGAGGTCCTCGCGGCGTTCCACGGCATGGTCAGCGACGAGATCTCGTGGCTCGGCGGTGTGGCCGAGGGTTTCATCGGCGACGCGGTGCTCGGGGTGTTCGGCACGCCGGTCGCCCACGACGACGATGCCGTGCGGGCGATCAGGGCGTCGGCCGCGATCGTGGATCGCGCAGTTCGGTTGGGTCGCGACCTGCGCCTGCCCATCCCGATCGGCGTCCGGATCGGCGTGAACACCGGCCAGGTCGCCGTGGGCACCGCGACCGATCGCAACATCGTGATCGGTGCGGAGGTCAACATCGGGTCCCGGCTGCAACAGGGGGCCGCTCCCGGCGAGATCTTGGCGGGCGCGACGACGGTGCAGCTGGCTGGGGAGCAGGTGGCGTTCGGCGAAGCTCGACTCGTCGAGGCCAAGGGTGTCCACCGGCCCCTCTGGGCGTCGCCGGTGCTGGGGTTCACGGCGTCGGTGCGGCCCGACCGGGCTCGGCTCCAGCTCGTGAATCGCCGCCGGGAGCTCGCCCTGCTCATCGACACCTTCGAGCGCGTCCGGCTCCGCGAGCGAGCGCACCTCGTCACCTTGCTCGGCGAGCCGGGCATCGGCAAGAGCCGCGTCGCCGCCGAGTTCCTCGCGCGGCTCCCCGACGACGTCAGGGTGCTGCAGGGCAGGTCGAGTCCCTTCGAGGAGGAGGTCACCTTCGCGCCCATCGCGCAGATGCTGTCTCTGGAGCTCGGTGACAACGACGGAACCGAGGCCATGGCCATGACCGGGCTACGTCAGGCGGTCGCGGGATGGGTCCCCGCCGAGGAGGTCGACCTCGTCACACGGCGGCTGGCGCTCGCCATGGGCTACGGCGAGGAAGCGACCGAGGAGAACCGCTACCACGCGAACGAGGTGCTTCTCGGCGTCCTCGACATGCTGGGTGGGTTGTTGAACGACGGCCCCGTCGTCGTCGTCTTCGAAGATCTCCACCAAGCCGATCCGCTCTTGCTCGACCTGGTCGAGCAACTGGTGCGTGAGGCTCGCCGGTCGCCACTGCTCGTCCTGTGTGTGGCTCGCTGGGAGTTCCTCGAGGACCGACCGAACTGGGCTGGGGGACTCGCCGACGCGGTCACCTTGTGGCTGGAGCCCCTTACGATCGCCCACGCGACGCGTCTCGCCCAGGAGGCGGGCGGCCTCAGCGGTGACGATGCCGAGCGCGTTGCGCAGCACGCCGGAGGCAACCCCCTCTTCATCATCGAGATCACCGGCATGTTGTTGCGCGAGGAGCGCTTGGTACCGCCGCTCGGACCCGCCCCGAGCGCCCGCTTGCTGCCGCCCACCGTGCAGGCGGTGGTCGCCGCCCGCATCGACCAGCTCTCGCCGGGTGCGCGCGAGCTGGTCCGCAGGGCATCGGTGTTCCCGCAGGGCCGGTTCGACGAAGACGAGTTGGCGCTCGTGGTCGAGCCGCGGTCTGAGTGGCTCAGCGAGGCCGAAGACGACGAGATCTTGATGCCCGACGGCGACCACGCACGGGTGTGGCGGTTCCGTTCGGACGTGATCCGCGATGTCGCTTACGACGCGCTCGCCAAGCGGGAACGCCAGCGCCTGCACCTGCGCGTGGCGAACCGCCTCTCGGAGCCCGAGGTCGCCGACCGGTACCCACGCACCGTCGCGTTCCACCTGGAGCAGGCCGCCCTCGCCGCGCTCGATCTGGATCCGCGCGACAGGACCCTCGCCGACCGCGCCGTCGACGCCCTGGTCGCCGCGGGCGACCTGGCGCGACGGCGCATCGAGTCGCGGGCCGCGGCCGACCTGTACCTCCGCGCCCTCGTCCTGGCCGGGCCCGAGGAGACGTGGGGCACGCGCGAAGCCTGGATCATGGCGATGCTCGGCGAGGCCCGGTACTGGTTGGGCGATTTCGGCGTTGCCGGGGAAACGCTCCGGCGCGCGCTCAGCCTGGAGGCCGACGATCGTGTCATCGCGCACGCGACGCGGTTCCTAGCCGACATGACCCTCACCGTGGAAGGTGACGAAGCCCTCGCCCGCGCGTTGTTCGAGCGGTCGCTCGATGCTGCGAGACGGCTGGACGACCCCCGGGTGCTCGCACGGACCCTCCTCATGGCTGCATGGGTGCCGTTCTGGCGGAACCGCTTGGCCGAGGCCGCGGCGTTGTTCACCGAAGCCCTCGAGGTGGCGCGGAAGGGGACCGGCGGCGATCCGTGGGCGGAGTCGAGGGTGCTCGTCGGCCTGGCCTCGACGGCATCGCTCCGTTCGACCGAGGAGGAAGCTTTGTCGTGCGGGATGGAAGCGCTCGACGTCGCTGAAGGGGCTGGGCAACCGTTCACCGCCGCCATCGCGCATCAAGCCGTCGCCGGGTCGCTCAGGAGACTCGGGCGGCTCGACGACTCGCTCGCACATGCGTCGGAGGCCGTTCGTACGCTGCGCGAGCTCGGCGCGCGATGGGAGCTTGCGGGCGCGCTGGGGGAGCGGGGCGCGACCCATCGCATCGGCGGCGGGCTCGCCGAGGCGGAAGCCGATCTGACCGAGGCGTTCGTGGTGTGCAAGGAGCTCCGCGAGCGGACGCTCGTCGGCTGGACGGCGGGCGAGCTGGCGCGCGTGCTGGCCGCGACCGGTGACATCGCGGCCGCCCTCCAGGTGCTCGACGACCCGATCACCCACCTGGCCGACGAGGAGCCGTGGGGAGCGGTCATGGTGCCGCTCGCGAGGTCGGCGGTGGCGATGACGGCCGGCGACCCAGATGCGGCGTACACAAGCTCGCTCGCTTCGTTGGCGGCGGCGTTCACGGAGCCACAGGTGCCGAACACGCTGGCGGCGGTGCGTTGGTGGACAGGCTCGCTGTTCGGCCACGAGGCCGTGGGCGGCGCCGACGTGCTCGAAGCCGCGAAGCACACCCTCGTGCAGGCGGGATGGCGGCAGGCGCTCATGGAACCCGAGCTCCTGGTCCCCGCTCCGTCGGGCACTCCCCTGGGCACATGAAGTTGTTGCACCGCAGGCGATAGCGACACAGGTTCTTGCAACCGCTCACGCAGGCGGGCACCCTGTGCAGACGCCGTCCGGTCGTCGCACCCAAGCGTCAACCGGTACGGTGGGCGCTCCCACATGACGAGTACGGACCGATCCTTCCCCGTCGCGTTCCGCCTGCTCGCCGCAGCCGCGGCGTTCGCAGCGCTCGCCATCGCCGTGCCGGTCGCCGGCGCCCAGACGGCGCCCGACGAGGTCACGCAGGCCGAAGTCGCCGCGGCGAAGGCCAAGCGCGACGCGGCCGAAGCCGATCTGGCCGCCATCGCCTCCGAGATGGCCCAGATCCAGCAGCGGCTCAACGACGCCGCCTTCGAGGTCGACCGGTTCGAGGGTCTGTTGGAGAAGACGAAGGTCGATCTGCTCGCGACGCAACGGCGCATCGACGCCGCGCGCGCCCGGTACGAACGGATCCGTGTCCAGCTGAACGACCGGGCGGCCGCGGCGTTCATCGCTGGCCCGGGGAGCAGCCTCGAGCTCCTGCTCGGTGCGACCTCGATCGCCGACTTCTCCGACCGCATCGAGTTCGTCGATGCCGTCGCCGAGTCCGATGCGAAGCTCGCACAAGACGTCGAGAACCTCCGCAACGCGCTCGAGGTCGACGAGGCCGATCTCGAGCGGCTCAAGACCGCCCAGCAATCCCAGCTGACCGATGCGGAAGACCTCGAGAACCAGATCGCGGCCGACCTCCAGCGCCAGCAGGACCTCCAGCGCGCGCAACAGACGGTGTTGAACCAGGCATCGTCGACGTTCGTCGACACGAAGGCGGGCCGGAAGGAGTTCCAGGACTGGCAGGCCGCGCAGCAGCCACCGCCGCTCGGTGGGGGCGGGCCCGCGCTGCCGCCCGGCGCCGAGGGGATCTTGGACGCGTGTCCGGTCGACGCGCCCCGCGGGTTCGGCGACGGCTTCGGCGCACCTCGCTATGTGGGCGGGTTCCACCCGCACGCCGGGGTCGACATCGTGGCGCCGGAGGGCACACCTGTCCGCGCCCCGTTCGACGGGTACGCTCGCGATGCCACGAACATCTACGGTGGCACCTCGGTGATCGTCGACGGGTCGTACGGCTACGTCTACAACGCGCACCTCGGGTCGGTCATGAAGCTCGGAGCTGTGCAGGCGGGCGACATCATCGGCACCGTCAGCAGCACGGGCCTGGCCGGCGGGACGACGCCGCACGACCACTTCGAGTTCCATCCCAACGTCATCCCGGCGAACTGGACGGTGAGCTACTACGGCTATTCGGTGATCGGCTCGGCGATCAACCCGTACCCGCTGCTCGTCGAGGCCTGTTTCTAGGCGCGGTCCTCGACCCGGCGCCGGAGCGCGCGGAGCCACAGTCCCAGAGCGACCAGCGCGGCACTCACGGCGACCACCAGCGAGATGGTCGCGATGGTCGTCGCGGTCTCGCCACCGGGCGACGCGATCGAGGGTGCCTCCTTCGGCACACCGGCGACGAGGAGCGTGCCAGGGCCGGGGAGCGCTGCCTGGACCAGCTGTTGCGCCAGCGAGTCGTTGGTCTCGAGGCGTTGCCACGTCGAGTCGTCGGCCGAATACAGCAGCTCGTGTGCCGCGGCGTGCAGGGTCGCCGTCTCGGGGTAGCGAAGCACGACCGCGACGTCGTCGAACGAAGCGACCACATCACCGCTCGGGCGAAGCGTCGCCTCGATGGCGATCGCGTTGCCGAACCCCACGAGACCATCGGGGACGGGTGGCACGCCCTTCGGCGCGCGCGGCGTGATCGTGAGCGAGATGGCATCGTCGTCGTTCGATCGCACGGCGCCCTGGTCCATGATCATCGTGACCTGATCGTCGGCGGTGAACACGACCTCCGGCACGGTCTCACCGCCGGTGATGTCGATGCGGAACGCGCCCACGGCAGGTTGGCCCGCGGCGGGAGCGTCGGGCGGGGGGTCGATCCAGTTGTACGGGGTGAGGGGACCGAGCCCGTCGAGCAACGTCGCGCGGGTGAGCGGCGAAAGGCGCGACGACCACGCCGAGCCCGCGATGGCGATGGACACCACGAGCAGGGCGATGGTGAGGCGGCCCCTCACGCCATCACCGCGAAGACGTTGGCGACCGAATGGGTTCCGGCCGGCGCGAGCCAGGTCCCCGAAGACCAGCGCTGCCACCCGAACAGGACACCCATGGCAGCATCGAGTGGCAAGGCCTCCCACCCATAGGCGGGGACGTGCAGCAGCCCGAACACCGCCGCGCTCACCACGATGGCCCGGGCGGCGCCGCGCGGCTCGAGGAGCCCGTACAGGACCCGGCGGAACAACGCCTCTTCGCCGACCGCCGCCAGCACTGACACCGGGACCGCGGCCGCGGCGTACGGCACCGCTGGGGCGGGGCCCGACACTAGGGCGACCCCGATCAGCGCGGCCAGTCCGACGGCGCTGGTCAGGACGTACGTTCGCGGCGAGGTTGCCCCACGTCGGGAAAGCGACGGGGTGAGCGACGGGGTGAGCGACGGGGTGAGCGACAACAACAACACCGCGGAGGCGGCGGCGCCCAGCCACACGGCGTCGCGGTCCGCGCCGGCGTGCCGGAGCAGCGAGATGGCGACACCGCCGGTGACGACGGCGATGCTGAACGCGACCGTGGCGGCGCGGTCCGACGAGGTCGCGGTCGCGTTCACGGTGTCACCGTGAACGCGACCGCCGCGATGACCCGCGGCGAGAACGGCGCGTGGTCGGCGGCGACGAGCTCTGCCTTCAGGAGATGATCGCCGGCGGCGAGCGAGCCCAGCGTCTGCGTCAGGCCCCCCGTCATCGAGACGAGCTCACCGTCGACGGTCACGTGCAGGTGTCCGGTGTCGGGCCGCACGTCGGTGACCGTGAGGTCCGCGAGCGTCGCGCCCACCAGCTCGAACCGCACCGTCACGTCGGCCCCGGTGGTCGCCCCGTCGCGCGGTGCCGCGATCGCGAGCGCGCCGGTGCTCGCCGGACGGGGCGAAGCCGAGACCGCCGCAGGCGAGGCCGTCGTCGGCATCGCCTCGCCACAGCCGGCGAGCAGCGTCACGGCGACGAGGGCGCCCCATCGCCATCGCAGCGTGTCGAACACGTTCACGACCTAAGGCTCCACCGTCTCGACGATCGTCACCTGACGAGCATCGCCGCCTTCACCGACACCCACAACGTCGACGGTCCACTGCCCTTCCCCGAACGCTCCCATGGCCACGACGTGACCGTCGCCGAAGGGCTGGGCGGTCAAGACGCGGGCGGGCTCGCCCGGTCCGAACGCGACGACGACGATGTCGTCCATCGGCAGGCCGAAGCCGTCTGCGTTGAAGAACGTCACGTGAACCTGGTTCGTGCCCGGGTCCCCGGGATCGACGAACACCTGTGCTGAGGTTCCGTCTCGATACGTGACCGTGTGGAGCGTCGGCGCCCCCGGCGTCATATCGGCCGTCTGCTGTATGACGTCCGGTCTCGTCGCGACGTTGATCTGCAGTCGATCGGTCTTCACGCCCGTCCGCACGCTGACGTCCACGTCCCACGTGCCGGCAAGCGCGAACGCGGGGGTCGTGGCGTTCCACGTCTCGCCGGGGCCAGGGGTCAGGTCGAGGTCACGTGCCGCGACCTCCGGCCTGGTCACCGAGGTGAGTCGCAGGGTCACCGCGTCGGGGGTCGATACCTCGCCCGTGTCCGGATCCAGGACGCGGAGCGTGACGACGTTCGAGCCGGGGAACCCCGGTGAGAGCTGCAGCTCGATGGCCACGGTCCGGGCGAAGTTCGTACCCGTCGCCACGACCGACGTCTGCTGCGTGGGCACGCTCGTCACGCCGGGGCGCGGGTTCAGCCCCGTGAGCGTGCCGGTGAGCAGCACGATGCCGGCCGCGAGCACCACCTCGGTGCCGGCGAGGCGCCGGAGCATGCCACCGTCACCGGCCGCGGCGAGGCGAGGGATCGAGCGGAACCGGTTCAGGGCGCCGAGCGCGATCACGATGCACGCAACGACCACCTTCACGGCGAGCACCCTGCCGTACGACGTGCCGAGGGTCCTGCCGAGTGCACCGATCCCACCGGTCTCGGCTATCGCGCGCAAGGAGCCGGTCGCGATCACGACGACCACCGCCCCCAGAGCGATAGCCGAGTACCTCCGGATGAGCGGGACATCGGTGTCCCCGGATGTCGCCGTGCGCCCTCGAAGCACGAACACGAGCAGGACGAGACCACCGATCCACACGGCGACCGCCATGAAATGGATCCACTGGGTGGCGACACGGAGCCCCGCGGGGGCGGCTGCCGCGGCGTGACCACCCCAGGCGCGGGCGAGCATCGCCGCCGCCGCCGCCGCCCCCGCGACCCACAACAGACGTCGCCATGACGGCCGCGCGGTAGCGAGGATGGCGAACGCCAACGCGACGAACGTCGCCGCCAAGAGCGCGGTGAGTGGCCGGCCCGCGTCGGCACGCAGCAGCGCGATGACCGAGACTTCGGCGCCGCGCTGCTGTGCCACGACGACGCCTGAGGCGCCGGTGCACGCGGCGAGCGAACCGGCCAACGCGACGACGTGGAGCCGGGCGGGCCGCCCCCGGAAGACTCCGAGCCCGACGACGGCGACGGCGAGCACCATGAACGAGCCGGCGTACAGCAAGGCCTTGCCGGCGACGGACACGACGGTGGGACCGTAGGTCACCGGCGGTGCGCCTTGGACCCCGGGCGCCGGGCTGCCGACCCCGAACGACAGACCGCCTGCTGAGACATGTCCATCCACCGCGGAGATGATCCGCCACGACACGACGTAGCCCCCGTCGGGCAACCCCGCGGGGAGCCGGGCGGCGAGCGACGCCCCGTCGGCTGCCTCCGGATCGCCTTCGACGACGTCTCGTCCGGCGGCGTCGAGCACGGCGATGGTCGACAGGGTCGCGTCGGGACGTTCCGTGAAGGTCAGGGTCACCGATACCGGCGCCGTCGCCAGCACTGCGCCGTCGACCGGATCGGACGAGACGAACCCCGCATGCGCCTCGGCGGGAGGGGCAAGGGCGATCGCGACCAGGACGGCCGAGGCGGCCGCCGTCGCACACGCGAGCGCGAGACGCGCGACGATGGTCACGCCGCGCCTCCCGGCAGCGTGATCGTCACCGATGCGGTTACTCGCGGGTCGAACGGCAGGTGATCGGCCGCCACGTATTCCGCCTCGAGCACGTGCTGCCCAGGGCCGTAGGCGGCGAGGTCGACGCTCTGGACCGTGCCGTACGTCATGGACACGAGCGATCCGTCGACCGCGAGATGCACGTGGCCCGTGTCGGCTGTCACGGCCCTCGTCGTTTCCTGCACCACGGTCCCACCGTCGAGTCGCAACACGACGTCGAGCCGGTCATCGCCCACGAGCTGGCCGTCGCGCGGGGCGGTGAACGCGACCGTCGCGCTCGAGGTGATACGTGGGCCCGTCGCAACGACCGGGAGGGTGGGACCGAACACCGCCCGCGGCACGAACGCCGACGCGACGGCGACGGCGACCGCCGCGCCGAGCAGGACGAACCCTGCACGGCGCGGCAGCCGCGCGAACCCCGTCCCGCGCAGGCGGGTCCACCCCACCCAGCCGACCCAGAGCCCGACGAACACCATCGCGATCGCGAGGGACTCGTCGGCGGCGCCGGCGTGGGCGATCACGTGGGTCAGACCCGTTTCCGCGCCATCGCGAGCGCGCCGGCACCCGCCACCGCCCCGACGGCGCCGAGGACGACGGCGACGGCCGCGAGCGAGCCGCCACCGTTGGACGGGGTGCTGGTCGCCGCGAGCGCCTGCCGGGCGGTCGAGAGCGCCTCGTCGACGCGCGCCGCGTCGTTCTCGATGCGGTCGGCCAGCTCCTCGTTCGACGGCGCGATGACCGCGGGGAACGTCGCTGAGGCGAGGTTGAGCACGGGGCTGAACGTGTCGTCGCCCGACGTCATCTCCACGTCGACGCCTTCTCCTCCGACCTGGCCGAAGATCCTAAACGTGTAGTCGCCGGGCTGCGACGGAACGAACCAGGCGCGGTAGTCGCCGGGTGTTCCGAAGCCCGGTCCCCAGCTCGGCCCTAGCGGCAAGGTGGTCTCCTGGTCGCCGAACGAAACCCCGACCTTCATCCCTTTGGCCACGTCACCGAACGGCTCGCCGTCGCGTTGGACCAGGAACTGCACGCTGTTGGGCAGGCCCGCGTAGGCGGGCTCGGTGCCGAAGCCGATCGTGAACGTCAGCTCACCGGCCCCGGCGTCGCCGTGGGCGAACGCGGCCGAGGCCGGGAGGGCCGCGGCGAGGCACGTCGTCACGGCGACGACCAGCCCCTTTCCGATGCGGTACGTCATGGGTGCTCCTTCCGTCGTCGGGGACGGCGCGGCGGCATGACCGCGCCGAACATCACCCGGAGGGCGGGGGAGGAGCGCGACCGGCGGCGACCGTGAGGTCGACGCCGGCGAGGTGGTGGGCGGACGGCAGAGACGTGGGAACGAGGATCAACCGAGGCCGCGTCGGGGCCGCGTTCGCGGCCACCGCTGCGGCACGCTCGACCACACGGGTGAGAGCGAACGTGGCGAGGCCGATCGCCACCGCGACCGCGACCTGGACCACCAGGCCCACAGGGAGCACGGTTGCGAGGTCGTGCAGCGGGCCCCCGGTGACGAGGCGCTCACCCACCTCGAGGGCGATGAACGCCGCCACCTGCAGTGCGGCGAGACGGGCCACGGTCGAGCGTGGCCCGCCGTCGCGGCGAAGCACGCCGCCGACGGTCGCCGCGGTCAGCGCCGCGACGGCGGCGATCAGGCCGAGCCGGCCCGCGAACGCCAGGTATCCGTGACCGGTCGCGCCGAGGACCGCATCACGTGCGTGGGCCTCGGGCACCAGCCACGCGTACGTGACGGCGTGGCCGGCGAACAGGCCGCCCAGGGCGAGACCGGCGGCGATCGACTGCGTTTCCGGACGGCGCGACATCTCGTCTATGGTACGCACGCCGACCGACCGAGGAGATCGTCAGCATGGATGCGCAGGACGTTCGCCACGTCGCCGTGCTGGGCTGCGGTCTCATGGGGTCGGGCATCGCCGAGGTCGTCGCTCGTGCCGGCATCGGCGTCACCGTGCTCGAACCCACGGACGAGCTGCTCGCAACCGGTCGCGCCAAGATCGAGGCCTCCACCGGTCGCGCTGTGGAACGAGGCAAGCTCGACGCCGCCGACCGCGACGCCGCCTTGACCCGCATCTCGGGAACCACCGACATCGCTGATCTCGCCGCTACCGACCTGGTGATCGAGGCCGCGACCGAAGATCCCGTGGCGAAGCTCGCCCTCCTCCGGTCCATCGATCTGGTGGTCGGTGCCGAGGTGGTCGTCGCCACGAACACGTCGTCGATCCCGATCGCGACGCTCGGGGCGGCGACCGGACGGCCCGACCGGGTCGTCGGGCTCCATTTCTTCAACCCGCCGCCCGTCATGGGTCTGATCGAGGTCACGCCGTCGCTCGCGACCTCGGACGTGACCGTCGCCTTCGCGCGGGCGTTCGGCACCCGCCTCGGCAAGACCACCGTGCTCGCCAAGGATCACGCCGGGTTCATCGTGAACCGTGTGCTCATCCCGTACCTGTGCGATGCGATCGCCCTGTTCGACGAAGGGTTCGCGACGCGGGAAGACATCGACGAGTCGGTCACGCTCGGGCTCAACCACCCGATGGGCCCGCTCCGGCTCGCGGATCTGATCGGTCTCGACACCGTGCTCCAGATCGCCGAGGTGCTCCACGCTGAGTTCCGCGACGGCCGGTACGCCCCGCCGCCGCTGCTGCGCCGGATGGTGGCCGCGGGATGGCTTGGCACGAAGTCGGGTCGTGGTTTCTACGACTACGGCTGAGCGGGTCCGCGCCCGACCCGGCCGCGCAACCTGTCGGTGAGCCCCAGAACGTAGCCCGCCATCTTCGCCGCGTCGGTGAACGCCATGAGGGCCGGGACGGCGACCACGCAGGCCGCCCGTTCGGTCGCCGTGCGCGATCGCCCCCTTGCGCGCGCGAGGGGTTCCCGCGCGTAGACGGTGCCACCCGCGGCGGCGAGCGCCTTCGGCCACGTCCGCCTCGACCCGAGCGCGACCAGGAGCCCGGTGTAGACGGCGAAGCGCAGCGCGTGGCGCTCGGGGTACAGCTGCGCCTGCCCGTCACCGCGGGCGTAGCGCACGTATTGCATCCACGTCGCCCCCAGGTCGGGGCGCATGGTCCAGCGCGCCACCGCACCGGGCGCGAGCCGCATGTCGAACGACCGCTCGCGCCATCGGTGGTTCACCCACATGTCTTCACCGATGGCGAGCCACTCCGGGTAGCCGCCGACCGCGTCGATCGCCTCGCGGCGGAAGGCGACCGACCGGGCGCTCGGCATGTACGAACCTTCGTCGATGTGGTCCGGCGAGAGCGGGAGACCGAGCGACGACGCGACCACGTCGAGGAACGAGGCGACGACGGGCTCTGTCCACCCCATCGCGACATCGGCGCCGGCGTCGATCGGGGCGAGCAGGGCAGCGAGCCAGCCGGCGTCGTAGCTGCAGTCGGCGTCGGCCACCGCGATGATCTCGTGGGTCGCCGCCGCGAGGGCCAGGTTGCGGCCCTGCGCGATGTTCGCCCCCGCGGACTCGACGATCACCACACGCTCCGCCCCGGCGAGGGTCGACCGGGTGCCGTCGGTCGAGCCGCCGTCGACGATCACGACCTCGTCGGGGCGGCGGGTCTGCGCATCGATCGATGCGAGGAACCCGCCGATGTGATCGGCGGCGTCGAGCACGGTGGCGATGAGGGTGACCTTCATGACGTCATCGCGACCGCGTCGCGATAGGCATCGAGGGTAGCGCGCGCCGTCGCCTCCCACGACAGGCCTGCCGCTCGCGCGGTGCCGCGCGCCACGAGGTCGCTGCGGAGCGCCTCGTCGGTCGCGACGCGCCCGATCGCGTCGGCGAGCCCACCGACGTCGTCGGGATCGACGAGCACTGCGGCGCCATCGGCGGTCTCGGCGCACGCCGGCGTGGTCGACGTCACCACCGGGATCCCCCGCAGCATCGCCTCGACGATGGGGAGCCCGAACCCTTCGTACCGCGAGGGGTAGACCACGGCGTCGGCGCCCCGATACACGGCGTCGAAGTCGGCGTCGTCGAGCCAGCCGGTCCTGATGACCGTCCCGGGCCCGGGGCGGGTGAGCTCGGTCTCGAGCTGCTCGCTCCGCCAGCCGGGGGGACCGGCCAACACGAGCACGTGCGGGAGGTCGTGGGCCACCTGCCGATAGGCGCGTACCAGCCGGTCCTGGTTCTTGCGCGCCTCGATGGTCGCCGGGCACACCACGTAGGGGCGCGAGATCCGGAGGCGGTCGAGCACCTCGCCGACATCGCGCGCCGACGTGGGCAACGAAGCGGCGAGCGGCGTCACGCGGACGCGTGTCGCGGCCACCCCATAACGCGACTGCAGGTCCGTGGCGGTGGCGAGCGACGGCACCACGATCACCGCAGCGCGACGGGCCGCGGCGCGGACACCCGCCCGGTAGAGCCAGCGCCACGACGGGGGGAACGTCTCGGGCCAGACGTCGAACGCGAGGTCGTGCACCGTCACCACGAGCGCCTGGCGGCCGGCGACCGGCGGCACCGCCGCGTGGTTGGTCGAGTGCACGACATGGCACCCGCGCAGCTCCGACGGCAGGCGTGGCCGGCCGGTCAGCGCCCACCGTGGGTACAGCGATCGGATGGTCCCGGGGACGGTGACGCCGGGCGCAGACCCCAGCCCCGGCCCCGATCGCGACCCGCTCGGCTTCGCTTCGCCGCCGCCCCCGACCTGGAAGGTGACGATCTCGGGCGCGTCATCGAGCCGCGGTAGCGCCTCGAGCAGCCCGGCGACGTACGTGCCGATACCACCAGGTGCCGCGCTGCGGAGCTGGTCGGTGTGGACCGCGACGCGGAGACCGCTCACCGCCGATGGGCTCACGGCCGATGGGCTCACGGCCGATGGGCTCACGGCCGATGGGCTCACCGCCGAACGGCTCACGGCTGGATGCCCATGACACGCCGTGCCCGGACCAGCTCGCCGCGTGGCACGAACACGCTTCCCATCGCCTTCGCGTCGCCCGCCTCCTCAGCACCCGGCAGCTCGACGTGGGGGTCGATCCCGATGTCACGCAGTCGCGCTAAGCAGGCCAGCACCTCGGGCGGGGGCAAGGTAACCAGCTCGACACATCCGTCGTGGTCGGTGGGCAGGTCCACGTCGCTCGGGGCAGACAGCTCGTCGACTGCCGCCAAGAAATCGTCGAACCCGAAGTCGTCGGGCAGCTCGTCACGCCGCTGCGTCATCGAAGCTCGCCTTCGCGCGGCACCAGCGCGAGCGCGCGCTCGACGTCTTCGGGCAAGACGAGCACGGGGACGTCGCTTCGCTCCAGCGGGTCGTCACCGAACGGCGCCCCGACCGCCGCGCGCACACCGCTTCGCCCAAGCTGCTGCACCAGGTCCCAGGCCTCGTCCCACGCCATGACGACGAGCGGCACCGGCGAGGGCGTCGCTCGCCCCTCGGCGACGTCGGCGGTGTCGGCCCGGCCGTCGAGGTCGGTTCGGGTGGCGGACTCGGCCGTCGCACGTGCCTTCGCCAGGTCGCCCGCCGCCACCACGACGTTCCACGAGGGGCGCAAGACCGAATACGCGCTGTCGAGCAACGGATCGCGTCGCGAGCCGGCGACCTCGCCGGGCCTGATCAACCGCAGCTGGCAGACGATCCCCGCCTCGCGCAGCGCTTCACGCACGCGCTCCGCCTCGTCGATCCCCAGCAGCCGTGTCGCGAGCGGCTCGCCGTCGCGGAGCGGGTCATCCCCCAGCAACAGGCGGCGCGCGGCCTTCGGATCCATCAGCGGACGTCGCTCCGCCCATGTACCGGCGGGACACCCTTGCGGGCGAACTCGACCCACTGCCCATGCCACGGCTCGCGGGCGAAGCGACGAACCTGCAGAGCGCCCAGCCCGATGGCTTCGATGCGCCCTTGCAGCACCCACGGGGCCGGCTTCGGATTCTCGGCCACGAAGTAGCGCTCGAGCGCCATCAGCACGGCGCGCTCCTCCTCGGGCGTGAGGCCCTCGGGCAGGTCGAACCGTCGACCGCTCTGCTCCTCGAACATCGCTACAGCGGGATGTTCCCGTGTTTGCGGGCCGGCACGGCCTCGCGCTTCGTCGACAACATGCGGAGCGCCTTGATGAGCCGCGGCCTCGTCTCGGCAGGCTCGATCACGTCATCGATGAATCCGCGTTCGGCCGCCGCGTACGGGGTCGAGAACTTCTCGCGGTAGTCGGTGATGAGCTGGGCTCGCTTGGCCTCGGGGTCGACCGCTTTCTCGATCTCTTTGCGGAACACCACGTTGACCGCTCCTTCGGCGCCCATGACCGCGATCTCGGCCGTGGGCCACGCGAACGAGACGTCGGCCCGCAGGTGCTTCGAGTTCATGACCAGGTACGCGCCGCCATAGGCCTTGCGGGTGATCACCGTCATGCGCGGAACCGTCGCCTCCGCATACGCGTACAGGAGCTTCGCGCCGTGCCGGATGATGCCGTTGTACTCCTGCTCCTTGCCCGGCAGGAAACCCGGCACGTCGACGAAGGTCAGTATCGGGATGTTGAACGCGTCCGAGAACCTGACGAATCGGCTCGCCTTCTCGCTCGCGTCGATGTCGAGCGTGCCAGCGAGAACCTTCGGCTGGTTCGCGATGACGCCGATGGTGTGACCATCGAGCCGCGCCAGCCCAGTGACGATGTTCGCGGCCCACAAGGGGAAGACCTCCAGGAACTCGCCGTCGTCGACGACGTAGCGGATCACCTCGTGCATGTCGTAGACGTCTTTCGAGCGATCGGGCACGAGGTGGGTCAGGGCCTCGGCGCCCCGCTCGGGGTCATCGGTGGTCGCGTACGCGGGCGGGTCCTCGAGGTTGTTCGATGGCAGGAACGACAGCAGGTAGCGCACGCGCATGAGCACGTCTTCGTCGTCTTCGCCGACGAACGACGCCACGCCGGATTCGGTCGCATGCGTCATGGCGCCGCCCAGGGCCTCCATCGTCACGTCTTCACCGGTAACGGTCTTGATCACGTCGGGCCCGGTGATGAACATGTGCGAGGTCTCCTTCACCATGAAGGTGAAATCGGTGATCGCGGGCGAGTACACGGCGCCGCCGGCGCACGGGCCCATGATCACGCTGATCTGCGGGATCACGCCCGATGCGCGAACGTTGCGCTCGAAGATGTACCCGTAGCCCGCGAGCGATGCGGCGCCTTCTTGGATCCGCGCGCCACCCGAGTCGTTGATCTGGATGAACGGAGCGCCCGTCTGCAGCGCCAGGTCCATCACCTTGCAGACCTTCTGCGCGTGGACCTCGCCCATCGAACCGCCGAACACACCGAAGTCCTGGGACGCCACGAAGACCTTGCGTCCGTCGATCGTGCCGTAGCCCGTGATGGCGCCGTCGCCGGGAGGCCGGCGCTTGTCCATCCCGAAGTCGTGCGAGCGATGGACGGCGAACGGGTCCGTTTCGACGAACGAGCCACGATCCATGAGGATGTCCAGGCGCTCACGGGCCGTGAGCTTGCCCCTCTCGTGCTGTTTGGCCGCCGCGTCACGACCGCCGGGTGTGAGAGCAGCCTTCCGCCGCCGCCGGAGCTCTTGGATCCGATCTTCGACGGTCCGCTCGGCCGAGGCGGCCGCGTCCTTCTCGGTCTTCGCCATGGCGAGGAGTCTAGGCGAGGCTCAGCAGTCGCCGCGAGGCCAACCCGCCGCCCCCCAGCCGCCGGCGTCGGCGACCATGCGGATCGTGACGATGGCGTTCGACCGTCCCGACAACGCCGTTTCCGGCAGCTCCCAGATCGGCCGCGTCCACTCGTCGTAGCGCGACGGCCATGACTCGGCGCTGTGCTGGTACAGGCCGAGGTACTGACCGGTCGGCGAAGAGGCTCGCGGCCGCCGTCCGCTCTCGCGGTCGGCGATGCAGATCGCCCGGGCCGCGTCACCGGGGACCGGCCCGAACTCGCCCACCGCGCACCGGATCCGTCGCTTCGACAGGTGGCGAACGGTCTCGTCCTCGAGCCGGTGCAGGTCGCACGGACCAGGGACGTCGCCGGCCGACACCACCAGCGGCGCGGCAAGGATGATGAAGGTGGCGGCCACGAGCACGGCGATGACGCGAGGTCGCACGGCGCCGGACGCTAGCACCGACGGTCAGTCGACGTCGACCCGGCCGCCGGTCCGCCAGTACACACCGTGGTCTCGCTCCAAGAACCCCTCGTCGACGAGGTAGCGGCGAAGCGACGCGTGGTCGTTGAGGAACGCGCCGACGATCGCGTTCACCTCCTTCTCGTCGTAGCGCCGTCCGGGCTCGAACTCGATGGCGATGCGCTTGAGCACCACGCGGCGCTTCGATCGTTTGGTGGGAACCTCGGTGAGGCGCCCGTCGCGGAAGAAGGTGCGAAGCACCGCCTCCTCGTCTTCGTTGGCCGCCCCGAGCGCCATGCCGGCGTCTCGCGGTGGTCCGACCTGCTCGGCCGCCCACCGGAGGGTCTCGACGTCGAGGTGGTACGTCCGCCGGTCGTCGCCGAGCCTGGCGACACCGGCCGACGTCAGGCGGTTCAGGTGCTGGCGCACCCGCTTGACCGGCAGATCGAGGGCGGCCGCGAGGGCCGCGCCGTCGTGGCCGGCGCGCGCGAGCAGACCGGCGATCGCGATCCGCTCGGGATCGGCCAAGGCGCGGAGGATGTCGTCGGGTGTCTCGGGCATGTCGGGAGGTCCCTCTAGCATGCTCGCATGCAACTCACCGAGCCGCAGCGGCGCACGTTGCAGCAGCTCATCGGCACGGGTGAGAGGCCGGTGTTCCCGGCAGATCTGCCACAACGGCTCCGAGACCGCATCGAGGAGGCGGTCCGGGGTCTCGACCTGGCCGAGCAGGTGTGGCTCGGCAAGGAGCGTCTGAACGACCTCTCGCGGTGCGAGGGGACCTTCGCGTCGAAGCTCTTCGGCGAAGCACCGCCGTTCGCCCACTCGTCGGCGACCGCGACGGGCGTGGTGCAGCACCGCGCCATCGAGGTGCTCGTGGGCGCACGCGAACCGCTCGACCCGCACACCCTCGCCGAGGTGGCCGCCACGCGCACCGCCGACCGTGAAGAGCGTTTCGCCGACTACTGGGGCGAGCTCTCGGGCCCCGACCGCGACGAGCTGCTCATGGAGGTGGCCCGGCGCACGGTGTTGTTCGAAGGTTCGTTCCCGCCGCTCCGGCTTCTTCGGAGCGACCTTGCCCCGGTCCCCGAGCTCTCGCTGAAGGCCGAGCTGCTGGGCGGGTCGCTCGTGGTGTCGGGCAAGGTCGATCTCACGCTGGGAAGGCCCGATGCGGCCGAGCCGATGCGCGCGACCCGTCTGCTCATCGACCTGAAGACCGGCAGCGCCTACTCGGAGCACGCCGAGGATAACCGCGTCTACGCGTTGCTCCACACCCTCCGATTCGGTGTGCCGCCCTACCGCGTAGCCTCGTTCTACCTCGAAGGGGGGACGTGGCAGGCCGAAGATGTCGACGAGGGCTTGCTCTTCCATGCCGCCGAACGCGTCATCGCCACCGCCCGGTCGGCCGCGGCACTTCGCAACGGGCGCGAACCACTGCTCACGCCCGGTCGGTGGTGCGGGTGGTGTCCACGCGCGTCGTGGTGCCCTGCCGCCGACCCCGATGCGGGCAGCACCGCCTGAACGGCCGGGTGCGGTTCTTCCACTTGTTAGGGTTCCGCCCTCCGAACGCGAGCGACGGGAAGGGTGAGAGCCATGGGGAAGGATCTCTACGAGATCGGGGAGCTGCCGCCCGCCGGCGAGGTGCCGCCGCGCATGCACGCCATGCTCGTGCGCCCGGATCGATT
>Ga0247727_10001368_pt1 | contig 58472 bp, 46 predicted proteins | sample WisWelCaveWW1625_FD_202498 | JGI IMG/M metagenome (GOLD analysis project Ga0247727, IMG submission 202498) | Biofilm microbial communities from Wishing Well Cave, Virginia, United States - WW16-25 | ecosystem: Environmental > Aquatic > Deep subsurface > Groundwater > Cave microbial mat | place... | reverse complement strand
GATTTGTATTATCGCCTGAACGTCGTGCCGCTTTTCATTCCGCCGCTGCGCGAGCGCACAAAAGATATTCCCGCGTTGATCAACCATTTCATGCAGAAGCATGCGCCGAATTTGCCGGAGCCGCCGGAAATTTCCGCCGAGAACATGCAGCATTGCCTGACGTATGATTGGCCCGGCAATATTCGCGAGCTGGAGAACAAAGTGCAGGAATGGCTGACTCTCCCCTGCTCTGAACGCCGGCTTGAGATGCCGACGGCGGGCAAAAGCCAATCCATTCGAACCCTTGCCGAAATGCGAAAAGAGGCGATGACGCAATGCGAGCGCGCGTATTTGCAGAGCCTGATGACGATGGCTCATGGCAACATCAGCGCGGCGGCGAAAACGGCCGGCATTCATCGCAAGAATCTCGCGCATCTGCTCAAAAAATACGACTTCGAAGCCCGCCGTTTCCGCAGCGCCTGATTTTTTTCACAACCCGGATAGATGGAAATGCTTTGGGTATTCGGATTTGCCGAATTGTCCGGATATTATATAGAGGCGCTCGCGCCTCATCTGAGGCGGCCAAACCTCAAAACGCAAAACCCGCGCTAAACTTCTCTATTTTATTTCTTTCCCTTCAATTGCTGCGAGGCATTAACGCCTCACTTTTCTATTCCAACCGAATTTTCTCTCGCCGCGCTTTTCAAAAAAATCAGGAGATTATCACAAACCTCAAATCCGGCGCGAGACTTGCATAAAAATTTTTACATTTTCCGACAGTGCGGTGGAATTTTGATTGACACCTCAGCGACCATGACGTTTTCAAAACCTATATGCTTTGAAAAAATCAACGCAAAAACCGGAGGTCTGCCGCGTTGCGATTGCCGTTTTGAATTATCTGCGCGATCATCCGCAGGCCAAGGACAGCGCCAAAGGCATCGCGGAATGGTGGGTTGGCGAAGAGAAAAAAATTGTTGAGAAGGCGCTGGCGCTGCTCAAGCAGGAAGGCATCATCGCCAAACGCCGGCATCTGTATCAGTTGGCGCCCAACAAAACAACACTGCAAGACCAACGCTGGATTGAGAAAACCATTCAGCAGCTGCAACAACGGGAATGAAATCGCGGCGACTTTTTAGTTTCTAAAGAATATCATCGTTTGAAATTCTGCAAACCTTAACCCATCTTCAGAGAGGTTATCTAATGCCAATCCAACCGACTTATCCAGGCGTTTATATCGAAGAAGTTCCCAGTGGGGTGCGCACCATTACGGGCGTGGCGACTTCGATCACGGCGTTCATTGGAAGAGCGTTACGCGGGCCAGTGAACAAAGCCATGACCATCAACAGTTTCGGCGATTTCGAGCGCATCTTCGGCGGGCTTTGGGTCGAGAGTTCGCCTGGTTTCGCGATACGGGATTTCTATCTCAATGGCGGCAGCCAGGCGGTTGTGGTTCGCCTGTTTCACGACGATCCGGGAGATCCTAATGCGACTCCGCCAGTTCCGGGAAAACCATCAAAAAGCAAAGTAGAAGTTGGAGCGATTAAATTGGAAGCGACCTACGAAGGCAAATGGGGCATGAATCTCCGCGCCATCATAGATACCGATGTTTCAAAAGAGGTCGCAGAGCGAATGGGATTGATTCAAGCAGATCTTTTTAATCTTACGGTCCTGGACGTTGGCCCGAGCGGAGTCACTGAACGTTTTCTCAATCTCTCGGTCAAACCAAGCCCGCGACGCCTTGATAAGGTATTGAAAGAAGAATCCAAACTGGTGGTGTGGGACGGCACTTTTCCCACGACACCTCCTGCGATTCCGCCGATGGATGCGGATGGGACGAAAGGCGATGCCGTCATCACGGCTGAAAAGTTGGTGGCTGCGAAGGAGAAAATTTTGGATGATCTTAAAAGATCCGGCACAGCGACCCAGGCTCAGATTGATGCCGCAAAACTTGAAGTGACCAATGCGAAGGCGGCGTTGGCAACTGCAAAAACCGCCCGGGCTAATGCAGTTTCAAACGGCGTGCATCTGACATTGTTGGAGGATTTTCTTCCGGCGAACGGCGAAACCAACAAAAAAGGCCTCTACGCTTTAGAACAAACCGATCTTTTTAACCTTTTGTGCATTCCACCCTATCTTACCAGCAGCAGTGATGTTGATACAGAGTTGGTTTCCGCGGCCGCAACTTATTGCGAAAAGCGCCGCGCCATGCTGCTCGTAGATCCGCGAAGCGATTGGAACAGCAAAGAAGACGCGAAAGATGGCGTCAGCGAGGTCGGCACGAACAGCAAAAACTCCGCGCTGTTCTTTCCACATTTGAAGCAACGCAATCCTTTACACGACAACCAAATCGAAGACTTCGCTCCCTGTGGCGCGGTCGCCGGCATTTTCGCGCGCACGGATACGCAACGTGGGGTGTGGAAAGCGCCAGCCGGTTTGGAAGCAACGTTGAATGGCGTCCCGCAACTCAGCGTTCCGCTTACGGACGATGAAAACGGTGAATTGAATCCGTCGGGCATCAATTGTTTGCGGGCCATGCCGGCTGCTGGTCGTGTCATCTGGGGCGCACGAACGCTTCAGGGTAATGATCGTTTGGCTTCGGAATGGAAGTACATTCCAGTTCGCCGTACTGCCCTCTTCCTCGAAGAGAGCCTCTATCGCGGCTTGCAATGGGTCGTTTTCGAGCCGAACGATGAGCCGTTGTGGGCGCAGATTCGCTTGAATGTCGGCGCGTTCATGCAAAATCTTTTTCGTCAGGGCGCCTTCCAGGGCAAAACCCGCAGCGAGGCCTATTTCGTCAAATGCGACAAAGAAACCACTATACAAAACGACATCAATCTCGGCATCGTGAACATCGTGGTTGGTTTTGCGCCCCTTAAACCGGCCGAGTTCGTCATTATTAAGATTCAGCAAATGGCCGGACAGATTGAGGCGTAGCAGGGGCAAAGGCAAAAAGCAAAAGGCAAAAAGCAAAAAGCAAAGAGCAACTGGGAAGAAGTAACCAAACAGGATCAAGTAACGAGCAACCAGCAACCAGGATAAAATCTTATGGCACAGTTCAGCGTCAATGCACAACGTTTCGATCCGTACAAAAATTTCAAATTCCGCGTGAAGTGGGACGGCCGTTACGTGGCGGGCATCAGCAAGGTGGGCGCACTGAAACGGACGACCGAAATGGTGGAGCATCGTGAAGGCGGCGATCCGAGCAGCAGCCGCAAATCGCCGGGCCGCTCCAAATACGAAGCCATTACGCTCGAGCGCGGTGTGACCCACGATACGGAATTTGAAAAGTGGGCCAATAAAGTCTGGAACTATGGCTCCGGTCTTGGCGTGGAGGTCTCGCTCAAAGATTTTCGCAAAGACCTTACCATCGAAGTTTACAACGAGGCGGGCCAGTTGGCCATCGCGTACAAAGTCTATCGCTGCTGGGTTTCGGAGTTCCAGGCCATGCCGGATCTCGATGCCAACGCCAACGCCGTGGCGATTCAGACGATCAAACTGGAGAACGAGGGATGGGAACGCGACCTCGAAGCGCCGGAGCCAAGTGAGCCGACCTTTACTGAACCGGCAGCGTAATGGTCATGCATGCATTTTCAGCTTCGGAATTGCTGGAAGTTTGGGAACGCGGCTGGGCGCAACCGCCGATCCAGCGGGCCATTACTTTGCTCGCGCTGGCGCATCCGGAAACGCCGCCGGAGAGTTTGGCCAGGCTCAGCCTCGGCGAGCGCAACGCCGGTCTGCTGCTTTTGCGCGAAAGAATCTTTGGCCCACAATTGTTCAGCCTGGCAAAATGCGGCGGTTGCAGTGAGCCGTTGGAGTTGACTTTCACCGTCGCGGATATTTTGGCGGCAAACCGGCCGGAAGCGGTCGAGCCGCTGGTGGTGCGCCACGACGATTACGAAGTGCAAATTCATTTGCCCAACAGCGAAGACATGTTTGCCGCAACGCATGGCAATGGCAGCGCCGGCGCACGACAGCTTTTGTTCGACCGTTGCGTTCTCGCTGCGCATCATCACAGTGAAGCTATCACGGCGAGCCAATTACCGGCAGAAGTTATCGAGGCGGTGGAAGAACGGATGGCGCAAGCCGATCCCCAGGCCGACGTTCAACTCGCGCTTTCCTGTCCCCGGTGTGGTCGTGAAACAAGGGCGCGTTTTGATGTCGCGTCTTTTTTGTGGAGTGAGATCAACGCTTGGGCCTGTCGCCTCCTGCAGCAGGTGCATGCGCTGGCTTCCGCCTACGGCTGGCGCGAGTCCGAGATTTTGGCGATGAGCTCGTGGCGGCGACAGTTGTATCTTGAAATGATCAAAGCATGAGCGACTTTCTCAACAATCTGCTAGCCAACGTCCAAAATCCCGGCGAGGTGATTCAACCTCGACTGGGGCCGCTTTATGGATCACCGCCCATGACTTTTTTCTCGACAATCGACGGCCCCGCTCTCGATCTCGAAACAGAAGTTGACGCACCGGCTTCGAGCGAACCGTTAGTTGACGCGTCACCATTGTTCGCACTTGCCGATAATGCCTTGACCAATTCACCGGCCCCGACGAAAAGCACGGCTCTTCCTGATGTAGCAAATCATCCTCGGCGGCTCGAAACAGAAGTTGATGCAACGGCTTCGAGCGAACCGTTAGTTGACGCGTCACCATCGTTCGCACTTGCCGATAATGCCTTGACCAATTCACCCCGCCCGGGCGGGGCGAGAAGCACGGCTCTTCCTGGAGAAGCCAATCATCCTCGGCGGAATGATTCATTCGCCCGACCGGAAATGGATTCGCGCTCGACGACGGAGGAGCCGGCGCCGCCGGCGTTTCAACACATGCCGAACGTGAGTAGCCCGTTCGCCGAGCCCTCATTGCGAGTTCGCGCGGAGCGCGACATGCAAGATAAAAAATCCGTGCGTTCTTCGGTTATTGCCGGTGGAAAATTCGCGCCTTTATCAAACCGCGTTGCAGCCGAGTTAATGCCGCCACAATTGCCTGAATCGAAGATGGCGCAATCAACGTGTGCGTCCAATATTTCTTCGGAGAAAGAAAAGCCGATGCCTTCGACAGTTCAAAGCGGCGTCGTGATGGCCCGTGGCGAAGCCGGTCCCTCGTTGCCTGATTTCCATTCTGCACTGCATCACGAAAGTGAAGAGCGCCTGGCATTGCGTGAGTCTCTGCGATCGCCCGAGGCCGCGGTTGCCGCTTTTTCTGCGCCGCTTTCACCGTTTGCAACATTAAGCCCGAGCCTGGGACCGCCGCAACTGCGGCCATACCTCGCGCCTCAGTTGGCGTCGGCACAACCTGCCAACGCAGCACAGCCGCAAGCGCCAACCATTCGCGTCAACATTGGCCGCATCGAAGTGCGCGCCGTGACGTCGCCGGCAACTTCAGCTTCGCCACCTGCGCGCAGGCGCTCAAGTCCGCAGTTGTCTTTGGAAGATTATTTGAAACAACGCAACGGGGGACGACGATGAGCAATTTTTTGGCCGTTGCCACGGTGACGGCGACGCTGAGGGAGCTACTAGACACAAACATAGGCAAGGACATGTCCGGCGTTGATGTCACAACAAAACGACCGGAAGATTTGGAAAGTGCAACGCAGGCGGCGGTGAACATCTATCTTTACCAGGTTACGCCGAACGCAGCTTATCGCAACGCCGATTTGCCCACCCGCGATTCTGATGGTCAGGTCGTCATGCGATCCCAGGCGGCTGTGGATCTTCATTATTTAGTGACATTTCTCGGCAACGATGAGCAGTTGGTGCCGCAACGCCTTCTCGGCATTGTCACCCGTATTCTTCATTCCCATCCCGTGCTTACACGAGGCGAGATAGATATTGTAAAAACCACCATCACTTATCTTAACAACTCAGATCTGGCTGAGCAAGTGGAACTGGTCAAATTCTCCCCCATCGTGTTAAACCTGGAAGAGCTGTCCAAGCTGTGGTCGGTGTTTTTTCAAACCGCCTACCGGCTGTCAGTGGCCTATCAGGCTTCCGTGGTTTTGATCGAGGGCAAGGAAACGCCGCGGGCCACCTTGCCGGTGCGCGAGCGCGCGGTTCACGGCAGAACTTTGCAGCGACCGGTGATCGAAAAGCTTCTGTCGCAAAAATCGGAGAACGCGCCCATCCTTGAAAATCAATCGATCGTTGTCGGGGACTATCTGATTCTTGCGGGGAAAGGATTTCAGGGCGAGCAAACGATTGTCCGGTTTGATCAGGAGGCGATTCCTTTGGTTCCTCCAATCGAATTCAGCGATACTCAGATCAAGTTCCGGCTTATTTCTCCGACAATTCCGGCAGAAGCTCTGCGCGTCGGCAAGCATTGCGTTCAGGTGGTGCATCAGCTCGATTTGGACACCGATCAGGAGCCACACCAAGGCTTTGAGTCGAATCCGGTTTTCTTTGTATTGCGGCCGTCCGTAACCATAGCCTGATGATGAATCATCAGGCTCAGAGTTGAAAGCCGCCTGAAGGCGGCTGCCACCCATTGTGTAACGAGGCGGCTTTAGTCGTCTTCCAATTTTTAGCCTGCGATTTCAATCGCAGGCGGATGTGGCGAAACACGTGAAATGTTTTTCATGTGTTTCGCGGGCGATGATTCCTTTGTGACTGAGTAGACATTGTTGCCATCGTGGAATGACATGAGCCAAAAGATAACGATAAATCCCAGGGTTGGCAGCCAGCAGCGTGTCGTTTTGCTATTGAACAAAATTGAAGGGCCGCCGGCGACGTTCAGTTTGAATGTCACTTCACGGGAGGATAATACCATTCCACTTCCCAGCGATGTCGTGCTGCCGGATGGCGATTACCTGGTTCGCGTCAAGGTCGATGGTTTTGAAAGTCCGTTGCTACAGGATCCGAAAACCGGCGCATTTATCGGGCCGAGGATCAGCATCAAGCCCGGGCCGCCGGTCATCAACGAGTTGATTTCCACCAACATTGATCTGACCGCTTCGGCAGGTGATCCCGTTACCATTACCGGCAAAGTCACGATTAAAGACCAAAACGGTTCGCCGGTTGAAGGCGCGCGTGTGGCGGTGACGTGGACTTCACTCGATACGCAACCGCCCGATCAGGGCACGGATGAGCAGAACACGCAAAACGATGGCATGGCGACCTTTACGCGCACGATGGCGCGGCCCAATCGCAAAGTCACTTACAAACTGAGCATGAATACGATCAGCAAAACCGGCTACAATTTTGATCCGAACCAAAGCCCTGCTCGCGAGAAGAGCATCGACATTCTTCCTGTTCCGACGCCGGGCAATAAGCTGATTTCGCGGGACATTAAACTTTATGGCAAAGCGAACGAGCAAGAGAATATTACCGCGGTGGGCGCCTTGATTTTTGTGACCGATGAAAACAATGCCGGCGTTACCGAGGCCGGTGTTGAAGTGGAGCTGACGTTTAATGCTGATCCACCGAGAAAGCTGACGCAACTCAGCCATCTTGATGACAGCATTGCGTGGTTTGACAATCTCGGGACGCATGCCGGTGAATATAAATTGAAAGTGGTGAAAATCGAGAAGGGCGGCTCAACTTTCGATCCGAGCACGGGCATGACGGAAAGCCAACACACGTTTCCGAGCAACATCATTTATCCCCGGCTCAACCCGTTGTGGCTGGAAACAATCGGCGGCGCGGTGCATATCATCGGCGAAGTTCCGGTTGATACGCAGGATGGCCGAATCGTCCGCGGCGCGTACGTTGTGACCAGGCTGGAAATTCTCAGAACTAATGACGAGTGGCATGTGGTGGAATTTCGCAAAGAGTTGACGGGCACCAATGGCGTGGCGACATTCCGGATTCGTCCCGCGGCCGCCGGCGCCTATCGGTTGTGTGTCAGCAGTATGTTTAGTGACGGGCACACCATTATTCCGAGCCGAACGCAAATGTGCAGTGACCCGATAAATTTTCCGGGTTAGTTTCTTTTATGAGTTCCCAGAGCCACAATAACTGGCAAGCGGCCAATCAACGCTATTTGACCTCGGCGCTGGCGGTGATGCGTTTGCCTTTAGAGCGATATGCGGCCGGCTTGCGTGATGCGCCCAAAGAAGACAAGGCGGAGAAAGCGGCGCAACAGGCGTTTCAAGAAGCTGCGAGCGCCATGCCGGCGCCTGCCGCTTTGGACACACTGTGCCTGAAATTTGGCCTTTCTTCTTTCGAAAGAAATGTGTTACTTTTATGCGCCGGCCTGGAATTGGATGCCGCTTTTGCTGCGCTCTTTGCCAAGCTTCAAAACGATCCGCAGCGGGCCTACCCCACTTTCAGCCTGGCCTTGGCAACGCAACCCGAACCGAATTGGAGCGCGATTACACCGGTAGCGCCTTTGCGGCGTTGGCGGCTGATCGAAGTCGGCAGCGGCAGCGCGCTTACACTGAGTCCGTTGCGGATAGACGAGCGCGTCTTGCACTATCTCGCCGGCGTGCCGCACCTTGACGACCGGCTGGCCTGCATGGTCGAGCCGATTCGTTCAGCCGTTGCGCTTTTGCCTTCGCAACACAAGATTGCGGCGCAGCTCACCGCAACGTGGGCGAATGCCGCGAATCTTTCGGACCTCCCGGTCGCGCAATTATGCGGGCCCGAGCTTGCCGGCAAACGCGCCATTGCCGCAGCCGCCTGCGCCGGAATGGGCTTGAATTTGAATCTCATGTCCGCGCAAGTTCTTCCCACCAGCCCGAGCGAGCTGGAAGCGTTCATGCGGCTTTGGGAGCGCGAAGCGGCTTTACATCAAAGCGCGCTGTTGCTCGACTGCCACGAAGTGGATATGGTTGACGTGGCGCGCCGCAGCGCCGTCGATCGTCTCATCAATGGCGCCTTCAGCCCGCTGATCGTCGCTTGCCGGGAACGGCGGCGCGCGGTGTATCGAAAAATGCTGACTTATGATATTCCTCGGCCGACCGCCGGCGAGCAACGCGCGCTGTGGCAGAGCCAACTCAGCGGATTGCCGCCAGGCCTCAATGGGGAAGTGGAAGCCATCGTGTCGCAGTTCAGCCTCAGCGCGCAAACAATTCACGATGTCTGCGCCGAGGTGTTGGGAAATCGGCATTCAGCGATCAGCGATCACCGTTCAGTGTTCAGCGACCAGCAACGAGCAACCAGCAGCCAGTTATGGGATGCCTGCCGCCTGCAAACCCGGCCGCGGCTCGAAGAGCTTGCCCAACGCCTCGAGCCGGCGGCAACGTGGGAGGATTTGGTCTTGCCGGAGGGGCAACGCCAAATCCTGCGCGATATTTCCGCTCACGTGAAGCAGCGCGCCAAAGTGTACGAGACGTGGGGCTTTGCGAACAAAGGCGCGCGCGGTTTGGGCATCAGCGCGTTGTTTGCCGGCGCCAGCGGCACCGGCAAGACCATGGCCGCGGAGGTTCTTGCCAACGAGCTGCGGTTGGATCTTTATCGCATTGACCTGAGCCAGGTGGTGAGCAAGTACATCGGCGAGACCGAGAAAAATTTGCGCCGGGTTTTTGATGCGGCGGAAGAAGGCGGCGCGCTCCTCTTGTTTGACGAAGCCGATGCGCTGTTTGGCAAACGCAGCGAGGTGAAGGACAGCCACGATCGTTATGCCAATATCGAAATCAGCTATCTCTTGCAGCGCATGGAGGCTTATCGCGGCCTGGCGGTTTTGACGACGAACATGAAGAACGCGCTGGACCCGGCTTTTATGCGGCGGCTCCGTTTCGTCGTGCAGTTTCCCTTTCCGGATGCCGGTCAGCGCGGGGAGATTTGGCGGCGTATCTTTCCACTCAATACGCCGACTGAGCGCCTGGACGTCAACAAGCTCGCGCAGCTCAACGTGCCCGGCGGCAACATTCGCAACATCGCGTTGAACGCGGCGTTTCTCGCCGCCGACGCCAACGAGCCGGTGCGCATGGCGCATCTCCTGCGCGCGGCGCGCAGTGAATACGCCAAAATGGAGAAATCGTTGACGGATGCGGAGGTGAGAGGGTGGGTGTGAGGCGCATAGAGCACAGCGCATAGCGTTTAGCGCAGGCGGAGAGCACGCGTGTTAGTGCGAAGAGCGTTTCTCGCCTAAAAACAGAGATTTGATTACGCATTACGATTTACGTTTTACGATTTACGTTTCACGTTTTAAAATGAACCTCGAACTCAACATCGACGATCTCGTCCTCCACGGTTTCGCGTACGGTGATCGTTATTTAATCGGTGCGGCGATAGAACGAGAGTTGGCACGTCTGTTCGCTGAACGCGGAACGCCATCCTCGCTGGCAGAAAGTGGTGACCTCCCGCGTTTGGATGGCGGAGCGTTTGAAGTGACACCGGGCGCTAAACCGGCGGCCATTGGCGCGCAGGTGGCGCAGGCGGTTTATGGAGGATTGAACCAGTGAACTTGATGACGCGAACACTGTCGAAAGCCGATACGAGGCCGTCTTTCACGCCCATTCCGAGTGGACTGCTCCAGCGCAAATGCGCCTGTGGCGGCTCCGTCGGATTGGATGGCGAATGCGAAGCCTGCCGCAGCAAGCGCTTGCAACGCCGCGCCCAAAATGATTTTTCGCCTGCGACCGTGCCTCCGATTGTTCATGAAGTGTTGCACTCGCCTGGGCAGCCGCTTGATCTTCAAACACGTATGTTCTTCGAACCGCGCTTCGGGCATGATTTCAGCAAAGTGCGCGTGCATACGGATGAGAAAGCAGCAGAGTCAGCACAGGCGGTCAATGCGTTGGCGTACACAGTTGGAAGTGACGTGGTCTTTCGCAATAATCACTATCAGCCCCGTTCAGGCTCGGGACAAAATCTCTTGGCGCATGAATTGACGCATGTGATTCAACAAGATCACGGCAACGCTCACGGCCTTGCCAGCGCGTCTCGCCATGATGCTTCCTTTGAACGTGAAGCGGATCACGTCGCAGAAAACATGAGGACCGGGCAAAGCGCGGTGCCGAATATCAGCGCGAGTGGACTTGCTTTGCGCCGAGATGAAGCGCCCGGTGCTGCGACAACAGCGGACGCGGAGCAGCGCGCGCAACGCGCCGAGCTTGGTTGCCGCATCGGCGAGCTTTGCGGCATGCGCCAGGAAGCTCCTACCGTGGTGACGGATGAACGGATTCGGGCTGCGGTGCAAAGTTGTTTTCCCGGGCGATTGACGGCTTTGAACCCCTGCTTGCAACCGCAATTCGTTTTGCCAAATTTTGGCGCGCCTTCTCCAGCCGGGCCTTTTGCAACTCAACCTGCAGGAGGCGGGCAGAGCGCGGGTTCAGGAAGGTCGCTGGTAGATAGTGAATTTATTTCCAGTGTGCGCAGCGCGATTAATGCTTTGACAGAAGGAATCACGCTTGAGCATCGACCGGGACGATTGAATGTTTCCGTCCGTGGCGCTACGGGCCAATTATTATTGGGCCGGACGACCGTAGGGGCAAACGTCGGCCCGGGAGGTGTTGAAGCAAAAACGCAAGTCGGCCAACTCAATGTTGGCGCTTCCATTGGCTGGAGCGGCAATCTCGGCATTTCGACTTCCTATCGTGGCTGGCATTTTTCCGGCTCGCTTTCCTCAGAGCAATGGACGCTCAATCTTTCTTATCCGCTCGGCTCGACTCCGCCCAATCTTGGCGAGCTTGGCAGAATCTTTCAAGAAGGCGAAGGGGCCATACGCTCGATTGCGCGCGATGCGGTACGCTTTCGCCGTTTGGAAGATTTCACCAATATACCCAAGAGCCACGGCGAGCAATTGAGCCAAGTGAAACGAGCGATTCAGTCCGCATCTGCGATTGCAGAATCTCGCGCGACCAATATTAGTTTCGGTTTGTCCGCGCGCGGTTCACGGCGCACCGGTGCGGAATCTGGCTCTGCTTCAGAAGGTGTTGAGGTTATGGGAACCGTGACGTGGAGATTCTAACGTAAATTTTTACGAGAGAAGATTATGCCAAGCGAACACGCAAGAAAACCCCATGCCTCTTTGGTATCCATGAATCCCAAGTCTGGCGCGAGCTTGGTGCAGCGCAAATGTGCCTGCGGTGGCTCTGCGGGCTTGGAGGGGATGTGCGAAGACTGCCGCGGCAAACGTTTGCAACGTCGCTCGGCGAATGGAGCAGATTCCGCAACTGCGCCACCGATTGTGCATGAAGTGTTGCGCTCGCCCGGCCAACCGCTTGATCAGCAAACACGCGCGTTCTTTGAGCCGCGTTTTGGACATGACTTCAGCAAGGTGCGCGTGCATACGGATGCGAGAGCAGCCGAGTCGGCGCGGGCGGTGAATGCGCTCGCGTATACTGTGGGACGAGATTTGGTGTTTGGAACTGGGCAGCATACGCCGGGAACAGTGGCGAGCAAACGTCTGCTGGCGCATGAGTTGACACATAGCATTCAGCAGGCGGAAAGCATACAGCCCCGGTTGTCCAAATTAGAAATTGCTCATCCGCAAAACTCAACAGAGGGTGAGGCTGAAACAGCCTCAAGGCTTATCATGTCGGGCCAAACCTTACTACCGATATCACGCAGCCCGATACAGATTGCTAGGCGGATAAATGAAGCTAGCTCGCCCACGCCAGAAAATGGTACCTGTGGACCCGACGTAGCCGATTGGTTCGTCTCCCGGATGAACGCTGCCAAGACGGATCCTCAGACGCTAAACATCAAACAAGATCTTGACGGTGCCAGACAAGGCGGTGCAAGATACGGGTATTCTGCCACCGATGTTCTGGAAGGTGGGGTGGCCAGAAAGGTCATAGCTGCCGAACGTGCGGCAGGAAATCCACAACGCACCACAGAGGCCTCGGGCCAATTAGCCGCAGCAGATTCACAAAATCAATTTGGAAGGGCGCTCTTGGCAGCGGCCGCCCCAATTCCTTTCGTCGGCGCGCCTGAGCAAATGTTGCTCGGATTAATTAAACGTGCGAGCCTCAAATGGAAAAACTTGGTTCAAACTGGGGCTGTTTGGGATTTCAAGAGCAATGTCTTGAGTGGTGCAAATTTGGCTGCTTTGGCTTGCCCGAATCCATGCCCGGATCCACCTACTATAACGATGTGTGACATGTGCTTTGAGCATGATCTGCCAGGAAATCTATTTTATGCTTACATCGGTGGGTATTGCGGCTTTTCACTCAATGCTCTACAATTGGGTTCGCAATTTGCCGAACTTCAGGCAAATTCAAGCAGCAACTGGGATACGCCAGAAGATACTGCCGCGATAAATTTGGGGTTCAATCTTCCGGCAAATATTACACGCACGAATTTATGTTCTGCACTGAGCGGTGCCGGAAGCATCAGGGTAAGAAATTGTACACCGTGTCCAACGACCTTTTCTCCAGCGGGAGTTATTTCATGAATTCAGTTGCTGCTTGGATATCGGTCGAAACAATATTATACGTGAGATTGAACAAGTGGGAATTCGAATGAAATCTCATGTGAAAGCCGGACCGACGCCTTCTTTCACAACTGTGCCGAAAGACCTGCTCCAGCGCAAATGCGCCTGTGGGGGCTCCGCTGGCTTGGATGGCGAATGCGAAGAATGCCGCAATAAGCGCTTGCAACGTCGCGCCGTGAATGGCGCTGCACCTACAACCGTGCCGCCGATTGTGCATGAAGTACTGCGCTCGCCGGGACAGTCGCTTGATCCTGCAACCCGCGCTTTTATGGAACCGCGTTTTGGGCATGATTTTAGTAAAGTACGGGTGCATACTGATGCAAAGGCAGCGGAGTCGGCGCGAGCAGCCAATGCGTTAGCGTATACGGTTGGGCGGGATGTGGTCTTCGGACCAAGACAGTATGCGCCAAACACAAATGGGGGACAAAGGTTGCTCGCGCATGAGTTAACGCATGTGGTGCAGCAGCAGGCAGGAGGTGGGAACCAGGGCATGAACTTAGGCATCATCGAAGCTAACGATGGGTCCTTCGAGCGCCACGCTAATCAAGTAGCGGAATCAGTGAGTGGGAACCTATCGGTGATCATGCACCCTGGTACCGCTCCGGCAGCCATGCAGCGCTTACAAAGTAGTGGGAGAGGCCCCTGTGATGATAATCATATCGCAGCTATCAATACAGCACTCGGCGAAGCTCGTTCTTGGCGAAGCCGAGTCTCCATGTGGTTTGAAGCTCATTTAAACCATATCCGAAGGGCAGTTGTGGGGCAAACTAGTAGGGTTGGCCCATTGGTTTCAAGAGAACTGAGTTTGCTCGATCAACATTTTAGGACTAGCGACATTATTAGAGATCGAGGCAGTCTGTTTCCCGAATCAGCCGATGAGAGAGGAGAAGTGAGAGATTTTGAGAATTTTGGTAATGCTAGCTACGATATTCGTAGACGCTTCCAGGACATCGATTTGAGCGGCCTCACATTTCAATGCGAAGCCCCTGTCGGAGAGGCAGGACTGGCGCCGATGTACTGGGAAGCGCTATTCCCGGTTCCGGCGAAGTCACGATTTTCACAAATTGCTTTGACAGGCAGACTGCCGAAGGGAAAGTTGGCGTAGTACTGCACGAGGCTTTCCATGCAAATTTTCCTGATTTTAATCATGATACCTATTCATCTGAAGCTAGCTATCCCGGCCTTGCACCACTTACTAATCCCGATTCGTTTGCAACCTTTGCCTCAATCATTGCAACCGGTCACACATACCGTATTATACTGCTTCCGGAGGAGACGATTATTGGGTCACCTGCACCGTGAAATTTTCGAACCGATGGTGCATAGCGCAAATCTACATTTGACGGGTGTGATCGTATTCAAGTACAACCCGGACAAGCTTACTCTCATGACGCAGTCAGTGTATGGAGAATTGAATCGATGAGCGCGCGGATGCAAACCCAAGCGAAAGCTTTGCCGAAAGCTTCTTTCACGCCTGTGATGAGCGGCCTCTTGCAGCGCAAATGCGCCTGCGGCGGCAGAGCAGGTTTGGATGGCATGTGTGAACAGTGCCGTAGCAAACGCTTGCAGCGCCGCTCCGCGAATGGTGTTGAACCCGCGACCGTCCCGCCGATTGTGCATGAAGTGCTGCGCTCACCCGGCCAGCCGCTTGATCCTCAAACGCGCGCATTCTTTGAGCCGCATTTTGGACATGATTTCAGCAAGGTGCGCGTACATGCCAGTGTTCCGCAGGTGGCCGCAACCAGTCTGACAATTGGCCCGGCGGAAGATCACCACGAGCGAGAAGCCAACCGGGTAGCAAATAGAGTGATGGGTAAATCAGAGCCCAATGCTACGCCGAACCCCGAGACGCAAGACGGCTATGATTTCAGCCAAGTGCGGGTGCATATGGACGCACGAGCCGCCGAGTCGTCGCGAGCCGTAAATGCCCTGGCCTATACGGTGGGTCGGGATATCGTTTTTGGCGCCGGGCAGTACGCGCCAGGGACAAGCCAAGGCAAGCATTTGCTCGCGCATGAACTGACACACATGGTGCAGCAGGCTGGGCCTTTTCAACATGCGTTGACCATGCAGAGAACGCCGCAACAGCGAACGACTGCCACGCTTTCAACCGAAGGGAATTGCATTGATGCCCGCGCTATCGCGGAGGCCATCCCCGGCGCAAAGGCGATGGCGATGACGGCTTTCAACTGGTTCCTGTCTTTTAATCCTAGAGACCAGGCCCGGATTGATCTTCTTTTGCGCGCCAATTTTCTTTCTGACAGCGAGGATGCACGCGCCCTGGTCAAGGACCGACTGTTGCGAATCCGTGAACTATTGGAGACCGCACAGAGCGGTCGCTTAACGTTCGTTTGTGAGCCTACGACGGATCCTGAATGCGGCGGTCGCCAAGGTTATGTTCTGAACCGAGAACGCGGACGAATTCACCTCTGCGATGGTTTCTTTAACTTGACGCTGGAGGGGCGACGCTGGATGCTCGTCCATGAGTGTGCCCACTTAGCCGGGGCCATGCTATCACCTGAACAGTATTGGGGTTTTTTCGGCCCAGTCAGTGAAAGCAATTGCCGGCAAAGCATGTCGTTGTCCTCGACGCGCGAAGCGCTGGGAAATGCGGACAACTACGCTCGGCTGGTGTGGTGCCTGACACGGCAGTCGGGAATCGAGGTCACACCGCCATAGAAGAGAAGCTCATTCGAATAGAGTGAATAATGCCATTGCAATCTAAAGCTGCTTCGATATCGACGCTACCTTTCACATCTGCGCAGCCCAGTCGCCTTCAACGCAAATGCGCCTGCGGCGGCTCGCCTGATTTGGATGGCGAATGCGAAGACTAAGGAACATAATCCATGTCAACCACATATCTCGGGCCGCGCTTAATCAAAGGCGCGCTCATCAGCATGAACCCGGTCATTCCCATTCCCAACGTCATCCTGTTTCAATACAACCCGGATACGTTGACGCGGCGGTTGGAAGCGCGTTCGAGCGGCGGCGGAGAGAACAGCGATCGTTCCGAAGCCTTTCGTCTCATCGGCCCGTTGTTGCACTAGCCGAGATTGGGGTTGATTTGATAAAGAAATATCTCAAAGCAGAAAGATAAATTTCATGACCACATTCCCTGGCTCCCCCAAAACCCTGCGCGGCGCGGTGGTGCTGCTCGATCCGGATAGCGGACGGCTGAAGCGCTTCATCACGCTGCAATTCAATCCTGAGAGTTTGTCGCGCTCGTTGCAGATTCAAAGTCTCGCGGGTGGGAGCGGTAATCGCTCGGAGGCGCTGCGTCTTTCCGGGCCGCCAGTGGAGACGATCAAGCTCGATGCGGAGATCGATGCCGCGGATCATCAATTGGAATTTCCGAATCAAAATCCCACTACCAGAATCTTCGGCATTCATCCGCAGCTTGCGGCGCTGGAGACCATCGTGTATCCGCCCAACAGCAGAATCCGGCAGAACAATGCGCTCGCCTCCGCGGGCACGCTGGAGATCATTCCGGCGCAATCCGATCTCACGCTGTTCGTGTGGAGCGTGAGCCGCATTCTGCCCGTGCGCATCACGGAGCTGAGTGTGACCGAAGAATTCTTCGATGCCCTGCTCAATCCCATTCGCGCGAAAGTGAGCCTGGGCATGCGCGTGTTGAACGTGAATGATCTGCCCTTCAATCATCGCGGCAACAGTTTGTTCATGATGCATCATCAATTGAAGGAGCGCTTCTCGAAACTGAGCCAAGCCAGTGCGCTGGGTGGCGCGGTGGTGCAGGTGTTGCGATGAAGGTGGATTGATGGATGGTTGGAGTATTGGAGTTTTGGATTGATGAAGTGGTGGAGTTTTGGTTGCTGAAAGCGAAGAGCGAAAAGTTAATAGCTGAAAGCTGACAGCTAAAAGCTGATAGCTAAAAAGTGAGACAAAACCATGTTTCCCGAAAACAGTCGATATCATAACACGGAGAAAGCCGAGTTCAAGGACGCGGATGGGCGAATCATCGTGTATCTGCGCCGGCGTTTTGTTCCTCCGGCAGAGCGGTTTGATTTGTTACAAGAGCACGTTGTTACCGAAGGCGAGCGCTTGGATAATATTACGGCGCAATACATGGGCGATCCGGAATTGTTCTGGCGCGTGGCCGACGCCAACAACGCCATGCATCCCGACGAACTCATGATGATTGGCCGCAGATTGCGCATCACATTACCCGAAGGCATACCAGGAATCCCCAATGCTTAAAGGTGTATATTTGACATTGATGATCGGCCCGGGCGTGCCGGTGCCCGTGCTGCGTCCGGTGATTGAGGCGCTGGAGAGTGTTCAAGTCACCACCAGCGCCGGGCAACGCAGCGGCTTTCAATTGACTTTCACCATCAGCAGCAAATCCGCGCTCAACACCATTTTGCTGCTGCTCGGCCAAGTCGGGCCCTTTGTGCGGGCGATCATCATCGCCACGATCAATGGCATTCCCAATGTCTTGATGGACGGCGTCATCACCAATCAACAAATCTCGCCCGATGTGCAAGCCGGAAAATCCACGGTCACGTTGATGGGCGAAGATTTGACGGCCGTGATGGATTACACCGAGATCAAAGGAGATTCGTATCCGGCCATGCCGGCCGAGACCAGAGTTTTGCTCATTCTCGCCAAGTACGCGGCTTTCGGCATCGCGCCGCGCATCATCCCCAGCGTTTTTATGGATACTCCCAATCTACTCGAGCTGACTCCTGGTCATCAAGGGACTGATCTGAGGTACATCAACATGCTTGCTGACAAGGTGGGGCACGTTTTCTATATCGAGCCTGGGCCGGCTCCTGGCACCAGTCTGGCGTACTGGGGTCCGGATATCAAAGTTGGTTTGCCGCAGCCGGCGCTGAATATCAATATGGATGCGCATACCAACGTTGAATCGTTAAATTTTAGTTACGACGGCTTATCCAAAACTGTTCCCGTCGTCTTTATTCAACTCAAAGAAGCCAAAAAGACGATTTCTGTTCCGATTCCGGATATCACGCCGTTGAATCCGCCATTGGGCGCGATTCCACCCTTCCCGACTAAATTTGAGTTCCTCGACGGGACCGCCAAGCTGGCTCCGGTTCGGGCCCTAGCCCTGGGTCTGGCCAAAGCGGCAAAGTCCGCCGATGCGGTGACGGGCTACGGCAGCCTCGACGTTTTGCGCTATGGCCGGATTTTGAAGGCGCGCCAGCTCGTGGGCGTGCGCGGCGCCGGCAATGCTTTTGATGGGCTTTATTACGTGAAGAGCGTGACGCACAACATCCAGCGGGGAGAATATAAGCAGAGTTTTACGCTCTCCCGCAACGGCCTTGTTTCGACAACACCCAGGGTGCCGGCATGAATGGCGAGAAAAAATATTACGGGAAATTCCGCGGCGTGGTGAGCGACAACCGTGATCCGCTGTTTCTAGGCCGTATCAAGGCCAAAGTATCGGATGTGCTGGGTGAGAACGAAAGCGGTTGGGCCATGCCGGCGGTGCCCTACGCCGGGAAAAAAGTCGGATTGTTTTTGATCCCGCCGACTGACGCTTTGGTGTGGATCGAGTTTGAGCACGGGGACCCGGATTATCCGATCTGGACCGGCTGCTTCTGGGCGCAAGGCGAGGTGCCGGCTTTGTCCGGTGTACCCGAGATGAAAGTGCTTAAAACCGATGTCGGCACCATTACCATCAATGATCAGAAGGGCGACAGCGGCATCACCATCGAGACGACCAACGGCATGAAGATCGTGATGAACACCCAGGGGATCGAGATGACGAACGGGAAGGGCGCGAGTGTGAAGCTCAACAATAAGAAAGTGTCCATTAACGACACCGCTTTGGAGGTGGAATGATGGCGGACCCTTTGCTTCATGAAAACGCGACCGTGCAGTGTGTGCACTCCGGGCAAGCCAAGTCGACTGTGACTGATCAGCACGTCAAGGTGAGCGGCCAGAAAATTGTGACCCAGCCCAGCCCCTACACCATTGCGGGATGCACTTTGCCGCCTCAATCCGGTGGGCCGGATGTCACCGCGCAGTGGACGAGTGCCGCGACCCGGGTCAAAGCCAGCGGCCAGCCGGTGCTGCTCAAAAATAGCCAATCTACTTGTGCTCCAACGGGCACAAGTTTGACCATTATCTCGACACAAACCCGCGTCAAAGGGACGTGAGGCAAGGGGCAAGAGCAAAGAGCAAAAAGCAAAAAGCAAAAAGCAAATAACCAGTAACAAGCAACCAGCAACCAGTATGATCAACATCGATTTTCCTTTTCATTTCGACAATTCCGGGCGCACCGCGGCCACGGACGATGACGATCACATTCGCGATATGATCGAACAGCTTCTCTTCACCAGTCCGGGCGAGCGTGTCAATCGGCCGGATTTTGGCAGCGGCTTACTGGGCATGGTGTTCGAGCCGAACAGCCCGGAATTGGCGGCGACGCTGCAATTCGCCATGCAGGCCGCGCTGCAGCAATGGCTGGGAGATTTGATCGAAGTGCAAGCGCTCGAAGTCAACAGCGAAGACTCGGCGCTGCGCGTGGCCGTGCAATACCTCGTGCGCCGCACGAGCGAGCAACGCACGGAGGTTTTTGCGGGTTTGAGCGCTTGAGCGATGATAATCGCACAACGTAACTGTCCAGCGAAGCTTCGCCTCAAACCGACGAGTTCGCAAAGAAAATAATCTCTATATTACGGATAGAAAAACCCAACGGATTGGATCAGTTGGGTTCTTCAATCCGTTGAAAAAACTTGCTCTGTTTGTAAGGGTTTTTTCGTTCAAAATTTCAGCCACGGTTAGAGATTTTGCACGTAATCTAGTCGAACACTGCATTGACGCAGTTCCGAGCAAGGTGTCGATCTACCCTATCGGTGATGCAAAAAAAATTGCACGAGAGACGCACAGTTTAAACTCCGTTAGGAGTGCAATGTTTATAGGAGCGTACCACCCGAGATTCCAGAAACTCCGTAGGAGTGGCATGTTTTCCTCCATGTAAGATCATCGGAGAAACGCGACATGTCACTCCTACGGAGTTCAAGAATGCTGAGAATCTGGATTGCTATAAACATTTCACTCCTAACGGAGTTGGTCACAAGCGCTCAAGCAACCAGCGCACGGGATATTTCTGCGTGAAAATTTAGGTACTAATACTCTATACACCCCACACCCCAAAAGCTGAAAGCTACAAGCTAAAAACTGAAAGCAGAAAGCTAAAAGCTGAGAGCCAAACATGGATGCTCCGACTTTAACCTGTGAAAATGAGCGGCGCCGTCATGAAGTGCGCAAAACCAAAACGCGCCGCGAGGCGAGCCAACGCCTCAACGGCCTCGACTATCTTGCCGTCGACTATCTTGCCGTCACCGAAGATCAGCTCACCTTGACGGTTTTCCTTTTGGAAAAGGTCGAGCCCGGGCTGGCCGCGAAGCTGCGCGAGGCGAATGCGATGAAACGCGCCGTTATTGAAGGCGGCCGCCGCGTGCGCGACGTGGCGGTTACAAGCCTCGCCTTGGAAAGCCCGCAGAAAGAAAATGAAGATGATCGCCTCGTGATCACGGTCAACAAGCCGGGCGATTTCTCCGTTTACACGCTGCGTCTCGTGGAATTGGACGCGGCGAATCATCCCACCGATCGGCCCATGGCCGGCTTCGATCCGCGCTACGCGCAATTGCAGTTCAGCTTCAAAGAAAATTGCCCCTCGGATTTGGATTGCACAACGGAGAAAGTGTGCCCGCCACCCGAGCGCGTACTGCCTGAGATCAATTACCTCGCCAAGGATTATTCCAGCTTCCGCCGGCTCATTCTCGATCGTCTCTCGCAAATCATGCCGAACTGGCAAGAGCGCCACGTTCCCGATCTCGGCATTACGCTGGTTGAATTGCTCGCCTATGTGGGCGATCATCTCAGTTATTATCAAGACGCGGTCGCGACCGAGGCCTATTTGGACACGGCGCGGCAGCGCATTTCCGTGCGGCGGCACGTGCGCCTGGTGGATTATCCCATGCACGAAGGTTGCAACGCGCGCACGTGGGTGCATATCCAAATTGAACCCAATCAAAACTATGAATTGGATCTCAAGAACGCGTATTTCATCACGTACCCGCAAACAGCGCCGGAAAGCGGCCTCGTGCTCAATCATGAAGAGTTGAAGCAAGATTTGACGCTGCGTTATGAAGTGTTCGAGCCGTTGCTGCCCAAGGACACGGCCTTCAATATCCGGCATGCACATAATGTGATTCCATTTTATTCCTGGGGCGATTCCGAATGCTGCTTGCCGCGCGGCGCGACCTCAGCGACTTTGCGGGATGAATGGATGACCGGCGCTTCCTCTCCAAACGAACCTCCGGTGCGCACGCTCCAATTGAAAGTGGGCGACTTTCTGATCTTCGAGGAAGTGAAAGGTCCCAAAACCGGTGCGACTGCGGATGCGAATCCCGGCCATCGCCATGTGGTGCGTCTCACCACTGTGGAACAAGGCGAGGATCCGGTTTATCGCCGGCAAATTACTCACAACGATAAAACGCTTGATTTGCCGACGCCGGTCGTCGAAATCGCATGGGCTAGAGAAGATACTCTGCCTTTTCCGCTGTGCATTTCGGCTATCGGGCCGGCGCCGGAATGTGAGTTGCTCACGGATATCAGCGTGGTTTATGGCAATGTTCTGCTCACAGATCATGGTCGACAAGTGGAAGAAGATTTGGGGCGCGTCGAACTCAAAGATGAACGCCTCAAATGTGTGTGCGAAGGCCGGCCCGAAGATGCCGTGCTCGAAGCCGAAACTTTTATTCGTCAACTCCGGCATGGCCCGCTCACGTTCAGCCAGACTTTTCCCACCGGGTTGCCGGCAGCCAAACTTTTGCAACAAGAGCCGGCGCTCGCCATGCCGCAGATCATGATCAATTGTTCCTGTGTGGTGCCGGGAGGCATCGAAGAAACGGAATGGTTTCCGCAGCCGGATTTGTTGCGCAGCGAATCCGAGGACAACCATTTCGTGGTGGAAATGGACAACGACGCCATCGCGCATTTGCGTTTCGGCGACGGCCAATCCGGCCGCCGGCCGGACGTGGGCGAGCATATGAAAACGCATTATCGCTTTGGCAATGGCCTGCGCGGCAATATCGGTGCGGAGACGCTTACGCACCTCGTGCTGCGCGGAACCACTTTGCGCGGCGTGCAATTGACGCCACGTAATCCGTTGCCGGCAACTGGCGGCGTTGAGTCTGAGCCGCTTGCGGAAGTGAAGCTTTTTGCGCCCACGGCGTTTCGCAATCGTTTGGAGCGCGCGATCACGCCGGAAGATTACGCACGCCTGGCGGAGCGCAATCCGCGCGTGCAAAGAGCCTCCGCTACGCTGCGCTGGAACAGCAGTTGGTATGAGATGCTTGTGGCCATCGATCCCTTCGGCACAATTGCTGATGAAGCGGCAGAACAAAAGTTGTTGGCTGAGGTCAAAATTTATTTGGAGCGCTTTCGCCGCATAGGGCACGATCTCGTGGTGGCGCGCGCGCAATTCGTGCCGTTGGATATTCGCATGGAAATTTGCGTGCTGCCCGGCCATTTGCGCGGACATGTGAAAGCCGAGCTTCTCAAGCTTTTCAGCAATCAAATTTTGCCGGACGGCAAACTCGGCTTTTTCCATCCTGACAATTTTACGTTCGGCGAAGGCGTGCGCTTGAGCAACATCTATGCAGCGGCGCAGGCCGTGCCCGGCGTGGAAAGCGTCAACATCACCAAATTCGAGCGCCTCTTCAAAGGGCCGAACCAAGAGCTTGAAAACGGCTTGTTGCCCATCTATCCGCTCGAGATCGCGCAGCTTGATAACGATCCGAATTTTCCGGAGAACGGCAGGCTGGAATTGATCGTGCGCGGAGGAAGATGAGGTTAAGATTGTACCGCAACATTTATGTTGCGCGCACTGTTTCTTCGCAACATAAATGTTGCGGTACAGGACTAGCGCTCTCAAACCAAACCTTAACGAGTATAGCTGATAACAAATCACCAATTGCGGAAATCAAACGCCATGAACGAAAATTGCTGCTGCGGCTCCGGCGACGCACCCTGTGGCTGCTGCGAAGGCATTGAAAAAATCACGCCGCAAAAAATCGCCAACCGGCCCGGGCTGAAGGCGCTGTCGTATCGCGTGGGCACGCATGCGACTTTTCTCGAAACCATGCTCGCGAGAATCTCGGAGCTGGTGCTGGAGGCGCGCGACGATTCCGGCGCCGGCAAGCCCAATTCGCTCATGCCGCTGCGCCCTCTGAAAACGCGCGAGCAAGATGACGCCGCCATCGCGTGGCTGGATTCCTGGGCAACCGTCGCAGACGTGCTCACCTTCTATCAAGAGCGCATTGCGAACGAGGGCTTTCTGCGCACTGCGACTGAGCGCCGCTCGCTTTTGGAGCTCGCCCGTTTGGTGGGATACAAGCTGCGGCCCGGCGTTGCCGCCACCGTGTATCTCGCTTTCGAATTGGAAAAAGATCAGAACGTGACGATTCCCAAAGGCATTCGCGCGCAAAGCATACCCGGCCCGGGCGAGATGCCGCAGGCGTTCGAGGCTTCGTATCCGGTGGAAGCGCGCTTCATTTGGAATGCGATCAAGCCGAGGCTGACGCGGCCGCAAGCCATTCTGTGGGATAGCAATAAGAATCAAATCGTCAATGCCTACGAGGAAAGAAGAACGGAGTTCTTCTTTCAAGGCATCACCACGAACTTGCGGCCCAACGATCCTCTGCTGTTCGTGTTCGATAAAAAGCAAGTTTTGCATTTCGTTGATACCGTTGAGGTACAAACTGAAAAGGATCGCACCAAAGTCACTCGCCAACTTCTGTTTGTCGATTATCAATTGCTCGTTGAAGAAACCATCGCCGCTTATTTGCGGGTGCAAGACTTCGGCTTACAGCCAGATGATCCCGTTGTGCAAAAGGTAGAGCTGATTCTTGCCTCTTTGAGCAGCGCAGTGCATGACCTGGCTTCCGACAGTACCACGAGCGAAATAGCGGAGGAGGTACAAGCCAAGTTACCAAACCTCATAGAGGCATACAAGACTCTACCTGAGACAACTACAGTTCAAGTGAAGAGCTGGTTCAAACAAATTATCGATACGCTAAACGAGATTCTATTCCGGCTTTCGGGAGCGAGCAAGGAAGGCGTTGCCGGCGTTGCAGCATTTGAAAAATTAAAAAGCTTGGTGGCGCCGCTCCTGAAGCCGGCTTCTCTACAGCCGCAAACGCCGGCGCGCCGCAATATCAGCGTATCGCGCGCCTTTTCAAATGAGTCGGATTTGCCGATTCAAATGGTCCTTGCGCAAAGCCCGGATTTGCAAAAGACTTTGTTGCCGGCTTGGGCCCAGGCCGCGAGCACACCTTCATCACAATTAAAAAGTGTCGCGGTGTTTCGATTGAAAGTTGCGCCGTTTGGGCACAATGCGCCGCAACGATCTAAGGTTGTCGCGATTGGCAACCCGGTGGAATATGAAGAATGGAAATTCATGAACTCTGATTCGCTGACTGAGAAGACCAGACTCCATCTCGATGGTCAATATAACGAGATCATCTCCGGCAGTTGGATTGTGGTGGAACACGCCAAGACTCCAGTTGAACAGATCATCCTTCGAGTCGAGGCTACTAAAGTGGTGTCCGTATCGCGCTTCGGGCTTTCTGCACGAGTGACCCAATTGGAATTGAGCGGCGATTGGTATAGGGGTGCTCAACCGAACAACACAGTTGATATTTCGCTTCTGCGTAACGCGACGATTTACGCCCAATCCGAAAACTTGCCACTTGCTGAAGAACCGATCAGCGAAGACGTGCAAGACGAAACCGTCGAGCTCAATGACCTCTTCGACGGCTTGAAATCCGGTCGTTGGTTGATGGTCTCGGGCGAACGCACGGATGTGACGAACACTCCCGGCTCGGACAAAGTCAAAGCCAATGAGTTGGTGATGTTGATCAGCGCGGAACAACGTACCGATCCCAATCTCCCCGGCGATACGCCGCACACCACTTTGCGCTTTGCCAATGCGCTGGCCTACAAATACAAGCGCGAGACCGTGACCATCAACGCCAATGTCGCGCACGCCACCAACGGCGAAACGCGCAATCACGTGCTCGGCAGCGGCGACGGCGCGAGAGCGTTTCAAGAATTCAAGCTCAGCCATTCGCCGCTCACCTATGTTTCGGCCACGACTTCTTCCGGCATCGAGAGCACGCTGGAAGTGCGCGTCAACAACGTGCTCTGGCGCGAGTCGGATCAGCTTTCCGAGTTGAAGCCGAATGATCGCCGCTATATTACGCGGCGCGACAATGAAGGCAACAGCTTCGTGATCTTTGGCAACGGCGCGCGCGGCGCGCGGCTGCCGACCGGTGTTGAAAATATCAAAGCGCTTTATCGCAACGGCATCGGCAAAGCGGCCAACGTTGCGGCGGAGCAAATCAGCCTGCTGGTCACGCGGCCCTTGGGCGTGAAAGGTGTGCTCAACCCTCAACCCGCAACCGGCGGCGCGGATCCGGAAGACGTGAACGGCGCCCGGCGCAATGCCACCGTCGCTTTGAAAGCGCTTGATCGCGCGGTGTCCGTGCAGGATTACGCGGACTTCGCACGGGCGTTTGCGGGCATCGGCAAAGCCGTCGCGCGCCGGCTCTCCGACGGTCGCCGCGAACTGGTGCACCTCACCATTGCCGGCGCGAACGACATTCCCATCGCCAAAAACTCCGACCTGTATCGCAACTTGCAGCAAGCGCTCTTTCGCTACGGCGACCCGCACCAGGCGTTGCAAATCGACGTGCGCGAGCTGTTGCTCATCATCATCAGCGCGAAGATAAAAATCTTTCCGGAGCACCTGTGGGAAGTGGTCGAGCCGCGCTTGCGCGCCACTTTGCTGGAAAGCTTCGGCTTTGAAAATCGCGACCTCGGGCAGGACGTGTTGCGCAGCGAGATCATCAGCGCGATCGAAGCCGTCGAAGGCGTCGATTACGTGGACGTGGATCGGCTCGATGCTTTGAGCCAGGACCGCATCGTCGCGAATCTCGAAAATCTCGACAGCGTGATCGATGCCAACCGACCCGCAAATCGCGTCGTGCTTGCGGATCGCGTGCCGGTGGAGTTTGCCCGTCTCGATCGCGCGCAATCCGATCCCGATCGTCGCATTCGGTCCGCGCAATTGGCTTATCTCAGCCCGGCCGTGCCGGATACGCTCATTCTCACGGAGATCACTTCATGACCGAAGCCAAAGAACGCTTCTTCGAATTGTTGCCGCGCGTCTATCGCCAGCGCGACGAGCAGGAAGGTTGGCGCTTGCGCGCGCTGCTCAAAATCATCAACGAGCAAGCCGAGGTGGTGGAGCAAGACCTCACCCGGCTTTACAACAATTGGTTCATTGAAACCTGCGACGATTGGGTGGTGCCTTACCTCGGCGATCTCATCGGCTATGAGCCGGTACACGATGCCGGGCAGCCGGGAGACATCCACACCGAGCAAGGCCAACGCCGCAACAAAATTCTCATTCCGCGCGCGGAAGTGGCCAACACCATTCGCAATCGCCGGCGCAAAGGCACGCTGGCGTTGCTGGAATTGCTCGCGCAAGACGTGGCCGATTGGCCCGCGCGCGCCGTGGAATTTTACCACCTGTTGAGCTACATGCAGAACCTCAATCACGTGCGCTGGGATCGCGGCCGCACCGTGGATTTGCGCAACGGCGACGCGCTCTTCCGCCTCGGCGGCCCGTTCGACGAAATCGCGCACACCGTGGATATTCGCCGGCCCAACTCACATCGCACGCTCAGCCGTTACAACATTCCGAGCCTCGGCTTGTTCATTTGGCGGCTGCGCACGTATTCCGTCACTAAATCTCCGCTCTATTTGTTGGAGAGCAAGCCGCGGCATTTTTTTACGTTCAGCGTGCTGGCGAATGACATGCAGCTCTTTACACGCTCGGTGGTGGACGTGGAACAAACACGCATTGCCGGCGAAACGAACTTGCCCGTGCCCATTCGCCGCAAAGCTTTTGAGGAAGAGATCACACTCGCTGATGGTGCCAAGCGCATCATCGCTTCCGCAAAGTATTATGGCTATGAGGAGAACGGCAAGAAAAAGAGCGTCGCCATTTGGGCGAAAGACTGGCCCACGGCCGGCGCAGAGCAACCGATTCCACGTGAGCTGGTTATTCCCACAGATTTGAGTGGTTGGAAATATCAGCCCGAGCCGGGCTTCGTGGCCGTGGATCCGGAATTGGGACGCATTGTGTTTCCGGCCACGCAATTTCCTCGACAAGGCGTGCAGGTTTATTATCACTACGGCTTCAGCACGGAAATGGGCGGCGGCGAATACGCCCGCCCCATCGTCGATCCTTCCGCGCATGCGTTGAGCCTTTCGCTGTTTCGTTTGGCGGATTTCAAAAATCCCAAGGGTCTCGTGGATAAATTCGTGCAAATGGGCCCGCATCCGGTCACACGTTATTTGCTCGAGCAAATCTCTTCGACCACACAGACGTTGTTGGACAAGTATAAGCTACAACCGGATCCCAAAGAACCTTCGGAAGAGTTATTGAAAGCTTTGGCCGATGAGCTTACCGCGGCGTTGCAGGCCGGTCCGCTTTATGACGTCGATCGCTTCGTCGGCGTCACGTTATCGGAAGAAGCCCGGCAACTGTTGGCACAAGATGATCTCAATGAACAGGAATTGATCCGCCTCAATCGCGTGCTGCTGGAAGACGCTTTCCCCAACGAGATCGCGCGGAGTTATGCGCTCTATCGCCTCGGGCCCGGGCAGGATCATGAGTCGTTCGAAGAGGCGCTGGCCCAATGGCACACGGACAAGCCGCGCCATGCCGTGATCGAGATCACCGACAGCGGTGTTTATCGCGGCCCGATCGACATCAACTTCTCTGAAGATCAAAGCCTGCAAATTCGCGCGGCGCAGCGCACGCGCCCGGCCATTCGCCTGTTGGACATTGAGTTTTCCGGTCCGGACGCCATTACGGTCTACGGCGCGCGCGGCAGCCGTTTGGATTTCGACGGCCTGCTCATCTTCGGCCGCGGCATTTACATTGAAAAGGAAATCGCCGAAGTCCACATTCGTCATTGCACGCTCGTGCCCGGCTGGGAATTGGAACACGACTGTGAGCCGATGAATCCTTATGAAACCAGTCTGCGTTTGGTTGACACCAACACCTGCCTGCATATTTCTCACAGCATCCTGGGCACGATCGCCGTGGAGCAGCACGAAGTGAAGTCCGACCCGATGCAGATTTGCATGAGCGACAGCATCCTCGACGCGACCGGCGACAACGAAGATGCGTTGAGCGCCGGCGCATGTACGTTGGCGCATGCAAATGTGACGATCGCGCGCTGCACCGTGATCGGGCAAATACACACGCACTCGATCACGCTGGCGGAGAACAGCATTTTCACGGGCGTGGTCATCGTCGCCCGGCGGCAAATTGGCTGCATGCGTTTTTGCTATGTCAAGCCCAAATCCGAAGCCACGGACACCAAACCGGAAATGCTCTCGCGCACGCCGCGGCGCTTCAACTGCCAGCCGGATTTGGTGGAGAAGGCCATTCAAATGAAGATCGACGCGGACGAGCTCACGGAGGCTCAAGGAGAAGCCGAAAAACGCATCGAGCGTTTGCGCGTGACGCCGCAGCTCCAAAAGCGTTACGGCAACCCGGACTATGGCCGCTTGTACGATACCACGGCCGATGAAATCAAACGCGGCGCGGATGATGAATCGGAAATGGGCGTTTATCACGATTTGTTCCATCCACAACGTGAAGCGAACCTGCGCACCCGTCTCGACGAGTATACCCCGGCGGGAATGGATGCCGGCATTTTCTTTGTGAATTAGCAGCTATCAGCTTTTAGCCATTAGCCAATTAGCTCTCAGCTTTTAGCTTTTAATATGAATGACCAGTAGAAGACATAAAGTCAAAACAATTGAAGTCAAAATGATTAAACGCGGTTCAATGCCTGCCCTGGCGCCCGCCGCGCCACGCGGTGCCGCAGGCCAGGGATTTTGACTTTAATCATTTTGACATATTGCTTTAAACCCTTTGATGTTTCAACTGGAGAAAGATTATGAAAGGCGATTTTTCCCGCGACACCTTCGATGCGAGCCGGCACTTTCTGCGCGTGCTCATGCAGCAAGGCCGCGTGCAACTGGATGCGGACTGGAACGAGCAGACGGCGATTCTCTTGTATTATCTGCAAAACCTGGCGAAAGACCTCATCGGGCCATATGGCGGGCCGGCTCGCAATCTCGGTTTTGGCTTGAGCGCGCGCGAGGCGGCCCAGGGAGATTTTCGCCTCGAAAAGGGGAATTATTACGTCGAGGGCATTCTTTGCGAAAACGATCATGCAAATGGGATTCTCTTTTCCGAACAGCCGGACTATCCTCTGCCGGAAGATTTCCATTGGACAGACGGCACTTATCTCGTGTACTTGGACGTGTGGGAACGCCACGTAACATGGATTGAGGAGCCAAACATTCACGAGATCGCATTGGGCAGCGTGGATACGGCGACGCGCGCGAAGCTCATGTGTCAGGTCAAAGTCACGAAAGAAAGTTCAAGCCAGAGCAAAGAAATCACAAAAGATAATGTTCGCGATTCCTTTCAAGAGTGGATTGATCGTAATGATTGGCAACCTCCCAACCGCGGCCGGTTAAGCGCGAAAGCCAAAGACCCTTCCAAAAAAGACGTTGATCCTTGCACGATCCCGCCGGAGGCGCGTTTTCGCGGCCCGGAAAATCAGCTCTATCGGGTCGAAATTCACAAGAGCGGTCCGGGCGATGGCACAGCAACCTTCAAGTGGTCACGCGATAATGGCGCCATCGTTTTCCCCCTCATCGAGCTTGCGGGCAATACTGCGATCATCGAGCATTTAGGGCGTGACGATCGCCATACTCTCAATAAGGAGCAATGGGTTGAAATCATGGACGATGATTTGGCGAAACGCGGCGAGGCCGGTCTTCTGCTGCAAATTGAAAGTATCGATGTGATAGATGGAAAAGTCACGTTGCGTGTGCCCGAGGGAACCACAATGCCATTCTATGATAAGAACAGCACCAGGCATCCCTTGCTGCGGCGTTGGGAACGCGGAGCGGCGGCGATTAAAGAAGCTAGCCTGTTCTCGAGCTGGCTGGAATTGGAAGACGGCATTATGATTCAGTTTGCGGGATTTCGTCCGTTGCCAGGTGCAAGCTCTCTCTTTCACGACTATCGCGTCGGCGATTATTGGCAAGTTCCGGCGCGCGTAGCCAACGGCGACGTGCTCTGGCCATTGGAGTACGATAAACAGGGTCGTGTGCTCAAAGACAGCGGCAGTCCCATCCCGCAAGCTTTGCCGCCGCATGGCGTAACCCATCATTACGCGCCGTTGTGGATTATTAACGTCGCTGGGGGAAATATTGCAATCGCCGCTGGCGATTGCCGTTGCAAGTTTCCATCTGCGGCAATCTGCCCGCCATAATTAGCCGGCGCAGCCGGGCTGGGGAGCGTTATGATGCAAGCGCCAATACCCGAAGCCGTTGAAATCGCGCCTACACCCGAGCCGGAAGCCAAAGTTCGTCCCAAGCCGCGCACGAAAAATGGCGGATGCGTTCAACGGGTTAACGCCGACAGCTATCAGCTTTAGTATTTTGCGGAAGAGCCATGAGAACCTTTGCCCCGAAACCGAAAACCACGAGTACGAGTGCGCCCCATACGGCCTCGCGTTTGCTGAGCTCGTCGAGAGGTACGTTCGATACGACAAAACCTCTAGCGGCGCAAACCAGGCTCACAGTGAACGAGCCGGGCGGTAAGTACGGGCAAGAGACGGATCGCGTGGCGGAGGAAGTAATGCGTTCCAATGTAGGCCGACCACAGGTTTCGCTTCCAACGGGAATGCAAACGGTTGGCGGCAACAAGGGTCACATTCTTTCTAAAACCACAGGTGCTTCTCCAACCCCTCGTCGGGGTCACGATTTCAGCAAGATCCGTGTGTTTGCCGCGCCCATGCAGATTCAACCCAAACTCACCGTGAACCAGCCGGGAGACCAATATGAGCAAGAGGCGGATCAAGTAGCCGCAGAAGTGATGCGCTCTTCGAGTTTGTTTGGCGGAGCGACATCCTCCGGCAACCCGCCGAATGTGCAAAAGAAGTGCGCGGCGTGCGCCAGCGGCGGTGGGCTTTGCCCGAAGTGCGCAGAGGAAGAGAAGAGGCTGCAACGCAAGCCACTTTCTTCTTCGATTACGCCGCTGGTGCAGCGGCAAAACGAAAGCTCTGAGGAAGATAAAGAGTTGGTGCATGCAAAGGGGCTATCTGGAAGTATCTCACAACTGACTTCCAATCTTTCTGGCCGAGTTCAATCGTTGCTCGGTCGCAGTGGGCAACCTTTGCCGGAATCCGAGCGAAACTTTTTTGAGCCGAGGTTTGGACATGATTTCAGTAAAGTGAGAATATACCCTGATGCACAGTCGGCTAATATTGCACATGATGTCAATGCCCGCGCTTTTACACTGGGTCATAATATCGTATTCGGTCGCCGCGAATATGCGCCTGAGACTGACACCGGACGCAGGCTGATTGCACATGAGTTGACACATGTGGTGCAGCAGGGTAGTGTCGGCGCAAATCAATGGCAACAGCTCTCTATCTCCTCAGTCGGGCAGACTCAAATCCAGCGGACTCTCTTGGATGGTCATGACCTGACCTCGCCACGCTTCTCGCGTCTGTTAGACTTGGAGGCGGCCTACGATGACGAGACGGTGATCCGCAAAGGCAACTCAGGTCGCGGTGTGCAGGCTATCCAGCAGGCACTGTACGACCTCGGCTTCCCGTTGCCAGCCTCTGGTGCCGATGGCAGGTTCGGCAGTGAGACCGAAACCGCGGTCAAAGCATTCCAGACAGCCAATCCGCCTCTCGTTGTCGACGGCAAGGTCGAGAAGAAAACGATGGCGGCTCTCGATGCGAGATTCGGAGCCCCCGTGCTACCCGCACCGGCGGCGCGTTCCGCACCTTGGGACGCTGATAGCCCATCATATACCTGCGTTCGGTCGATATTGTGTCCGTGGAGCCCTCACACAATCGAAGTATTGAGGACGCGGATCACACTCAAGTCCTTTGACAGCATATCGTGGGCGGATGAGCGGTGGGATGGGGCTGCTTGGGTCCTTGATCCGTTCCCCGGCGGGGGGTACAACACCGGAACCGAAATTGGGGTTCTCAACTCCTCTTGCGAGACGATGTCTGAGACACTTTACCATGAAGTACTTCACGCCGAGCAGCCCACGAGGCACTCGACGACTCTGGAAAAGGAGTCATACGCGTACCGCATTGGGGAAGAATTTAGCATTGCGATGGGTTTGGGAGGAGATCCCTCCCTTCGAAGCACCGATCCACAGGGACGGCAGTTCGCCGACCCGGCCAAAGTCGCGGCTTCGCTCGTCCCTTCGGGAGCCGCCAGCTATCCTGGGGTGCCATCAGCTGGCGGAGGCGATCAGATTATCGGCAAGGCAGCTGCTTTCGGACAAGTACGGGTGCGACGTCCAGACGGTAGCATCTACACGCGGCCGGCCGCGGTTGATGAGAAGGTTCCGGGCCCGATAACAACTGTCAACGAGGTGACGCATCCTGCTGCGGGGTGGACTTGCCCATGAGGCGAAGATGTAGATCCAAGACTCAAGAACTATCATCTTATTAACAAAAAATTATGAGCTTCTCTAAATTATTAGTGTGCGCCCTGATGACGATACTCCTGGCGCTTAAAGTTTGCACGTTCGGAGGAAATCACAAAATGAAAACCACACCTCACTCAGCCCTCCAACTAGTCGGAGAGACTGTCACTATAAGCTACGTTGCCGATCCTTCGGTGGGCCACGGAGAGTTCCGCTTGGAGAACAGTGGGGATGTCGCCGTGACGGCAGCCGTGGAATCGGCTTGGCTCGAACTCGGAGCGCGCCGGCAGCCGCTCGCTGATGTCACCGTATTCGATCTAGATCAGGACCAAATGGTGAATCCGAAAAGTTTCAAGGTCGACGCGAAAACGACATTGAAATTTTTGGTCGGTTTTCCCAGGGTTACATACGAACCTCGTTTCGGCGAGTCCAGTGCCCTGGGCCTGCGATTAAATATAAACGGCACTGAATTGCAGGCATTGTCGCCCCTCAAGTTCGTCCGCCGCATTCCTTACGATCAATGATGTCAAACTTATAGCGTGCAGAATACAGGTTCTCTCTTTGAATGCAAACCTTGATTGGAGCCTCCCGTGAAAGGCGATTTCAGTCGAAATACCTTCAAAAAAGAAAAATATTACAGCGGCGTGCGCATGCAGCAGGGCCGCGTGCAGCTTGATGCGGATTGGAACGAGCAGGTGGACATTGCTGCCAACCGCATCGAGACCGAAGCCAGAGATGTCATCGGTCGCTGCGGCGCACCGATAAATCAAGATGGCTTTCATCTCGTCGCTGATTACAGCCACCTGACGGCAGAGGAGCAAGCACGACTGGAAAATCAGAATCCGTCGGCTTTGCAGCCACGCGGCGATTTTTACATTTCCGCCGGGCGATGTTATGTCGACGGCATTCTTTGCGAGAACGAGCGCATTGCGACGGCCAAGCAACAGCCGGATCTTCCTCAAAACGCCGCCATCGTCAAACGCACGGATAATACCCTCGTGCCTCTGCCACCGCCGGAAGGATTTTATCTGGCTTATCTGGACGTGTGGAAGCGGCATCTCACCGCAGTGGAAGATCCGCAGATTCGCGAAGTTGCGCTCGGCGGACCGGATACGGCCACCCGCCTCAAAACCATCTGGCAGGTAAGGTTGCTCGAATTAGCAGCAGACTTTACTCCGGGCGATGATTCTTGCGCCGAAGCCGAAGAACAGCAAGCTTGGAAAAATTTGATTGCGCTACGCTCTGCACGGCTTACGGCTCGCACCACGCCTGGCGCGGTTTCGGATAATCCCTGCATCATTGCACCGGACGCTGGTTATCGTGGCCGGGAAAATCAATTGTATCGTGTGGAGATTCATCACGCCGACGCAACGGGAACTGCCACGTTCAAATGGTCGCGCGACAATGGCAGCATCGCCAGCGCCATCACTGAGATTTCGGGCAACACCATCACCGTGCTTCATCCCGGCCGCGATGCACGGCAAGCCTTTGCGCCCGGACAATGGGTGGAAATCATTGATGAAGCGCGTGAGTTGATGGGAAGGCCCGGTACCTTGGCGCGCTTGACGGCGCCCACCTTTGATACAACGCTCACCTTCGATCCCGCCACGGTCGTGGGAGAGGCGATTACACCGGCAAACTTTCCTCTTGCGCAAAATCCGAAAGTCAGGCGCTGGGATCACAAAACCGGCGCCGCTGCAATCACCACGGCCGCGACTTGGATTGCCTTGGAAGATGGCGTTGAAGTGAAGTTCGAGACCGGCGATCAATTCGAGACTGGCGATTATTGGTTGATTCCGGCGCGCACGATAAGCGGCGACATCGAGTGGCCGAGGGATGACGCCAACACTCCGTTGCCGCAGCAACGCCTGGGCATCTTCCACCACTATTGTCCATTAACCGTCATGCAGATGGATGCAGCCGGCAATTGGACCGTGCTGGATGATTGCCGGGAGTTGTTTCCGCCGCTCACAGAAATCTGTGAAAGTTGCAAGTGCCATGACTTTCTCGATGACTTGCGCGCCGACGGCATCGTGCGCAATCCCGATACTGGAGAGATGGGCTTCGTGGTCAGCGCGCCAGGAGGCTTGACCATCAATTATAGCGGCGGCATCGCCTATGTTGCCGGTTGCCGCCACGAAGTTCCTGCTGGCAGCATAGAAGAGGTTGATCTCAGCACTACTTATCAAACGCTGTTGGTCAATGCCAAGGGACAGGTGGAGCTCATCATCAAAGATGACTTGCCGGAAAAGTATGCGGCCATTGCGATTATTTCCACCTATGAGGGAGAGATCAAGCGTATCATCGACGCCCGCTTCGATCTCACACATCTTGATGAAAAAGTCCAAGCCAACACCGAGAATATTGCGGCGCGCCGGCCGGATCGCCGGCAGTTCGTGCCACTGCTGGCATATTCGATCAAGGGATTGCAATATCGCGATGGCCGCAACCGAACATTTAATCTCACTGGTCATCCGCAATTTGTCGATGGTTTGCCTTACGGCCTTGCCTCAGATGGCGAAAATATTTGGAGCGCCAATTTTGTTACAGACACGGTTGCTAAAATTCCTCGCGCCGCAACAGATTTGAGTGAAGTTCAGTTTTTCCCTTTGAATATCACAAATGGGGCAAGCTGGGCGGTTGCATTTGATGGATGCTGCTTGTGGTTTACGCTCTATAATCTTAATCTCGTGGTGCGTTTGAATCCGGCGAATAGCGAAACTCTTAGAATCCAAGTTGGGTTGAGTCCCATGGGAATTGCTTTTGATGGCGATTTTGTTTGGGTATGTAATAATGGTAGCCAGAGTCTCAGTGTGATTGACGTTGAGACCTGCCAGGTGGTGCGCACGATTGCTGTGACCGGTGACCCGATCAGCACGGCATTTGATGGCACTCATATCTGGGTGGCGGCCAATCCGAATTCGCTCTTCAAAATCGAAAAGCCCTGGGGAGAACCGGAATTGGTGACTAATCGATTAGTCAATGATTCCAGGTATATGGTTTTTGACGGCACTCATCTCTGGATCTCCTCACGCAACGGCCCATTACAGAAACTCGAGATTTCCAGTTCTGCTCCTGAAGAAATTGCCGCGATTCCCCAAACTCATGCCATTGCTTTTGACGGAACACACCTTTGGGCTTTGCGACGAACCACCCAACCTCGCGTCTTTAAGCTTGATGTCGACACCAATCAAATCATTGGACAAATCAACCTTGATGTGAATCCATTTGCTGCCTTATTTGATGGAACGCATTTGTGGATCAGTTCAAACCAGAATGTTCTCAAGAGGCTTGTCTGAGAGGAAAATCATGGATATCAAATTTGACAAGAAAAGCGGCCGCATACTCTCTTGCACGATTGAAGGCAAGATCGCCAAAACCGGTGAGGTGTTGACCGTTGACGAAACGATGTTGCCGGAAGATTTCATAGCCATGTTCCCCTTGGGCAAGTATTTAGTCAAGAAAGGCGAGATTATTGAGAATCCGAAATTCGTCATGCCTGAGAAACGATTGCGTGATCGCGCGAAAGAGATTTGAGTTGGTTTGTGTTTTTTCATGATGTTTGGCAATTCTTCTTAAGAAAGGAAAAACCATGGTGCGCGTCTTTAAATTATCACGAGCCGGGTTATGGCTGCTTGTGCTCTGCGGCATTGTTGCCTGCAGTTCTGAAAAGCGCGAAGAAGAAACAACGCGCACGCCCACGGCAATCGCAGCGGCCGCTGCACGTTTTGATACGCTGCAGTATGATGACGGAGTGTTGAACACCCGCGTTCGTGAAGTGAGACCGGGCGATACGCTTGGCGTTTGGTTTACCCCTCCGCGCACCACACCACCTTGCTCGTTGGTGGCGGTGCAATATTTTTTCGGAGATAGCGCCGGCTCGCCGATTGATACCGTCCAGGGTTTCGTTAATCGAGTCGCTCGATATCCAAATGGCGGCGCGCCGCTCAGCCAACCCGGCACTACCATCGTCACTTTTGAGCTAATGCCACGTCTCATTGGACAGGCGACGACCGTATCATTAACCAGGCCTCTCGCTGTAAATGATAGCGCTGACTTTTTTATAGGTTGGGTCTCGAGTCGTCTTGACACCGCTACTTTTCCGATTGGGTTGAGAGATGACTCTACCAACTATAATCCGCCGCGGAGTTATCGCTTCATCTCACCAGATTCCATACGACCATTGCCGTCTGACCTCGGCGTGCGCGCCATATTCACCGCCAACTTGACCTTCGAGCTGCGTTGGGATAAAAAGAACACCGATCTCGATCTCTATCTCATAACTGCTCGTGATACCGTCTTTTGGGACAAACGACAAAGCCCTGCAGGCGGCCGTCTTGACGTCGACGACAACGATGGTTTTGGCCCGGAAAAAATTAGACTGCCGTTCGGCGCTCATTTGCCAGACTCGGCGCAATTAGGGGTGTATTATTATGGCCCGGCCACGGGCAAGCCAACAAAAGCTTCCGTACTCTTTTATCTGAACGAAACTCAACTTCGTACTATCGGGCCGTGTACGCTCAAACCCAGATACTGGTGGAACGTGGCAAAGGTCTATTTGGATTCCGCGCGGATTGTCGTCACGGACTCTTGCGACACCACCTATAAGCCGCTGCTCTCACGCCGGCGCAAACGCCAGGTTGGACAATAATCGGTTTCGGCACCAGTTTTTCCGCCGCGCTCGTCACCAGCGGCGTTGCGCTGATGCGGCAAAGAGTACCGCAAGCGAATGCCATTCAGATTCGTAATGCCCACATTGCCAGTGCGAAAGCCGATAACTTCACCGGCACGGTGCCGAACAATAAATGGGGCTACGGCAAAGTTGATTTTGTTGGAGCAATTAATAATTTAATCACCGCCGTCGCCGCGAGCAAAAATTCCGCCGGCCCGTCGCAGAAATTCGCCTTGTCACAAAACTATCCCAACCCTTTGAAGCGAAATCACCGACAGGTAGCGCCACGATCATGACAAAAAAGATGCTAGTTCTCCAGTGACCTGATCGGCAATAAAACCCTCAAAGCCACGATTCTTGCCTCTCCCCCATTGCTTGCGCTCGCCCAATTCTGCTTCCCTTCCAATTGCGGGTACTTTACAAATTGACTCACGGGTTGAAAATCCATCAGCAAAAGCCCGGAATCACATTGATCGAAAAATCTGAGAGACCCTATGTACAACACGCTGCACGCGCTTTTCCACCGGCCGGAAAAAGGCTGGGACCCGGTGCCGAATGAATACGCCGGGAAATATGCGGCCGTGGAGTGGAGCAAAGTCAATGTCGAATTGCTGGCGCAACTGGAGCAGAAGATCGGCGGTTTTAAAGGCAAACGCGTTCTGGATCTCGGCGGCGGGCCGGGCCAGTACAGCGTCGCCTTTGCGCAGCGCGGCGCGGAAGTGACCTGGCATGACATCAGCCGCAATTACCAACGTATCGCGCAGCAACATGCCGAAGCCGCCGGCGTCACCGTGCAATTTTCACTCGGCTACATGGAGGAGGCCAGAAAATTTATCGCGCAGCCGTTTGATCTCGTGTTCAATCGCATCTGCTGGTATTATTGCAAAAATGATTGGGCGTTCGCCCGGCTGATCTACAATCTGGTCAAGCCCGGCGGCGCGGGATATATCGATACCAACAACACCGCGTTTGCGAACATTCGCGGCAAAACCAGGCTCATCTATTTTTTGAATAACCGTTTCGCGTGGAAAGTCGGCCATCCCTTTCCGCCGCCGGGACGAATCGCGCGCCTGTTGAGCCGCTATCCGCTGGATGACATAACGCAGGATTACTCGACTGGCCGCAACGACCGGATATTTTTTGTCAAGAGCAAAATCAATCATTCAATCAGGCCTCATTCCCAAATGACAAACTAATCAAGAAAGATATTTAATTATTTTGTCAGAATGATTTTTCCTGTCAAAAATGGCGAAAGCCTATGGCCGCAGGAAAAACTCCCCGCTGATTGAAGAAGCCCGCGGATAAAACATCTTATCCGCGGGCTTCTTCAATCCGTGGGAAATTTAAAGTTGTGGCAGGCGTTTCAGTTTATCTGAAAATCCTGCGTATGCAGTTACAGGACAATTTTGCGCAAAAAATTCCACACGAAATGCATTTCATGCGCGCCAGATATTTAGTCCGCTTCGACGACATTTGCCCGACGATGAACTGGGAAACGTGGGCGGCCATCGAAAACATTTTGCTCGAATTGAAGATTCAGCCGATACTGGCGGTGGTGCCGGATAATCAGGATCCGCATTTGCAGGTGGCGCCGGCGCGACCGGATTTCTGGCAACAGGTGCGGCGCTGGCAAAGTCGCGGCTGGACCATCGGCCTGCACGGCTATCAACATCGTTACGTGACGACGGACGCGGGAATCGTCGGATTGAATCATTACAGTGAATTTGCCGGCCTGCCGGCGAGTGAGCAGGAAGCGAAACTGCAAAATGGCCTGGCGATTTTCCAGCGCGAGCGCGTGCGCGCTGAGATCTGGGTCGCCCCGGCGCACGCTTTTGACCCGGCAACTGTTGCCGCATTGAAAAAATTTCGCTTGAACTTTATCAGCGATGGTTTCTTTGTTTTTCCTCGCATTGAGGCGGACGGCATGCTCTGGGTGCCGCAACAGCTCTGGGGATTTCGTCCGCTGCCCTTCGGCGTGTGGACGGTTTGCTATCATCACAATGAATGGACGCCGGGTGATATCGAAAAATTTCGTCAGGATCTGCGACAGTATAAAGATGCCATAACGAATTTTAGCGACGTTGTCAGGACGGCGCCGGATTATCGTGGCAATTATTTCGTGCCCGCCGTTAACGCTGCTTTTCTGGCGGCGATGACCGTCAAACACAAACTGCGGCAATGGCGGCAGCAGAAATAAATTCTATCGCCATTTTCCGCCCATCGTCTGTACATCCTGTAAAAAAACCAGACAAAACCTGAATCAACATTATGCTCGTGTCACCCTGATCGACTTTCTGGTTTGTGACGGAGAAGAAACAAGTGTGGAATACACCTCATGAAGCGCTGGCAATTGCCCGGGGATGAGCGTTTGATATCAGGCCTGCTCATCGTGATTATCGTTAGCGGCCTGATGCTGCGGCTGTGGCATCTCGGTTATCTGAATTTCTGGGGCGACGAAAATATCACCGCGCTGGCGGTGCAGGGAATTCTTGCGCACGGTTATCCGCGCTTCCCTTCCGAAATGATCTATCTGCGCTCGCTCCCGACCACTTATCTCTCGGCGCTCTCGGCGGCGTTGTTTGGTTTTCACGAAATGGCGCTCCGCCTGCCAGGCGTGTTGTTCAGCGCCGGCACCATTTTCCTCATTTATAAACTCGGCCAACGGGTGTTTTCCCGTCGCATCGGCCTGGCCGCGGCATTCATGCTCGCCTTCTCATACTGGGATCTGGAATTTGCCCGGCATGCGCGGATGTATGCGCCCTTCGCTTTTTTTTACACGCTGGCGCTCTACGCTATTTATCGCGGCGTGATTGAGCGCGACCAGCGCTGGTTTGCGTTGAGCCTGCCGATCGCGGCGGTCACGGTTTTGTTGCACGAGCTCGGCGGCGCCGTGGCGTTGTTGTATCTGGCGTTGATCACCCGGCAACGGCGCAACCGGTTGCCGCGCACGCCTCTGTTTGTCGCCGCCATCGCGCTCATGCTGGTGGCCGGCGCGCAATTTTATCTCGTGCAATTCAGCTTCGGCATTCCGGAACGCCTGGCGCAAAAAGCTGCCGGCCAGCTGCCACTGTCGGCGAACGGCATCGCGTTCAAAAATTTTTTTCAGTTGCCGCCGGTGCCCTCGGCTTTAACCGCGTCGCCGTCGTTGTTGTGGTCAGGCCTCGCCGCGTTTCTGGCCGGCTGCTGTTTTTTCGCCAAAAAAATTTATCCGGGAGAATACTGGGCGCCGATCGCGTTTGCCAGCGTTATCCTGATTCTGGTTCTCCATCAAATTCTGCTGGCCGGAATCATTTTATTTTTCTATCTGCTGTTTTCCGAACAGGGATTCTACAGTCTCGCCCGGCGCGACATTCGGATGATGGCGATTCTCATTTTGCTGGCGTTCGGATTCTGGACGGCGCACGGGCTGTTTAATTCGACCGCCAGCGCCGTCACCTGGCTAGCGCGCGGCAGGGAAATCATCAAAAGCGACGCCGGCCTGCCCAAACTGTATTACCTTTGTTTTATTTCGGCTTTTCCGCTGATGGCCGCGGTGGTCGGCGCCGGATTGTTGCGGCTCTTTTATTTATGCGCGCCCAACGAGGACGCGACCACTGATCGCAAGGTCAAAGCCTTCTTCATTTTCATCGGTTTCGTCATGCCGCTGCTCGCCGCCGGTTTCATCAAAACCGAATGGCTGGAATATCGCCTGAATTTCCATTTGAATCCGCTGTTTGTGCTGATTTATGTTTTTGCCTTTGCGGAAACTTTTCGCGGCGCGCGCCGATGGCTAATCCATCGTCAGGCGAAAAAAAGCTGGCGCGTCGCCGTGCCGGTGCTCATCAGTCTCACGTTCGTCGGTTGTTGCGAGCAGATTTATCCGCAACGTATTTATCGCCTGCTGACCCGCGATTACGGCGATCCCGTCGATTATCGCTCCGCGCCCGGCTCGCATTTTCGTCTGATGCCCGATCATCAGGCGACCGCCGGTTATGTCAGGAAAAATCTCGCGGCCGGCGATATCGTCATCGTCGTCGACTGGCTGGCGCAGCGCAATTATCTGGGCCGCAGCGATTACTGGCTGCGCTCCGATGCGTTTGCGTATCAATCATATCATGCCGATCAAAAATACTTCGATATTTATACCGGCACCCAGGTCGTTCCCTCGGTCGAAGCGCTGCAAAAAATCATTGCCGAACGGGCGGCGCGGCGAGTCTGGATCATCACCGCTTCGCCGAATACCGAAAACCAGCTTCACCTCTCGGCCGAGATGTTAAATTTTCTGGACACGCTAAAATCAGATATCGTTTTCACCGGCCGCGATAAAAAATCCTTTGTTTATCTGCTGCCGGCGCAAATCCGTCCCACCGCCCTGTCCGACCTCCGCACGCTGCGCCCCGTCACCGAAGAAAACCACGGTGACGGCACATCTGCACAGTTCGAAATCAAAAATACGCAGTTTCAAACGACTGCCGGTAAATAATTGGCGAGAGAGATACGGGAGCCAAGTACCGTTAAAGGATTTTAACAATGAATCTACTTGGCAAAAAACAAAGTCCGATGGTCAATCCCGGAATTTTCACTTTACCGGACGCCGCCCAACGGCAATCGGACCGAGCCTTTATGCTGGATTCGCTCAACCCGTTGCTGGGACAGGTGTATAAAAAAATCGGTAAAGTGCTGGATAGTCGCGTCCCCGTGTTGTTCCAGGGAGAAGCCGGCGTGGGCAAGGAATGCCTTGCTCGTGTCGTTCACAGCGCCGGGAAACAACGCTCGGGGCCTTTTGTCGTTGTCCAGTGTCAGGCCGCTTCGGAAGAGCCGCTCGCGAAAGAACTGTTCGGAGCGACGGACGCGCAACGGGGTAAGCTCGACGAAGCCGAGGGTGGAACTGTTTTTCTGAAAAACGTTGATGCCCTGCCTCCGGCCCTGCAGTTTCGGCTTCTGCGCCTGCTGCAGGAAAAAACCATCTGCCATCCCGAAGGCCACGCGGCCAGAAAGATCAATCTTCGCCTCATCGCTGCCAGCAGAAAAAATCTGGACCACGAAGTCGCCGCCGGCAGATTTCGCCAGGACCTTTATTTTCGGCTCACCGTCTATCAATGCGACCTGCCGCCTTTGCGTGAACGCCGCGAGGACATCCCGAAATTTGTCGATCATTTCGCGAACCGATTTGCCGCGGCTGCCGGACGTGAGCCGCCAATTTTCACGGCGCGGTCGCTGGCGCAACTGGAGGCGCACGATTGGCCGGGAAATATTCGCGAGCTGCGCCGCGTGATCCTGTGCTCGATTTATTCGACCGTGCAGCGCAACAAAGCGGAACGAACCGTCGAGCAGATTAAATGGGCCGACAACAACGGCCATGAGGAATCGCCCGACGACGGCACGCAAAGTTTAACGATCAGATTACTAAAAGAGGCGCGCGCGCCGATCATCTGTAATGTCTGAAAATAAAAAGGCGCCGCATCAATGTTGCGCCACGTGGTAAAACAAATCATGTAACCGTCTTTGCCTCAGCAGGGAGATTTCATCATGGATTTTGAAAAGCTCCAACTCAAAGAACATATCGGGATCATTCAAAAACATCGCCGGATTGTCATTCTGTGCGTGCTGGCCGTTTTAGCGCCTCTGGCCGTCATGCTCTGGACCTCCAAATCAGCCTATCAGGCCTCGATCGCGCTGGAGGTTTCGGATAATTCCATTGCCAGTTTGCTGACCAGCAATCTTAGCGTCAGCCCCGATCTGACGGTGGCCAATTACATGGATCTGATCGCGAGCCAGAGCTTCGCGAGCCGGGTGGTGAGCGCGATGGCGAAAGATAGTCTCGGGCTGGCTGCCGCAGAACCGGCCGACGCTTCCTCATTCTTCACGGGCCTGTTCAACAGGAATGAAAAAACCGGCGATAAATTGCAAAAAGACGCCGTAATCGAGTTGCTCAAAAATCTGCAGGCCGATCATCGCGGCGGCAATATGATCAAAGTTTCATATACCTCCACCAGTCCCAACAAAGCTTATCGCATTGTCAAAAATGTCGGCGAGCAATTTCGCGCGCTCAATCTGGAAATGATTCAAAAACGCGTCGAGGTGTTGCGCGGCTATTATCAGGATCAACTGGATCGTTCCTATGAGCGCCTCGTTGAAGCGGAAGATAATTTGTCGGAATTTCGCCGGGCGCACGGCATCACTTCTGAAAACCGTGAACCGCAGCGGCTCACGGAGCAACTGGATAATCTGGAAAATCAAATTATCGAGCTCTCCGGCCAGAAACAACTGGCCGAATCGCGTTATGCCGCGCTCGACAATCAATTGAACAAACTCGCGTCCAAAGCGGCGAGTAAAATCAATATGGCGTTGCTGCTGCCGCGCCTCGACGAGCTGAAACGGCGACTGGTGGCGCAGGAGAATCAGTTGAGCGCGCAATCGGCGAATTATACGGACAAACATCCGCGCATTCAAAGCCTGAAGCACGACGTCGAGAACACCATTCAGGAATTGCGGCGGCTTGGCGCCAATGCCGCACCGGGCGATACGATTCAGCTCGGCGATCAGGCGATGGTCTGGTATGATCTCTATATTGAGCGCTTGCTGACGGAAATTGAAGTCAACAATCTGCGCACCCGCAAAGAGGGCATGGAAAAAGTGGCCGCGGATTTTCGCGGCCGCCTGCTCGCCGCCATGCCGGAAGAAGAGCAGGAAGCGATCAAGCTCGGCCGCGAAATGGACGCGGCCAATGACTCGTATCAGGCGATGGTGGGAACATACGAAAAAATTCGCACGCTCGATGCGGAGAAGGCCGTCAACGTCAACATTCTCGAGCCGGCGCAGCGCCCGCTGGAGCCGCAGCCGCGCAACCGCAAATTTAAATTCATTATGGGGCTGTTCGTCGGTCTCGTGCTCGGCGTCGGCCTCGCCTATCTTAAAGAGGCGCTGGATCGTTCGGTGAAGACCAATGAAGAGGTTGAGAGAAAACTCGGCCTGCCGGTGCTGGGCAATATCATTGATTTCAACGCGCCCGCGGGCAAACGGCGCGGTCTCTTTAGCGCCGGCGCGCCGGAACCGGATCCGAAACTGAAAGACAAGGTGATTCCGCTGGATGCGCCTTATTCCGAGGCCGCAGAAAATTTTCGCACGCTGCGCGCCAATACGGATTTGCTGCTGTCGGAATTTAAAGGCCGCCGCGTGGTGATGGTCACCAGTCCGGGCAGCGGCGAGGGCAAATCGACCGTCGCGATGAATCTCGCCGCGAGCTTCACGCTGTATGGCAGGAAGACGCTGCTGCTCGATACGGATATTTATAACCCGACGATGCATTTGCGTCTCGGCGTCAAACCGAAAATGGGATTGTCCAACTGGCTGGCGGAAGAAATCACGCCGGACACCATGCGCAACAAAATCACGCTGAACGGCTCGGCGCTGGATTTTATTCCGACCGGCACCGGCAAAGTGACGTTTCAAAAGCTGGCGATCAATTCCAAAATGCAATCGCTGCTGGCCAGTTTGCGCGAGCAATATGAAGTGATCATCATTGATGCGCCGCCGGTGCTGCCGGTTTCCGATCCGCTGCTGCTCGTGCCGTACGTCGATCTCGTGCTCGTGGTGGTGGAATCCGGCCGCACCGAGATGGAGGCGGCGCGGCAGGCGGTTAAAATTTTGAAAAAAGCCAAAGCCACTGCCACCGGCGTCGTGCTCAACCGTTCGCCGCTGCAGGCAGAATACGGCGCCAACGACTATCGCCGGTCGCCTCGGCGTCTCCTCCCGGCCAACACCGCGTCCGTGCAGGTGGAGTAGAAGGTTTGAGTATGCAATGACTTCAGATATTTTCCCCAAAGGCAAAACCATTTGGGGCAAAACTATTAAAGCTTTATTACTTCGCGCTCTTTTACAAAAGACGCTTGGACATTCGCTAGAGGCAAATGCTGTCTTCATCAAGCGCATCAATTGTTTTGCCCTGAATAGTTTTGCCTTTCAATATCATTTTGACTTCTATTGTTTTTATCCGTTGGTCCTGCAAGGCGGGATTTATCCGTTGGGCAATTTTCTGAGTCAATATTATAATAAACCTTTATTTTATTAAAATAATATTTTCATGTTATTAAGTCATCCCGCCAGTCGGGTCAATCTCTATTTCGTCATCGCGGCGTCGCTCCTCTCCTTGGTCGTGGCCGGGATTATCGCGCAGGTTTCCGCCGGCATCGCCGCCGGGCTGATCGTCGGCGCGATTCTGGCGATCGCCGGCGTCGCCCACTACGAGGTGTTGATTCACGCCATGATCGTGCTGCTGCCGTTGCAATCTTCCGTGCCGTATGGCCTGAAACTGCTCGGCTCGTTTAACGCCTTTAACGGCCTCGCCGCGGTGATCTTTGGGATTTGGGTGGTCAATGCCGTCCTGCGCCGCGAGCGGTTGCTGAACTGGAGCGGCATGAATTTCGTGCTGGTGTTGTTCGTGGTGGTGTGTTTCGCCGCGCTGTTCAAAAGCATCGATTTCGGCGGCACGGAGTTTATGGAAGAACAGGTCAATCCGTTCAAACGCTGGATAACGCCGATGCTGTTGTTCTTCCCCATTGCCAATGCGCGTTTCTCCCGGCCGGCCATCAAGAGAATGGTCGTTACCGTTCTGGTCATGCTGGCCGTCGTCACACTGTGGACGCTCAAAGATCTTTACAATGTCGGCTGGGATGAAATCAATGAAGAGAACCGCGTCGGCGGGCCTTTCGGTTATGGCGCGGAAAATGATCTCGCCGCCTTCTTTGTTTATTATCCGGTGCTGGCGCTGACCATCGGTCTCTTTGCCAAAAAAATTCAGCCTCGCCTTGTGCTGCTCGGATTGTTCATGATGAGCATGATTCCGTTGCTGCTCTCGTTTTCGCGCGGCGCTTATTTGGGCATCGCCGTGGCCCTGCTGTTTGTGGCGCTCACGCGTTTTCGCTGGCTGCTCCCCATTCTCGTCGTGGCCGGCGTCTTTTATGAATCATGGACGCCCGTAACCGTGCAACAGCGCGTGAGCAGCACGCAGGTCGTCTCCAATGAAGTCGTCGGCGGCCGCATTCCCTCGCCGAACGATCCGGAGCGCTATTTGGAGCCGAGCGCCGCGTTGCGCATGCGCATCTGGCGCGGCGCGTATCGCATCATCGAAACGCATCCGTTCACCGGCATCGGCTTCGGCGTTTTTCCTTACGCGATTCCGGAATATGCGAATATGGAGCCGCAGATGGATGCGCACAGCGAATATTTGCTGATCGCCGCGGAAACCGGCATGGGCGGTCTCGCTGCTTTTCTGCTGGTGTTGGGCGTGCCGTTTTATTCGATGCTGCAAATCTACCGCACCTCCGGCGATCGCTTCATCCGCGGCTGGATGCTCGGCGCCATGGGCGGCATCTGCGGCATGGCCGTCGTCAATATTTTTGGCTCGCGCTTTGGCCGCGAAGAGCTGGTCGGTTTATACTGGGTGATGTTAGGATTGACTTATGCCTACATTTACCTGCGGCGCAATCGCATGGAGCGCATCGCAGAATGCCGGTTCATGAATGCGAATGATGCAACGGCAAAGATCACTTATTGAGTTTTACAAAAAACTTCGCGGTCAAACTGGTTTTTTCGGATTTGCCTCACACTCCTCGACGAGTCCCACCTGATTGTCCGCCATCCGTGACAATCTTTACTCCGTCCAAACTCCGTCAGGAATGTTTTGCGCCCGGCCAGGCGCGGAGTTTGAACCGGCAACATGGTGAAAGGCATTTCATCCGTGAGACTCAAACACCTCTTCGCCGGCATCCTCTGTAGCGCGCTGCTCCTCAGCCTGCAGCATGACGAAAACTTTTTTGCCACGACGGCAATGCCGCGGCAAAACGGCGTCTTCGAAGCGCGCCAGCGGCACGCCGTCGTGTCATCGGTGAAATTACTCCGGCAAATGTTCTTTGCAAACAACAGCCCATCACCGCAGACGCTTGCGGAAAATGGAACCGGGCTCGTCAAACAACGCGACCGCCGCCTCGACGTTTGGGCCGTCGGCGACGCTTCAAAAATTTTGCCGAACGATCCGCCGCAGTTGCAGAATTATATCTGGAACGGCGCCACGCAAACGATTTCATTGCACAGCGCGCGAAATGAATTTGTCGCGTTTCAACTGGTTCTCGCGTCGAAAAAAAATCTGTCGCAGGTCACGGTTGAGTTGCGCACATTGCGAAACTCGTCAAGCAAAATTGCCGCGGCGCACATTTCGCTTTTTCGCGAATGGTACACCGCCGTCAAATCGCAAAATCGTCCGGGCAGCACGGGCGCGAATGATTATCCCGACGCGCTAATTCCGTTTGCTGATCCATACGATGATTCCGCGAAGCCCGTTGGTGCGCCCTTTAATTTAACCACCGGGCGCAATCAACCCGTGTGGCTCGATATTTATGTCGAGCCGGCTGCAATGCCGGGCGATTATCAAGGCCCTTTGCTGGTGCTTGCGGGCAGCGACACGCTGGCGCGCCTCACCGTCAAACTCAAAGTGTGGAATTTCGTCTTGCCCGCGACCTCGCATCTGCAGGCCTTCGCCGATCTTTACGGTTATCGTTTCACCAAAGGCGAAGAACTGCCGTGGGAACTTTCGGAACGCACGTGGCGAGTTTTGCAGCATTACGAAAAAATGGCGCATGCGCATCGCTTCGTCAACGGGCACTGGGGGCTGGAGCCGCATTTGCAATTTGATAAAGAGGGCAACCTTTTTCGAGCCGACTGGCGCGCTTACGACGCTTATCTGGGCAAAGTGATTGACGGCTCGCTGTTTGGAGATAAAACTCCCGTCACGATCTGGGAAGCGCCGATCCGCGAAAACTGGCGGCGCGAATTGAGCGAAATCGATGGCAACGCCATTCGAACCTATTGTGCCGAAATCGAAAAACATTTCGTTGAAAAAAATTGGCCGATTCATTCGACCTTCGTTTATACGATTGATGAGCCGAAAGCCAATGATTTCCCCACGATTCAGCGCTATGCTAACGCAGTTCATGCCGGCTCAAAAAAATTGCAATTCATGTTGACGCATCCGGTGACCGAGGCGCTGAAACCTTATGTTGATCTGTGGGCGATCTTCGCCGGACATTATTATCCTCCGCAGGTGCAGAGCGAACAAAAAGCCGGCAAGAAAGCGTGGTTTTATCAGGCGTATGCCGAGCCGTTTATCGGATTGGAAGTGCTCGACACCTACGGCCTCGCCTTTCGCACGTGGGCGTGGATCGCGTGGAAATATAAAGTCGACGGCGTCTTTTTCTGGGCGTCGAATTTCTGGTCGGACGCGCCGTATCAACAACTCGATGCGTATCACGGCGACGGCAACGGCCTGTTGTTTTATCCGGGCCGCAAACTGCCGCAGATCGGCTTGCCGGCAATCGACGGTCCGGTGAGCTCGTATCGCATGAAACTCTGGCGGCGCGGTTTGCAGGATTATGAATATCTCTGGCTGCTCGCGCAACAAGGGCAGGCGAAACTGGCGGACGACGCGGTCGATGCGCTCATCAGCAGCGCGTTGTGTCAACAATATGATGCCAAAGGCGGCTTCGAAGAAGGCAACTACGCCGGCTGGTGGGAAGATCGCCGCCATCCGGCGCTGCAACAATGGGTGAAAGACCCTCGGCGCTGGCATGAAACCCGCGTGCGGTTGGGAGAAGCTTTACATTTAACGGCGAGGTAACGCGTGCAAGAAAAAATTCGCGTCGTCTATCTCGCTGACAAGCTCGATCTGAGCGGCACACCGCTGCAAATTGTCGAGCTGGCCCGGCATCTTGATCGCAAAAAATTTCAGCCGCATTTCATTGTGCTTTCTTTTGTCGATGAAAAAATTCGCGCGCAGTTGGAGAAAAGTGAAATCGGTTTCGAGGCCCTCGGTCGCGACAACTGGATGAAAGCCGAAGCATGGCGCGATCTGCGGAAACTCCATCGCCTCTTCCGGCAGCATCGGCCGGACGTGGTTCATGCTTATCTCGCCACGAGCAACGTGCTCGGCGCGCTGGCCGGCGCGCTGGCCCGAGTGCCGATCAGGATTTCCAGCCATCGCGATCTCGGCGGCTTTGACGGCAAATGGATCACGCGCCTCAACCACTGGACGGATCGCCGGTTGATTGATTGCGTCACCGTCAATTGCGCCGCGGTGCGCGAGGCGCTGGCCAAACGTTCCGGCCTGGCGACCGAGGCGATTACGGTTCTTTACAACGGCGTCGATCTGGAAAAAATTAATTCCGCCAACCGGCGGAACGCCAAACGCGCCGAGCTGGGTTTGCAACCGGAAGATTTTGCCGTCGCCATGGTCGCCAATTTTCATCCGGCCAAAGGGCATCGTTATCTCATCGAAGCCTTCAACCGGCTGGCGCGGCGTTTCCCGAATGCCCGACTGCTGCTCTGCGGTTATTGCAACGATACGCAACTGCTGAACGCATTGCGCGAGCTTGTCACCGCCGCCGGCGTCGAGAAGCAGGTCTGGTTTATGGGATCGCGATCGGACATTCCGGAAATCATGCATGCGGTCGACGTCCTGACCGCGCCGTCGCTGTCGGAAGGATTTTCCAATTCGATTTTAGAAGCATTGGCCGCGGGCAAACCCGTTGTCGCGGCGCGCGTCGGCGGCAACCTCGAGCAAATCATCGACGGCCTGAACGGCTACCTTGTTCCGCCCGCTGCAAGCATCGCGCTCGCCAACGCGCTGGAAAAATTATTGTCGTCGCCGGAAAGACTCCGGCACATGGGCGAAGCCGCGAAAACACGCGTGCAGCAACAGTTCGGTATCGAGAAAATGGTCGAAGCTCATCAGCAGCTCTACAGCCGGTTGTTGCAGAAAAAGTTCTGCAAGCTTTAATTCAACAGGAAACGCCTTTGTTAGGAAAATTTCTGCGACAATTTTCGCACTACTCGATCGGGCAGTTTCTGGTGCTGATTTCAACGTTCATCTCGTTTCCGATTCTGACCCGGATTTTTTCGGTGGCGGATTACGGCGTGATGAATTTGATCTCCAATGCGCTGCTCATCTTTCTCGCGTTTTCCAAAGGCGGCCTGCAGAACAGTATCGTGCGATTTTATGATGAATTTTCGCGCCACAAACAAAAGCAGGAAAAACTGGCGCTGATCACCTCGCTGCTGTATGGCGGTTTGACTTTCGCGCTTGGCGTCACGTTTCTCTGCATGCTCGCGATCACGTTCGTGCCGCAGAGCTGGCTCGGGGAAAACGGCACGCGTTATCTTTTGCTGATCAGTTGCGGGCTGATCTTTCTGCGCGCCGCGGAAAGTCTCCTGCTCGGTTTTTTGCGCGCCGAACAGCAGACGATTTTTCTCAACGGCTATCGCGTGGCGAGCAAATACCTCAGCCTCGGCATGGTGCTGTTATTCGTGTTTTATGTGTCGCGCTCATTAACCGGCTTCTATTGCGCCCAGATGGTGGGCATGATTCCCGCGCTGGCCGTGCTGGTCATCTGGCGCTATAAAAAAAATGCGCCGCATCTCCAGTACTGGTCCGGCGGAATTTTCCGTCGCGCGCTGGTTTATGGTTTTCCGTTAATCGGCTTCGAGCTTGTTTCCATGCTGCTGGCGTATGCCGATCGTTATCTCATTCAGTATTATCAGGGCGCCGAAGCCGTCGGCCTGTACAGCGCGGCTTACAACATGGTCGATTACGTCAAAGACCTGATCGTCGTGCCGCTTTCCACCGCGGTGATGCCGATTTACATGAAAGCCTGGTTTAAAAAAGGGCCGGAGCGGACGCAGGAGTTTTTAAAAAATGCGCTGCGCTCCTACACGCTGCTCGCCGTGCCGTTGATTTTTGGCTGCACGCTCATCGGCAAAGATTTTATTCACGTGCTGGCTTCCGAAAAATTTATCGACGGTTACGTCATCATTCCGTGGGTGATGACCGGGCTGATGATCAACGGCGCGCTGCCGATTTTGGCTGCGGGTTTATACATCCGGGACAAAACCAACACGCTGGTGGGATTGCTGGCGTTTACTTCGCTCATCAACGTTGTTGCCAATTTTTTTCTTATTCCAAAATTCGGCATTCAGGGCGCGGCGATGGCGAAAATGTTCAGCTACCTGCTGCTGGCGGTGCTGGCGGCTTATCTCTCGAATCGGATCGTAAAATTTCCCATCGCGTGGAATGCGCTGGCCAAATACGTTCTCGCCGGCGCCGTCATGTATGTCGTCGCTGCCGCCGTGCGCGTACAATCACCGGTTATTGAGCTGGCCGCCGAAACCAGCGTGGGCGCGGCAATTTATTTCGCCATCGTCTTCGTCATTGACGGCGGCCTCCGGAACAAAACATTAAGCGTCGCCCGCGAGCAGCTTGAGGACTTAACGCAATAATGTAATCTTGCCCCCTTGTGGGGCACTATTGCTATCACATATTTTATGTTCTTCGGCCTCGTCCCACAAGCCCCGCCGTCCTGTATTATTATAATGAAAGGCGGGGCAAGGGACCGGGACTACGTTTTTTCAAATCAATTTCATGCCTCAGCGCAACGGAAAACATAACGATCCGCCTCGCGAAAAAATGGCGTTCATCCTCTCGCAGTTTCCGCTGGTGGATGAAACGTTTATTTTGCGCGAGATGACGGCGCTGGCGGAAGCCGGTTTTGATTTCGACATTTATGCGTTTAAAAGATCGCCGCGCACCGTCGTCCAACCCGCCGCGCAAAAGCTGATGTCGCGCCTGATCTATCGCCGTTATTTCTGGTCCCGGGAAGTGCTGGCCGCGCAATTCTATTTTCTGCGGCGCGCCGCGCCGGCTTATTTCGGCACGCTGTTCATCTTCATCGCCGAGCTGTGGAAGCAGCCGAAAATTCTGGCGAAATGTTTCATCCTGTTTCCCAAAGCCGTCTGTTATGCGCGCCTCATGCAGCGGCGGCAGACGATTCACATTCATGCGTTCTGGGCGACGTTTCCCTGCACCATCGCGTGGGTCGCGCATCGTCTGCTCGGCGTGCCGTTTAGTTTCTCGGCGCATGCGCATGATCTCTATGAATACGATTGCATGGTTGCGCGCAAGTTGCGTGAAGCCGATTTTGTTATGACCTGCACGCAATACAATCGCCAATATCTCTCCAAGCTGGTGCCGGAGAAAAAAGTCGCCGTCAAACTGATTTATCACGGCCAGAATCTGAAACCCTATCGCGAAGATGCGCAACATCGGAAGCCGGCGGGCAAAATTTTTCGCATTCTCTCGATCGGCACGTTTTATAAAACAAAAGGCTTTGACACGCTCATCGCCGCCTGCGCGATCCTGCAACAGCAGGGTTTTCCATTTGACTGCAAAATCGTCGGCGACGGCGCGGAACGCCAACAGCTTGAGCGCCTGATCGCCAAACACGCGCTGCAAGAGCGCGTGACTCTACTCGGCTATTTGCCGCAGGAAGAAATTCGGCCGCTGCGGCGCCGGGCGGATGTCTTTGTTCTATTGCCGCGGCCGTATCTGCACTGGGGTTTGCCGAATGTTTTTATCGAAGCGCTCGCCAGCAAACTGCCCGTGATTGCGACGCCGCTGAACGCGATTGGCGAATTAATCAAGCCCGAGAAAACCGGGCTGATCGTCGAAGCCGACGATCCGGAGGCTGCAGCGGCGGCGATCATCCGCATGCATCGCGAGCCGGAGCTGCGGCGGCGCATGACAGATGACGGCCAGAAGATGGTTCTGCAACTTTTTGATGAGCGCCGCACGTCGCAACAACTTTGCAGTTTGTTTGCCGAGAGCATTGGCCGGAGGCAAACGGCGTGTTCGTCTCCTGTATTTTGTGAACACTTTTAGAATGACAGGACAAGTTCAAATCCATAACGCGGACTCAAGCCGCAACGAAATGAGAATGAATTGCTCACGGAAGTGGAACAGCGCACGGAATTTTTTCCGTGCGCCGTTCCATTTCCGTGAGCTAAAATTTTCTGTTTTTTGCACAGCTTTCATGCTTTAAAAATTAGCGCCATGCCGCCCGTCAACGTGATGCATATTATTGAAGACCTTGAAAACGGCGGCGCCGAACGAGTTTTGATCACGCTGGTTTCCGGCCTCGACTCTAAACGCTTTCGCCCCGTGGTCTGTTGCCTGACGAAAAAGGGCCGAATGGCCGCCGAACTGGAAGCGCGCGGCATTCCGGTGGCGGCGATGAACAAGCGGCCGAAGATCGATCTCGCGATGTTGTTTCGCCTGCGGCAAATGATGCGCGAGCAGAAAATCGCCATCGTCCACACGCATGTTTTTACCGCCAATCTCTGGGGCCGATTGGCCGCGATTTTAGCGGGTGTGCCGGTGTTGATCACCCACGAGCATTCCACGTTCACCGTGGAAAATCGCTATCGCCGCTGGATTGAATCCGGGCTCATGCGGCGCACGCATAAAATGATCGCGGTTTCGGAGAATTTGCGCCGCCGTCTCGTGAGCGAGGGCCGTTTGGCTCCGGACGCGGTGATGACGATTCATAACGGCTTGCGTTTGCACTCATCGCGTTTGAACGAAACGCGTCGCGAGCAATTGCGGCAGGAATTGGGACTGCAAAAATTCGCTCATCTCATCGGCACGGTGGGACGATTTGAGCCGCGCAAAAATTATCCCCTGTTGATTGCAGCGATGACGATGGTGTTGCAGCGGCATCCGGACACGGCTTTGCTCATGATCGGCGCGGGACCGGAAGAAGAAAAATTACGCCAGCAGGCGCGCGACGCCGGAATTAACGAAAAAGTTATCTTCACCGGTTACCGCAGTGACATCGCCGATTTGCTCGGCGTCATGTCGACGTTCTGTCTGTCGTCAACGACGGAAGGAATTTCAATGGCGATACTGGAGGCGTTGCTGGGGGGTGTGCCGGTCGTCGCCACACAGGTCGGCGGCAATCCGGAAATCATCCCTGACCGCGAATACGGCGTTCTTGTGCCCTCGGGAGATGCAACGGCGCTGGCCGCTGCGCTATCAGAAACGCTGGCCAATCGTGAAGCCGCGCTGCAAATGGCCGCGCGCGGCCAGGCCCGGGTTCGCGAGTTGTTCAGTGAAGAGCACATGATCTGGCGTATTGAAAAGCTTTATGGCGACAGCCTGAAAGATGGATGTCATTTCACTCAGTATTCATAGTGGTTTCGTGACATTTTCAAAAGTCTCCGCCTTTTAGCGCCAACGGATAGATGAACCCAACTGTAAACGCCTTATCCGTTGGGTTCATCTATCCGTTGGGGCAGTTTTTTTAAACCTGTTTGGTTGCGGCTTGAGTCCGCGTTGCAGGTAAGACGATAAAATTATTACGTTTTATATTTTTACGTTTTAACAAATTAATGCGTCGTCAAAATGTTATAACTTTGATGTATCACAACATTGCGCTCGGTCGGCCCCAAATCGCGTTTCGCGAATGGCAACCGGCGTATGACGTCAGTCGCGAAAATTTTCTGGCGCAGCTCGAGCGCATTCGGGCGGCGGGCAATAATCAAGTTACGTTAACTTTTGACGACGGCTACCGCAGCCTGCACGAAATGCTGGTAGAAATAACGGAACGTGCGCGAATACCATGCGCCTGTTTTATCACCACCGCCGCGATTGGCCAACGCGGCATGTTGAGCCGGCAGGAAATTCGCGCGCTGGCCGAGGCGGGAATCAAAATCGGGGCGCATACGCATTCGCATATTTTTCTGGAGAACCTGGCCGCGGCGCAATTGCAGGCGGAAGTGCTGGCGCCCAAAAAAATTCTCGAAGATATCGCCGGTCAGGCCGTCACGACCATGTCGTTACCGGGCGGACGCTATGATCAACGCGTCGCCGAGTATGCCGCGCAGCACGGTTATCAAGAGATGTACGCGTCGATTCCGGGCACGCGCCGTCTTCGCCTCGTCAAACAACCGGCACTCGATCTCGTGCCGCGCTGGGCCATCACCGGCAGAACTTCGATCCATGAACTCGATTTAATCCTGCGCGCCGAACGCTGGCATTACTTCAAGCATCGCAGTTTGTACAACGTCGGGCGTGCGGGGAAATTTTTTTTAGGTAACCACGGATATCATCGTATGTGGCAAACGATTCAACATCTGACAACCTCAACCCGAAGTGAAAGGGCCACCTCATGAAGCGACAACTCATTTTTGTTTTAGCGGGAATGTTACTGGCGATCACCGCCGTTTATGCGCAGGACAGCACCATGACGGCTGACGAGCCGGTGAACAAAGCCGCGTATCGCATCGGCCCGGGAGATGTTTTGCTCATCACCGCCCGTCCCGGCGCCGCGCTCGCCGAGGGAATCGGGCGCACCGAACCCGTCGGCCCGGATGGCCGCATTTCTTTCGATCTGGTCGGCAGCGTTTATGTCGAAAACAAAACCAGCGACGAAGTCGACGCCGAGCTGACCAGACTGCTCAGCGAATACATCAAAGACGTGGAAGTCACGGTGATCATCGCCGGCTACGAAGCGAAACGCATTTTCATTTTCGGCGAAGTTGCCCGGCCGGGGAAATATCTGATCAAAAAAAATATGACGATCGTGGACGCGCTTACCGAAGCTGGCACGCCGACGCGCAACGCCAGCCTGCGCAAAGTCAAACTCGTCAAGAGCAATTCTCTCGCCGGCAATCAGCAAATACTTACCGTCGACGTCAGAAAAATTCTCAAAAACGGCGAGCTGAATCGCAATCTGATGCTGGCGGACGGCGATATCATCATGGTTAATCCGGACGGCCTTTCCAAAGTCGGATATTTCATTGAGAAAATTTTCAATCCGTTGCGGCCCATCTTTTATCTGGGGCTGGCGACGGGCCTGATCGGCTACGCGTTCTGATCGGTTAAATTAAAATTTCGGCTGCAGAGCGGATGGCGGTCGGAATATGATTCCGAAATTTCAACGTTCATATTCGGGAGCTATCCATGCAGCTATTCTGGCAGGTCGTTGTATGGTTCTGCATCGGCGCCTTGTTTTATACGTATCTTGGCTACCCCGCGCTGATGTATGTGCTCGCCAAATTGCGGGCGACTTATAAACGACGTTTTCACCAACGGTCGTTCCGCGACGAGTCTGAGCGCGAGGATTGGCCGCTGATCACGCTTTTGGTTCCGGCGTACAACGAGCAAAAGGTGATCCGGCAGAAAATTGAAAACACGTTCGATCTCGATTATCCCGCGGACCGTCTCAAGATCGTCGTCGTTTCCGACGGCTCGACCGATCAGACCAATGCGATGCTGGCCAGTTATGGCCGGCAGGAGATCGAGTTCATTCCGCGGTCGCCCCGCAGCGGCAAAACCAGCGTGCTCAACGAGGTGATTCCGCAATTGACCGGCGACCTCATCGTGCTTTCCGACGCTTCCGGCCTGCTCAAAACCGATGCGCTGAAAAAACTCGTCCGGCATTTCGACGACCCGCGCGTCGGCTGCGTCTCCGGCGTTTATATGTTCGGCGATGACGACGAATCGCTGCGCAGTCTCACGGAAAAAGTTTACTGGCGCTACGAAACTTTTCTGAAAGAACAGGAGAGCGGCGTACACTCCGCCATCGGCGCGCATGGCGCGCTTTATGGCTTTCGTCGTCGCCTGTTCAAAAAATTCCACGCCGACACGATCAACGACGATTTCATTTTGCCGATGCAGATTATCCGCAAAGGCTATCGGGTGATCTACGAGCCGGCCGCGGTGGTTTACGAGATCGCTTCGACGAATCTCAGGGGCGAATTCAACCGCCGCATTCGAATCAACGTTGGCAACTATCAGCAGACGTTCATGCTGCGCAGCCTGCTGAATCCTTTGCGGGGCCGCGTGGCGCTGCAGTTTTTTTCGCACAAGGTGTTGCGCACGATCAGCCCGTTTTTTATTCTCCTGCTGCCGCTGGCCTGTTCGCTCGCGCCGGCGCCGATTTACACGTATTTGCTCTGGCTGCAGGTCGGTTTTTATCTCATCGGCCTGCTTGGCTTTTTGCAGGAATTTGTCGGACTGCGCCTCAGTTATCTCTATTTGCCGTTTTATTTTTTAATGGGAAATGTTTCCGCGGTTTACGGCTTTACGCGTTTCGTTATGCAGAAACAATCGGTTTTGTGGAAGAAAGTTTAAACCTCATGAAAATGAAAAGCGCAGCATAAATGTTGCGCCCCGTCGAAAATAAAAAAGGGAACTGAACGCAGTTCCCTTTTATCAGCATCGCGCTTGCTGCTTCCCCGCCAGGCCCCGAATAAATATCAGCGCCAGATGCCTATTCGCAACCCCGCCGACGCGGCCCCCATAATCCCCCGAAACACCGCGCCGGTATTTTGTCCCGCCCGAGTGTGGATAAGCCCCCAAAAGCGCCCGCCGTGTGCAAAAACCTCCACATCAGTTAATCAAGTTTGGCAAATTTCACCACATTCTGGCGCGACGGCAACTCCACGGCTGGAAACAAAATGCCGGCTAAAATTCTCGGCAATTTGTTTTGCGTCAAACTCTGGCTTCGGTTGAGGCGGCGCAGGATCAGCAGGATCAGTTCAAGCAAACGTATCGCCAGATAGATAAGAATGATGAGTATGAGAAAATTGGAAATCATTTTACTAACCCGTGCTTGAAATGAAAAAAACATCGTGACCTTGATCCACCGTTGATAAAATTTTTACCGTACCATTATCTTTGTAGACAATAACTCCCAAAAGCTGGACTAAATTTTCGATAATTTTCTTGCGCGGATGAAGCGACCGGATTATCTTATAGGCCGTAGCGAGGCTGCAAACAAACTCACCACAAAGGCACAAAGCCTGCCCTGGCGCCCGCCGCGCCACGCGGTGCCGCAGGCCAGGGAACACAAAGTTTTTTTCTTTGTGACCTTTGTGCCTTTGTGGTGTAAAAAATTTTTGCGCTGCTACCAATTTTCCAGAGTTATATTATTCCGGGAGCGCAAAATGAGTCACGGCAACAGGCTCGCATTTAAAAAGCAGGAAGAGCAAAAAGACTTGGATCGTCGCCAACTGCACGGCTTCGGCTACGCGC
>Ga0247727_10001367_pt1 | contig 58491 bp, 58 predicted proteins | sample WisWelCaveWW1625_FD_202498 | JGI IMG/M metagenome (GOLD analysis project Ga0247727, IMG submission 202498) | Biofilm microbial communities from Wishing Well Cave, Virginia, United States - WW16-25 | ecosystem: Environmental > Aquatic > Deep subsurface > Groundwater > Cave microbial mat | place... | reverse complement strand
GATAAAGTTCAGCGCGGTGGATTGAAAGGCGTGCCGTTTGGAGTCATTAGAATAGTCGTCGATGCAGAGGTACGCCTATTTGATGGTGTATATGGGAAATTTTCGAAATTTCCGTGCAAAATTCAGGAATGAACATCGCTACTTTTGAGTGAACATGCTTTCGCCAAACTTAAAAACACCATCCGTGAAAGTTAATTTCCGGACAGACACTATGTAGAAATAATATGGGAAATAATATGTTGTCCGAAACCAACAAACAAGTCATCGTCGATACGGCGCAAAAATATAATGTATCGGCAGTTTATCTCTTCGGGTCTTCTTTAGTGGACGATGCCGTTGCTCGCGATATTGATCTCGGGGTTTTGGGTGTGCCGTCGGCATTATTTTTTGATTTTTATGGTGAGTTGATGAAAAGACTTCCCAAACCGGTAGACTTGGTTGATCTGTCAAAACCCACTCTTTTTAACAAACTGGTTCTGCGAGATGGGATGAAAATTTATGGATAGTCCACGAGAAAAAGTCGTTGCTGAAGAAGAGAATATAAACCAAGCTTTGAACGACTTACAATTTGCTCTCTCTCGCCCGGAACAAACCGTTGTCGAAGTAGCTGCGTTGGGAACTTTTTTGCTTAATATTTATACCGGCATTGAGAATATTCTCAAGCAAATTTTGCAAGCGAAAAAGCTTGCTATTCCACACACCTCATCGTCCCACAAAGATCTACTGGTGCTTGCAGTTGCCGAGAAAATCATCTCGCAATCTCTTGCCGACGAGCTCCTTCCATTTCTATCTTTTCGCCATTTCTTTGTTCATGCTTATGGATTCATGTTGGACGACAAACCTGTCAGGAATCTAGCGATGAGAATTCCAACGGTTTACACTCGCTTTGTTAATGAAATAGATGCGGCTCTTCAAAGTTTTGAAATATCTACGACTCAGCCATGACCCTTTCCTCCCGCCTCCTTCGTCTCGATCTCAAACATACGTGGACGATCTCCCGCGCTTCCGTCGATTATCACGACAACATCTTTGTTTATCTCGAACACGACGGCATCACCGGCATCGGCGAGGCTTCATTCAGCCGGCGCTACGGCGAGTCGCTCGAAAGCCTGCAAGACGTGATTGAAAGCGCCAAGCCGATATTGGCGAATGCCAATCCGCTGCACTTTGTGGAAATCGGCGCAGCGTTGCAGCAGCTTTGCCCCGGACAAAATTCCGCCAAAGCCGCGCTGGACATGGCGCTGATGGATTGGGTGGGCAAAAAGTCCGGCTTGCCGTTATTTCGGCTGTGGGGGCTCAAACCGGAAAAAATGCCGGTCTCGTCATTCACCATCGGCATCGACACGCCGGAGATGATGCAGCGCAAAATTCGCGAAGCGGAAGAGTTTCCCATTTTGAAGATCAAGCTCGGCACGGCGCAGGATGAAGAAATCATGCGCGCGGTGCGCGAAGCAACGGACAAGCCGTTGCGCGTCGATGCCAACGAAGGCTGGAAAAGCAAAGAAGAAGCGCTGGAAAAAATTTGCTGGCTGGCACAGTTCAACATCGAGTTTGTCGAGCAGCCGATGCCTGCTGGTCGTCTCGACGACGTGCGCTGGCTGCGCCAACAATTGCAGCAACGCCGGGTCGCAATGCCTTTATTTGCCGACGAAGATTCCAAAACTCCCCGCGATCTTCCTGCGCTCGCCGGGGTGTACGACGGCATCAACATCAAACTGATGAAGGCCGGCGGCTTGCAGGAGGCGCTGCGGATGATTTATCTCGCTCGCGCGCTCGGCCTCAAAATCATGCTCGGCTGCATGATCGAAAGCTCGGTCGCTATCACCGCCGCCGCGCACCTGGCGCCGCTGGTGGATTATGCCGATCTCGACGGGCATTTGCTCATCAATAACGATCCGTTTGTGGGGGTGCAAATGCAGAAGGGCAAAATGACTTTGCCACAAGCACCGGGGTTGGGGTGCAAGCAAGATGAGTGAGAAGTAGCAAGGGCAGTGGCGGTTGCGATCATATCCCGTTGCGTAGCGCTGCAACTGCTTCTGCCGCTATAGAATTACTGCCCCGATCAATCCCGCCACCGTTGTTTGCACCATACCGATAACCGCGCCGCCGATCACCATTTTTGCCGGATAGGGAAACGTGGCGAATTGATTGAGCATGCCCGGAATATAAATCGCCAATCCCGCCATCAGACCGAAAATCGCGCCGCTCGTCAGGGGAACATCCGCCGGCCACGCCATGCGCAGCAAATACGCAAAGACTAACGCAAAAGCCAGGCTGCCGATGTAGTATAACGGCAGACGCCGTTTTCCCGTTTGCTCATCAAGCAGTCCGGACATGTTTTTATAAACGCTGCCGAGCACGGCGAGGTGGCCGATACTGGAAATGGCCGAGACGGCGAGCCAGATGGCGCCGGCGGCTAAAAGGTAGCTGCTCATTTTTACCTCTTTAAAATTTTGTAAAAGAATTTATAACAAAATATAGAAAATGCCGATTCTCAAATGCAAGGGGAAAGTATTTTTTTTCAAGAAAAAACAATTTCTGCTTGCTTTTCTCCGTGAACGAATTAAATTGACTATAAGCTCAGAAGGTGAGATAGAACAACCCTGCCCTGGCGCCTGCCGCGCCACGCGGTGCCGCAGGCCAGGGTTGGCCGTTTCATCCCCACAATTCAGCATCGGCAAAGCATAAAACGTTCAACTTGATTTATCCCATCTCCTAAAAAAGGAGCTAGCTGAATGTTGATCAAAATTCCGCGTCGTTGGGAAATTCTCGAGCGCGAGGCGACGCCGGAAGCGGTTTATTTGAGCCGCCGCCAGTTTGTCAAAAAGCTCGGCCTCGGCAGCGTTGGCGCGGCCATAATGTTGTCGGGAGGGAAACACCTTGCCGCCGCGGCTTTGAAGAACTGCGGGAACGACGGCAACGTTTACCCGGCCAGGCGCAATGCGAAATACGCGCTCGACCGGCCGCTCACCGACGAATCGGCCACGGCGCATTACAACAATTTTTATGAGTTCACCACCGACAAAGAGCGCGTCGTCGATCTGGTCGGCAAATTTCAGATTCACCCGTGGACTATCGAAGTCACCGGCATGGTGGCCAAGCCTAAAACCTACGATGTCGACGAGCTGATTCGCTTGATGCCGGTCGAAGAACGATTGTATCGCCATCGCTGCGTCGAGGCGTGGTCGATGGCGGTGCCGTGGACCGGCTTCCCGATGAAAGCCTTCATCGCTTTGGTGCAGCCGTCGTCTTCGGCAAAATTTGTGCGCCTGGTCAGCTTCAACAAACCGGAGCAGGCGCCGGGCAGGCGCAACCAAACGTGGTATCCGTGGCCGTATTACGAAGGCTTGCGCCTGGACGAAGCGATGAACGAACTGACGATGCTGGTGATCGGCATTTACGGCCACCAACTACCGAAGCAAAACGGCGCGCCGATTCGTTTGGTGACGCCGTGGAAATACGGCTACAAGAGCATCAAGTCGATCGTCAAAATCGAATTTACCGACAAACAGCCGCCCACGTTTTGGAACGATGTGGCGCCGAATGAGTACGATTTTCTTTCTAATGTGAACCCCAAAGTGCCGCATCCGCGCTGGTCGCAAGCGACGGAGCAGCCGATCCCCGGCGGGCCGCGCCGGCCGACGCTGCTTTACAACGGCTACGCAGAGTATGTGGCGCAATTGTACAAAGTTTGAGGAGGTGAAAGTGGACACCATAAAACAACAAGCCTTGAAATTGATTTCGCGGCTCCCCGACGACAGCTCGTGGGATGACGTTTTGGCGGAGTTGAAAAGTCAAAAGATGAACGCGGCGGAGGCGGCCGTGAACAATCGTGAAGAAAAGCTGCCGCTGCTGAATGAGTTCGTCGCCAAGCTGAAGAGCGTGCTGAACGACGAAATTCCTTCGGCGCAGGAAATTATTCTGGAGCCGGCGCCGGACGGCGAGCGCGTGAATGGCGTGATCATTTCCGAAGCTTTCGCGGGAACCGACGACGCCGACCGCCAGGATCAACTTTGGGATATTCTCGAAGACAAGCTGAGCCAATCCGAGCAGCGCCGCGTTCTCAGTTTGATCGCCTACACGCCGGAAGAATACCGCGCGTTCAAAGAAGAGTAATCCCGATTTTTTTACGATCAGGAGATTTGGGACAACCGGCAAAGGGCAAGGGGTAAAATCCCAATGACGAGCACGAGCATCGACGAAAAATCTTTGGCCGCCGCCACCCAGCTCATCGGTCTCGACGCGAAGTGGCTGCACGCCTTCGACGTGGAAGACCCCTTCAATGAAAATTTGCGGTTGCGCGGTTTTCTCTGCCAAAAGCCGGATCATCGCTACGGCGCGCTCGTGATCACGCACGCCGGTGAAGCCGAGGCGCCGCAGCTCATCCTGGCGACGCCGAAATTGCACTATCCCTTCGGCAAAGACGGCAAATTCCATTTCCCGCCGCTCAAAAAAATTTATCTCTACGAAAAGTTGGACGGCACCAACGTGCTCGCGTATCGCTATCGCGACGGCGAGGGACGCTGGCATCTCACGTACAAGCTGCGCTTGGCGCCGGCTTTGCGCAACAGCCGGTGGGGGCCTTTTCTCGACATGTGGCGCGAGCTGCTGCAAAAGCACCCCACCATCCCGCAATTGGTCGAAGCGAACGATTGCCATCTCAGCTTTGAAATGTACGGCAGCCGCAACACGCATTTGATGGTTTACGACGTCGATCTCGCGGTGGTGGCGCTATTTGGCGTTCGCCGCGATGCGAGCATCGTGCCGCTATTCAAGCTCGATCTGCTCAGCGTGCCGGGCGCGTCGCTGGCAGGTGAATTGGTTGCCGGCGAAGATCCGGTGGCGAAATATGCCGAGATTCGCGCCGAGATGGAAAAGCGCAATCGCCCTGTTGAAGACGACAAGTTGGCCGGCATCGAGGGAACCGTCTGGTATGTCGAAGAACCCGATGGCCGCGTCTCCATGTGGAAGTGCAAGCCCGAATCGGTGGAAGAGATTCATTGGGCCGTCGGCATCAACAAAAAGGCGGTCATCGCCACCTGTTGGAATTTCCTCGAAACGAGCGACGATTTGAATTACGACACGCTGCTGCCGCTGCTGCTCGAAGACTATCAACAGCGCGAGATCGAGGCGTTTCGCCCGCATATCGAAAACTGCATCAAACAGGTTAAATATGAATTTGAGTTCAAAGAGAAAGTGCTGGCGGAATACGACAAGCTGGGGAAATCGATTCACGACAACAAAGCCGAGGTGATGCGCGCGCTGTCCCCGCATTTCAAGCGGGATGAGATGAAGAAAGTTTATACGATGATTGTGCGAAACCGGTAACGCAACGTAGCACACTCCGCCCCGCGTCATTTTAAAAATAAGGATGCGGAGCGGGGGACGGCTCGTCTGTTATGAAAGCTACTTTTAAGAAACGGGGTCAAATCGTGGACGAGAACGACTATCTCCAAAAAGCCAAAGACCTGATTCAGTCCGGTGCAGTCAAGGAAGCGTTAGATGCACTGAAAGAAGCTTCAAAGCTTTTGCCGCAGTCTTGGCAAATCCTGCTCATGGCGGGGCAAATTCTCATCGAAATCGGCCAATCGGAAATCGCCGTTTCGCCGCTCAAAAAAGCCAGACAAATCAATCCGGACAATTTCAAGGTGCGGGCGGCATTGGGTTACGCGCTGGGCCGCGCTTTTGCTTTACGCGAAGGCGTGGCTGAGCTTGAGGTGGCGGAGACTATGCAACCGAACGACGACGAGGTGCTGCGCAATCTCGGCTGGATGCGCTGCATGAGCGGCGAAATAGAGAAAGGCCGCGAGACCCTGCACCGCGCGATCAAAATCGATCCGCAGAATGCGCTCATCTACAACGATCTTGCCGCCAGTTATCTTTATACCGACGCCGTCGATCTGGACAAAGCGCAGGATTATTGCCTGCGGGCGTTGGAAATTTCTCCCGGCCATCCGTTCTTTTTGCAGACCTGGCAGAACATTCAAGAACGGCTCAGTGAGCAGGCTGAGGAATGAAACTCCCAGAGCGAATCTTCCACCCACTGAAAAAAAAATCCCCAAAAATAATTTCCACGCGGATCAAAAACCACACGGAAAACAGCCCGCATTCCGCGTGGTTTTTTGATCGGTGTGGAAACAACTTTTTCATCATTGCCAATTCAGTGGGATTGCTGTTGCCGGCGCAGTCACGACGTTTGTTTTTCTTTGCGTCGTTCAACAAAGGCGGAAATGAGCAGCGCGACGCCCACGAAAATGGGGACGAACGCCAGCGTAAACTCGCCGCCGAGATCGGGCACGTATCGCTCGAAGACAAGCCCCATGAAAATGGCCACGCCGAGCGCGATGGCGACCAAGCCATATTTCAACGAATTGTCCGAAGGCGCCCGCATCTTGGTGAGATTCAAGTTGGTGACGCCGCTCTCGACCATCTTCATGCGCAGGCGGTGCTGCTGGATTTGATAGACGATGAAGCCGACCATCGCGAAAAGGCCCAAGGCCACGAACATCGGCGCGATAAATTCCAAGTCACGCATATTGATTCTCCTGTTGGTTTTCTTGGTTTCTGTGGTTTTCATCAAGTTCTGACCGGAGTTGGGACGGCAATGTTTCACGCTTTTTTAAAAAATTTCGCAAATATTGAGGCCACTGTCCGGACGCTCCGTGAATTGAACAAGAACAGCCTGCATTCTCACGCGAAAGCGTCCGGACGGTAATTTAGTTAAAAATCTCGAAAAACTCTGAAACAAAGCTTCGCGATGCCCGGTCATAATGATTGTGAACAGCAGACAGGACCACGGGCCGCTAAATGAACACCGATAACGAGTTGCTGGCGCGCACGCGCGCCGGCGATCATCAAGCTTTCGCCGAGCTGATCGACCGTTACAAGGCGCGCATTTTCCACACCACCTTGCGGATCCTCGGCAATCGCGAAGACGCCGAAGAAGCCGGCCAGGACACGTTTCTCCGGGCATATCGCGGCCTGGAGAGCTTTCGTGAAGAGGCCACTTTTTCGACCTGGATTTACCGGATTTGCGTGAACACCTGTCTCAATCTTTTGGAAAGCCGCAAGCGCTTCAAAGCGCAGAAAATCGAGAGCACGCCGGCCGCAGAGCTGCCGTATATCGAATCGCCGGAATTGGGTTTTGCCGATGAAGATTTGCGGGAAAGAATATTGGCGGTGATCGAAACGCTGCCGGTGAAATATCGCACCGTGCTCGTGTTGTTTCACGTTCAGCATCTAGCCTATCAGGAAATCGTGGAAATCGTGCAACTGCCGATGAGCAGCGTCAAGACGCACCTGTTCCGCGCCCGCGCCATGCTGCGCGAGCGCCTGCTCGATAAGATTCCGCACGAGGAGTTGGTCGCATGAACTGCAAGAAATTTCGCCTCCAAATCGACGGCCTCGAAGGCCGGCAGAACGCCTGGCAACTGCCATCCGGTTTGCAAGCGCATCTCGATGCGTGCCCGGCTTGCCGCGCCCATTTTCAAATTCAGCAACGCCTGCTGGCTGCGCTCGACAATGATCCGGCGCCGGCGCTGCCTCCGGATTTTACCGCAAAAATTTTAGTTCGCCTCGAGCCGATGGCGGCATCCGGACGAGTGAAATCCGGTTTTAGTTGGAGACGTGCCGCATTCTATTCCGGATGCGCCTTTTTGATCGCCACTGCGTTGTGGCTTGGCTTTAGAAATTTTGATTTGAATACGGCGCAACAACACCTGGCGCAATGGCTCGACTCCATTCAGGCGGGTTTGGCTGCCGTGGGCGCAACTGAGTTCGTGCAAACGTCCTTGCGTCTGCTGGCAAAGATTTTCTCCTTTCTCCCCACCACGGGCGATTTTCTCGAAAGGTCTTTTGGCAAAGAAACGTTGCCGCAGGCTTTCAATCTGATCATGATTCTGCTATTGACTTATCTGGTGGCAAAAGCCTCCGTGCTCATTGAAAGCTGGGTGCGGCAGGTTTCTCGCCGCAGCTCGTGAGCTTGACGTTGCTTGACAAGGCTTTAAAATGGGGGATATTTTTCCGCCGGAAAAACTCCTTGACAACTTCCCGCCTCTGTCGTATTATATATTTGACCATTTGCCATAACATTAATGTTGTGCCGCCGCTGCGTGAGCTTAGAGCGCCAATAGTGCCGCAATGAACGAAAAGTAGCGCCGCCAACTCAAATTGGAGGAGAGAACCATGGCCGCTTTTTTGCGTTTCTTTTTGATTTTGATTGTCGGGTTATCAGTTTGCGACTGTCTGGCGCAAAGCTCCTGGAAAGCCTTGCCCAACGCGCCCACCCGTTCCGGCAGGCACGACGATGTTTTTTTCATCAATCCCTCGGTTGGATGGGTGGTTAATTTGGCCGGAGAAATCCATAAAACCATGGATGCCGGCTCGAGCTGGCAATTGCAACGTTCGGGAAGCGGGGGATTTCGCAGCGTCGGTTTTGCGGATTCATTGCGCGGCTGGGCCGGGACGTTAGACGGCAATTTGCTTTTTCAAACCCGGGATGGCGGTGCAACTTGGACCAGGGTGCAAAATATCCCCGAGCCGAAGCCGGCAGGAATTTGCGGCCTCTCCGTCGTCAATGCTTCGGTCGTTTACGGCTGCGGGCGCTATGATGGCACGCCGCGCGTGATCAAGACGGTGGATGGCGGGACCACCTGGACAACGATCGATATGAGCGCCCACGCCGGCACGCTGATCGACTGTTATTTTTTGACGCCGGATTCCGGCTTCGTTATCGGTGGAAGCCGGGAGGGCGTTTTCCCAACGACGATCAGCGCCGTGGTTTTGTTTACAGGTGACGGCGGTAGAACGTGGCAAACCCGTTTCACCACTTCTCGGCCGAGCGAATGGGGCTGGAAAATATCATTTCCATCACGGCGCACGGGATATGTTTCCATCGAGCGCTCCGACGCGCCGACCTATTGCTTGAAAACGGCCGACGGCGGCGTAACGTGGCAGGAGGTTTTCGTGCAAAATTTGGGGCTCGATGTTCAAGGGATCGGCTTCGCCACCGACACCAAAGGCTGGGTTGCCGCAAGAAGAACAGAGATATTCGAAACCTCCGACGGCGGAGCAACCTGGCAGTTGGTTACGTTTGGCGGAAGCATCAACAGATTTCGCATGTTGAGTGATACGCTCGGTTACGCCGTGGGGAGAACGGTTTACAAATATTCGCCAAACACCACAGCAGTTGCCGCAGCCGGAACGGAAAAATCCTCGACAGTTTATTACCTGTCACAAAATTATCCTAATCCGTTTAATCCGGCAACGCAGATTATATACGGTCTTCGACGCGCCGGCTTGGTTAAGCTGCAGGTCTTCGATCTGTCCGGAAAAGTCGTCGCCACGTTGGTCAATGAAGTGAAGCCGATTGGAAATTACGCAGCGCATTTTGCAGCGTCGGGGCTTGCCAGTGGGCTATATTTTTGTCGTTTGCAAGCCGGCGATTTCGTGACGACGCGCAAAATGCTTCTTGCCAGATAAAAACATATTGATCGAACCGCAGGCTGATTATTTTGATGAAAGGGGCGCCGACGTGCAATTAGAATTTCAAGAGTATCGCCCCCGCAAATTAGTCAACGTTCATCGCCATGTCGACGGTCCGTGGTTTTGGCCCAAATACAGCGCGCATCCGTTAGCGCCTGACATTATTGCCTGCGGCGATTGGCAGCAGCCGGCGGAAGATCGCCATCGCTTGTCGCGAGGCATGCTGGAAGTTGTACGCGATTTGTCGTTTCCATTATTTATTGTGGAGCGTTCGCCGCTGGTGACGCGCGATGCCGATTTGCTTATAGAAATCAACCACCGCGCGTGGGTCGGCGCCGTTTTTAGCTTGACGACCGGCCGGAGAGCGTCGCCGGACTTTATCGCCAGCAAGGCGAGGCGGGTTTGCAAAGCTGCCGGACGTCGGCAAAAGTATAGCTGCTGAAATTGGCAGGTGGCTACAAGCTCATGCGACGGTTTCTTAGTCTCTAAGAAGTAAAATGTGTGCAAAAAAAGCAAAGATTTTTAACACGGAGAAAACAGAGCAAACAGAGATTAAAAAACTAAAGAGAATTTTCCAATCATTGCTTTCTCTGTTTGCTCTGTTTTCTCTTGTTAAGCTTTTTTGGTTGCGGCCCTGGCCTGCTTAGAGCATTGGCAGGGCAGGCTCGTCCGCGTTGTGGAGTCTAAAAATGGCTAAACGAAAACGGCGCGCCAAGCAAGACGCTTTAGTATTGATATGCGCTTGGTGCAATACCACAATCCCCGCAGATACCGAAGTGTTCTCAATCGCGACGAAAAAGCTGCCGGGGATCGATTTGAGCGATCACGAAGGCAAATTTATTCCATTGCATCTGGCATTGGCGAAAAAACGAATCGAGGGTTTCGTCGCTCCCAAAGACTCGCCGGCGAAAAAAGACGGTTACGACGTCGTCTTCGTTGCTTGCAGTGAAAACTGTGGCCGGGCCTTGAAAACAGCGCTGCAAAAAGAAAAAGAGGTGGCCGGCCTCATGAGCATGAACTGAGTTGTTTTATCAAAAAAGCTTGTTGCGTATGCCGAATAAAAAACTCGTCACTCTGCGCGTCAACGGCTCGACCTACGAAGTCGCCATCCGGCCGTATGACGTGCTGCTCGACGTCATTCGCGAGAACCTCAATCTCGTCGGCACCAAGCGCGGCTGCGACATGGGCACGTGCGGCTGCTGCACCGTTCACATCGATGGTCGGGCGCGGCTCTCGTGTTTGACCATGGCTTTGGAGGCGGTCGGACGCGAGGTCACCACGATTGAAGGTCTCAAGTGCAACGGCCTGCTGCATCCGCTGCAACGCGCTTTTTCGGAGCATGGCGGCTCGCAATGCGGCTTCTGCACGCAAGGCTTTATCATGACGGCAAAAGCATTTCTCGACGCGCATCCGCATCCCACGCGCGACGAGATCGAAGAGGCGATCTCCGGCAATATGTGCCGCTGCACGGGATACATCAAAATTGTGGATGCGATCGCGGCGGTGGCGGGGGGGCAGCGATTGAATACTGATAGACAGATCTGATGAAAGGATTATTTGATGTCCAACTTAAAAGAGACAAAAATGGTTATTCAGCGCATGGTAAAGAAACTGGTTGCTGAATATCGCCCGCAGCGAGTGATTTTGTTTGGCTCGTATGCTTATGGCAGGCCACATTCGGATAGCGACATCGATTTCCTCATTATCAAGGAGACAACAGAGCGTCTTCTTGATCGCTGGACAACCGTGCATCGCATTCTCACAGGCACACATCGTTCAATCCCTTTAGATACCCTGGTGTTAACACCAGGCGAGCTTGAAAAGCGCTTAGCTATTGGTGATCAATATATTGCCGAGATCTTGGAGAAAGGCGAGGTGCTATATGCCGCCTGAAGAATCTCTGTATCCAGCGGACTGGTTGCGAATCGCTGAAAAAGATCTTGCAAGAATAGAGATGTTGCTCGATAGTCATGATCCGGCATTGGCTGGATTCTGTCTTGAGCAAGCTGTGGAAAAGTTTCTCAAGGCTTTTCTCCTCTCTAAAGGGTGGAAGCTCAGAAGAATTCACAACCTGGATGCTCTTCTTGACGATGCTACTGCCTATGACCCTTCTTTAGATGCTTTTCGTAGCGTTTGTCAAAAAATTACCGTTTATTATTCTATTGAACGTTATCCTTACGTTCTGGATTCCGGCATCACTGAGGAAGATGTTCGAACATCGCGGCAGCAAGTCAACGCGCTGATCGAAAAACTTCGAACCATGGTTGATCTGACAAAGGCTGATCCAACGTAATGATGGAAACAGACGAACAACTTTTGACAGCGCAACAAGCAATACAAAATATTCAAAAATTTCTTTTGCGCGCGCGCAAGGTTCACACGCCAAAAGAATGTCGCGCCATGTCCGAACCCTTTTTGCTTGAAATTCAGCAAAGAGAGCAGGAGATCATTGCCCATCTTCAAAGCACTGAAGAACAAGCTGTAGCTGTTTGAAAATGAGTAAAACAAAGCGCCAGGTTAAAGGCTAAAATATTTCGGATTCTTATCCGAATGACGAGGGGTTTTTACAACTCTACCATTAATCAGTTGGCAGCCTTTATCCGTTGGTCTTAATTTATCCGTTGGCATAATAAAATTTTCAAATCTTAACCAACTCAACACAGAGTGATTCGCCATGCCAATCACCCAACCCACCAATATTATCGGCAAACCCATTCCGCTCATCGACGGCTTGAAGAAAACCACCGGTGAGGGAATTTACACGGACGACATCAAGTTGCCCGGCATGCTCGTCGGCAAAATTTTGCGGAGTCCGGTGCCGCATGCTCGCATTGTGAAGCTCGACACGAGCCAGGCCGAAGCGTTGCCCGGCGTGCATGCGGTCGTCATCGGCAAAGAAGCGCCGAACACTTTTGGCGTGTTGCCCATCAGCGAAGACGAAACGGCGATGGCGGTGAATAAAGTCATCTACATTGGCGACTGCGTGGCCGGTGTCGCAGCGGATGATGAAGAAATTGCACTGAAAGCGCTCTCGCTGATCAAAGTTGAATATGAAGAGCTGCCCGAATATAGAAAAATCGAAGACAGCTTGAAACCGGCTGCCGAGCCGATTCACCCTGAAACGGTCAACGGCACGAATATTCATAAAGAAGTCGACCAAAATTTCGGCGACGTTGAGACGGCGCGTGCCAGCAGCATTCACGTGCGTGAAGCCGAATTTGAGTTTGATGGAGTCACTCACGCCTTCACCGAGCCGCATTGCGTGATCGCGCATTACGACGCCGACGATCGCATGACATTGTGGTCGGCGCAGCAAGTGCCGCATTATCTCCATCGCGCCCTCGCCCAAGTGCTCGACATGCCGATGCATCGCATTCGCGTCATCCGCCCGATGGTCGGCGGCGCGTTCGGCGGCAAGAGCGATCCGTTTCCGCACGAGATGATCGCCGCGCTGCTCTCGCGCAAATGCCGGCGCCCGGTGAAAATCCTTTTTGACCGCGAAGAAGTGTTCATCACCAACCACGGCCGCCACCCGACGAAAACTCAAATTGCAATGGGTATCGACGACAAAGGCAAATTGAGCTTTCTCGATCTCAAAGCGCGCATCGACGGCGGCGCGTGGGGCAGCTTCGGCGTGGTCTCGACCTACTACAACGGCGTGCTGTGCATGGGGCCGTACATCATTCCGAATTTTCGCTACAGCGGCAAGCGCGTTTACACCAACAAGCCGCCGTCCGGCGCCATGCGCGGCCACGGTGCGGTGAACTCGCGCTTTGCGATGGAGGTACTCATCGACGAACTTTGCGAAGCCGCCAAGCTTGACCCCTGCGATTTTCGTTTGCAAAACCTGCTGCCGCCGAACTCGAAAACGATCAACGAATTTCGCATCACCAGCAATGGCACGAAGGAGTGCATCGAACGCGCGCGGCAAGCTTCGGAGTGGGACAAAAAATTTCGCAAGCTGCCGCCCGGCCGCGGCATCGGCGTGGCGTGCGGATTTTACATCAGCGGCAGCGCGCATCGCATTCATTTCAACGAGCTGCCGCAATCGACCGTGCATTTGAAGATCGATATGGATGGCGGCATTACGGTGCATTGCATGGCCGCAGAGATTGGACAGGGCAGTGACACGATGCTGGCGCAATGCGTCGCCGAGCCGCTCGGCGTGAATTTGGATCGCCTTCGCATCTTCTCCAGCGATTCCGACGCCGACCCCATCGACATTGGCTCGTACTCGAGCCGCGTCACGTTCATGGCCGGCAATGCCGCGCGCGAAGCGGCGTTGAAGATTCGCGAGAAGCTGGTCAATGCGGCGCAGAAAATCACCGGCTATCCGGCTGAAAGTTTTATTTTACAAAATGAGGAATTAATTTATACGCCCGATCCGCGCGTGCGCGTGACGTTCATGCAAGCTTTGGAAAAGGCGCTGGCGAACAACGGCGCTTTGATTGCGAAGGGCAAGTACATGGGCCCGCCGCCGATTGGCGGCAAATACAAAGGCGCGCGCGCCGGACTGTCGCCGACGTACAGTTTTCAATGTTACATTGCCGAAGTGACGGTCGATCGCGAAACCTGCGAGACCCGCGTCGAGAAAGTGTGGGCGGCGCACGATTGCGGCAAGGCGCTGAATCCACTCGCCGTCGCCGGGCAGATCGAAGGCTGCATCCACATGGGCCTCGGCCAGGCGCTGATGGAAGAGATGCCGTACAATCGCGGCAACATCCTCGGCCCGAATTTTCTCGACTATCGCACGTTGACGCCGATGCAAATGCCGGACGTGGACGTCATCATCGTTGAGAGCGACGATCCCGAAGGCCCGTTCGGCGCGAAAGAAGCCGGCGAAGGCCCGCTGCTGCCGATTCTGCCGGCGGTGGCAAACGCGATTTACGACGCCACCGGCGTGCGCATGCGCAGCCTGCCAATGACCGCCGATAAAGTTTGGAAAGAAATGTACGGCAAGCGAGAGTCGCGCAAGATTCGGCCGCGGGCGGTGGTGGTGTAACACAGACTGCCAGTCTGTCTTTTGCTTATGATTCGCATCAAGTTCAAAACCAAACAAGATCAAATTAATGGCTTTTACGAATTGGCTACCAAAGGCCGTGCTCGTGGTTTGCCAAACGGCATTTTTGAAATCGCTGCCCGCTATCTGAAAATCTTGGACGAAGCGGGAATTGTTTATGAGATCGTTCAAATTGAAGAGTTGCGGGAAGATAAAGTTGAAGCGGTACGAAATTCTCTTACGTAGACGTATAATGACAGGTGGGGAGATTGAAAAAGAGAAGTTGAAACAAATCATAAAGAGTTAAACGGCGGTGAGTACAAGCCGTTGCCGATAAGGTGTTATCTATTTTAATCAGTTCGGAGCACTATGAGCGATGATAGATATGGCACACTGGTCGTCCTTGCATGTCATTGTGTATTCGACCCAGCAACAAACCGCATTTATGCAGAACATGCCGAAGATCGACCTATCTACGAAGCCCACCTCAGCTACGCATTCAAGCATCTTGAGTGGCGAGCCAATATATCGCCATTATTGGTAATTTCGGGTGGCCCGACGAAGGTTCAGAGGCACTGCTCTGAAAGTCGATCCTACATTGAATTGGCGGAAACTATCCGATTGACGGCACCTGCAAACGTTGAGTTGGAAGAATATGCTCTAACATCAATCGAGAACTTGCTGCTCAGTTTGTACATTTATCACCGTACGCGCAAGGTTTACCCGCAATCTGTTGAAGTTATTTCCTGGGAATTCAAACGGGCACGGTTTGAACAAACTCTTCAAGCTATCAATAATTGGGCACAGCTTGGCCAAGAATGGCCACCTTTGAAATTTTTTCCTGTTGGCGATCTGTGGGGCAAGCCGAAAGAAAAGGCTCTAGTCGTTGAAAAAGATTACATAAATGCCTTGCAAAAAGGCATCAATGCATACCATGAAGATCCTCAAGTGCAGACAGTGATAAGCAATCGCGATGTCTTTAATTCCCGTGATAAGGCAAGAGCATTCTACACAGGGTATCAATTACCCTTTTAGCGCATTTGAGATGGTGAGCCATTTCAATCGCGTGGACTTGAAATAAGCAGTTGTCGCTTTGAAGACATCTCAAATAAGCCAAATTATCATGATCCTCCCCCCTTTCCAATATCACCAACCGCAAACCATCGCCGAGGCGATCACACTGGCCAATTCTTGCAACGGTGATTTTGATTTCGTCTCCGGCGGCACGGATTTGCTGCCGAATTACAAGAGCCGGTTGAATCCGCGCGCCAACGTGATCAGCCTTTCCGGCATCAAAGAGCTTTACGAAATTTCGCCGACGAAAATCGGGGCGATGGCGAGACTCGTTGAGGTTGAGAATAACACCCTGCTGCGCGAACGGCTGCCGGTGCTCTCTGCGGCTGTCGCTGCCATCGCCACGCCGCTCATTCGCGAGTCCGGCACGGTCGGCGGCAATATCTTGTTGGATACGCGCTGTTTCTATTTCAATCAAACCTGGTTCTGGCGGGATTCAAAGGATTATTGTCTCAAAGCCGATGGCAATGTTTGTTTAGTGGTGCCGCAGGAGAAAATTTGTTACGCCACCTACTCCGGCGATCTCGCGCCGGTGTTCATGGCGCTCGGCGCCACGTTCGTGCTGGAAGGGCCGGAGGGCAAGCGGGAAGTTTCGTCAGCCAAATTTTTCACGCACGACGGCATCACCCGCAACGTCAAGTTGCCGGAAGAAATCCTGACGCATGTGCTCATTCCCAGCCAGGCGCAAACCTGGCGCGCGAATTATATGAAGCTGCGCGTGCGCGACTCGATGGATTTTCCGGTGCTGGGCGCGGCAGTCGCTATTGCTCTTACCGAGTGCACGATTGAGTATTTGCGCATCGCGCTCACCGGCGTCGCCACCACGCCGCTGCTGTTCGATGAGATCACGGATGGTTTGATGGGCGATCAGCTCACGAATGATTTGATCGATGCCGTGAGCGACGACATCATGAATCGCGTCACGCCGTACCGCAATGTGGCGTACTCGCCGCAGTATCGCAAAGCGATGATCGGAGTTTATTTGAAACGAATTTTACAAGGATTCTTGGTGCCGGCATAATCTTTCCGGATTGGGAGCACACTCGCAAAGCATGTCTAAACTCAAAAATTTTCTCGGCAACGGCGCTCTTGTCTTGCTGAGTTTGTTGTTCTCTTTTCTGGTGGCGGAATTTGTGGTCTTCCGCTTCATTTTGCCGGCTTCGGATTATCCGGCGCTTGATTTTGCCGGTGGGGTGGTGAAATACCAACCCCGCCAAACGGGAATTTACCGGGTAAGAAATCAGATTGCAGCGCGCTATCAGATCAACGCCGCGGGCTGGAATTCCGCGCATCAGCGCTACGAAACGGGCGCGCCCGCCGGCAAATTCAGAATCGCGCTCATCGGTGATTCGTATGTGGAGGCGCTGCAAGTAAATTTCGACGAGAGCTTGGCCGAGCAACTGGAAAACGAGCTGGGCCGCGAGCGCTTTGAAGTCTACCGCTTCGGCATCAGCGGCGCGCCTTTGTCGCAATATCTTCATATCCTGCGCCACGAAGTCGCAGCTTATCAGCCGGACCTGGTTGTGGCCATCTTGATTCACAACGACTTCAACGAGTCGTATGGCTATGCGCAACAAGGCGTCATCTTTGCGAGCAGCTTTCTGAAAATTAAAATTGACAATCATGCCGTCGCCGCGGAGGTGCAGCCCCAGCCGCTTCAAAAGCGGTGGCTCATTTCGCTCAAGGAGCGCTCTGCAACCTGGAGATACCTGGCGCTCCGGCAGCAGATGCGGTTGCAGCTTTTGCGGGATTTGATTCTGGGCCGAAATGACGATGAAAAGTATCAAGCTCATATCGATGTAGCGGAGCTTGGGGAGAATCGGGTTGATAATGAGCTGGCGGCAAATTATATCTTCCGGGAAATGCAGCAGTGGGCCGCTGCACGCGGCATCAAACTGTTGCTGGCCATGGACGGAGACAGAAATTCAATTTACCGGAATCTCGAACAGAACGGGCTTGGTGAAGCCGGGGCATTAAGCTTGAACGGGCTGGCAAAGAGCGCGGCGCAACAAAACGGCATTCACTTCATTGATTTGCACCCGGTCTTCCAGGATGATTTCGCCAAAAATCACCAACTGTTCAACTTCGAGGTGGATGGGCATTGGAACGTGTACGGGCATCGCGTTGCCGCCCATGCCATTTTTCAATATATCAAAGATCGCGGGTTGGCGCCCATTTAATACTTTAATTCGGAGTGCCCCGCTTTTAGCGGGGCACTCCGTAGACGGCTAAACACGCACAATGTCTGCTCACTGGCAAGTCGTATCGTTCAGTTGGCTATCCCAACAGGACTTTTGCCCGTTGTTGTAATTCGGCGCGATAATGTAGCCGGCGTTCGTCACGGCATCCCACGAAATATCCAGCGTCGCGTTCGCCGATTGATCGAAGAAAGTGACCGCGCGGCCATTGCCATCCACTTTGTAAGTCAACACATCGCCGTTTTCCGGCACCTGGGGCTTGATCACCGTGAACTTCAGCGTTGCTTTGTCGGCGCTCGGACGATCCCAATCAATGTGTACGGCTTTGACGGAATTGCTCGGCTGCGCCGAATCATAAATGTCCCACTGTCCGGAGCCATTGCTCAGCGCGGTTTCTCCCGTGTACCACAAAAAATTATTCAGCGGCGCGCCGAAGCCGTTCGTGGTGATGCGCATCTCCCAGCGTGAAACCTGGGCAGACGCCTCGATCCAGCCGGCCAAATCAGCCTGGAATTGCTGGCCGGCATTGTTGGAAACGGAATAGACCCAATGCCATTTGCCGTCATCTTGCAACGCCGGCTGCTGCGAAAGCGCGGCGGCAAAAGTCATTACCGGCACGCTCATGTGCGTCAGCACCGCCAAATTGATCGCGCCGACAGTCAGCCGCGCCGCAACGAAGTGCAAGCCCACCGCGGTTTGCTCGGCGCCGGTTTTTGATAAGCCGGCGGCACTATTATTATTGAAGGCTTGCAAATCGACCGCCAGCGAGCTTTGCGGCGGCAGATCGGGCTTGGGGCTTTTGGACTCGGTCGGGTTTTTCTCACAGGCGGCAAGCCAGAGCATGGAAAAAATAAGCGCGCCCGGAACGAATTTTTGGAAAAGGCGTTTCATCGTAAATCCTCCTGAAAAAATTTTTGCCAAAGTGAGTTACATCCCGTAACGCATCAATCCTTATGCCAATATGGAGTTTGGATTTGGCTTGCTGTTTTTATTGAGGCCAATATAGCGTTGATAATGAGGTGATTGCGGGTGGGCGTGAAATTTGGCAACGGTGTGTTTTTTTCGACACGGTCAAACCAGGAGCAAAGCGCAAAATGCGGACACGAGCCGATTCGCCGTTGCGGAACGCAAATGGATTTCAATCCTTAATTTTGATGGCTGTCCCGCCCGAACATTAAATTAAAAGGTCGGTCTGTCGCGAAATCATCCGCTTCCCGAAAAGACCGAACTGTTGCAGCTCTTGTTGAAACGTTGACTTGCGCAACAAAGGCGTCTTATTTCTCCGCTCCTCCCACATCCTTCAACAAATCCTTAATCCCGCCCACCGCGGAGAGAATGCCGGTAGCCTCGTAAGGCATATAAACGACCTTGCTGCCGTTGCCTCGCACCATTTCCTTGAGCGCCTCGATATATTTCATCGCGATGAGATATTGCGCCGGATCGGCTTTGCCGGTGCGCACCGCCTCGGCGACGGAGCGAATGGCCGCGGCCTCGGCATTGGCGACGCGTTGAATGGCAGCCGCCTCACCGTCGGCTTTCAGAATCTCCGCTTGCTTCATGCCTTCGGCTTCGGCGATTTGCGCTTCGCGTTTCCCCTCGGCCTGCAAAATCGTCGAGCGCTTTTGGCCTTCGGCCTCCAAAATCGTGGCGCGGCGGTCGCGTTCGGCGCGCATTTGTTTTTCCATCGCAATGCGTATATCCTGCGGCGGCATGATATCCTGCAGTTCGACGCGGTTCACTTTCACGCCCCACTTGTCCGCCGCTTCGTCGAGCGTGATGCGCAGCTTGTTGTTGATCGTGTCGCGGCTGGTCAAGGTTTGGTCGAGCGCCAGCTCGCCGATGATATTGCGGAGCGTGGTTTGCGTTAATTTCTCTACCGCATCGGGAAGATTGGAAATTTCGTACACGGCTTTGACCGGATCGGTAATCTGAAAATAGAGCAGTGCATTGATCTCGATTTGCACGTTATCGGCGGTAATGACGTTCTGGCGCGGAAAATCGTAAACCGTCTCGCGCAAGTCGATGCGATCGGTATCTTTTTGCAGCACTTGCACGCGCGAACCGCTCAGGTCGTACTGTATGTAACGCCACGTGATGCGCCGCGGCTTGTCGATGAAAGGCCAGATCACGTTGACCCCGCTCGCCAAAGTGGCGTGGTATCGGCCCAAGCGTTCCACAATCACCACCTCAGCTTGTTGGACGATGCGGAGGCCGCGCACGACCAGGATGATAATGAGAATGGCAAGAACGATGATGAAAAATTGCAAGGGTTGTAGTCCAGCCATGATCCTTCTCCTTAACAGGTTTGTTCGTTAGTGGTTCAAAAAACCTTATGTTGAGCGTTCAAACTTGAGCTTGATTCCGAGCGATATTCAGACGATACAATTCTTCCGGGCCGACCACCAACTTGTTGCCTTCAACACGCAAAACGCGCACCTTGATGCCGGCCGGCAGTTTTTCGCCGCTGCCGCTGCGCGCGCTCCAGGCCTCGCCTTCCACTTTCACTTGACCGCGCTGGTCATCCACCTCTTCGATGGTGACGGCCGGCAGCCCGACAAGTCGTTCAACATTAGTAAAGGTGGGCGTTTTTTTAGCGCCAAAGAGCTTGCCAAAAATCTGCCGCGCCGAAACGAACATCACAAAAGTCGTGCCGGCAAAAATACCGATTTGCCAACTGAAGCCAAAATCCAAAGCTGCAACGATGGCTGCAATGAAACAGCCAAACGTGAAACAGATGAACACAAAACCGGGAGTCAACATCTCTAAAATGGCAAGTACGAGACCGAGCACGAGCCAGATCAACCAGGCAGGCATAAATCAACCTTCTTTCAAAGAATTTTCTGAGTTTGACTTTTGTACGTGCAAAATCAAGGTAATAAAAAAGTCACGAATGCGCAAGAAGATTTCACCAGCGGTGGAGCGACAGTTTTTAAAAACCGTGGTGAAACAATGCGTCAATATAATTTGTGGCAGAAAACGGAGATTTCTGGAACATGAAAGCTTTATTTTCGGATCGACTATGAAGGAAGGGGGTGGAAACGGCCTGCGATTTTAGCAGGAATTAACGGCCTCGCTATTTTATCCAATAAAGATCAGAATAAAGCTTTCTCAGCAGTGGAGATACCTTCAGAAGTGGCGACATACCGATTGTGGATTTCTTCAAGAATTCGGCTTAGTGGTACACCGTAAAGATCGAGCTCCGGCACATCGTAACTTTCACGATCTATTGGGGGCTCCTTGGTTAAGACTTCGTTAAGGAGGCGCTGATAGGCTTTGGAAAAAGAATCAATCATAATACTGTCGAATGCTCGCTTTGCGCCAGGATTTTTTGCGCAAGAGCCAACTTTGTAAAGGCCTGGATCGCGCTTCATAATTGGATGTTTTTCCGATTCGGGGAGCCAGAGTTCCAAAAAATCCCGCTCATCATAATTGAAACGAAGTCGATGGGTCATGTTATCACCTTAATAATTTTCTAGCAGATTTTTCAAAGAAAACAATTTCTGTTTCATGGGGAATATGATTTTCTTCAGCCCAATATACATTCCAAACCGCGTTGATGTTTGATTTTTTGAGAACCACCAAGAACAAATGCCGCGTGCGCCGAGGTGGTTTGTGAGAAATTATCTTGCCATAAATATAATTGCTTGGATCAATTTGGCTCCGGCAAATGATTGCCGGAGTTCTGAGTATGGGAGGAATTTTGTCGAGATAATCCAAGACAAGCTCTTGCCACGGACGATGCTTTCTTGAATCTTGAATATACCGCAATCCCTCTTCCGTGAAATAATAGCTTTCACCAAAATACTCAGTTCCAGAAAATATCACAGTTTGTGGGCGCTTAACAACGTCTACAATAATATCGATAACCTCGCCGCGCCGCGAATAATCGACATTTTTTAGTCGCAAAAGCTTGGGATCGATAATCACCCCAGTCTCCGGATTAGCTTTAAAGCTTACGATTATGTGTTATCAATTTAAAAAAGACAAAAACAGTAATCAAGTGTTTTTTGAGATATTTGAGAGGGAGGCAGTATGACAAGATTTTGCAACATTCAATTCGCGTCGAGCAACATGTTTTTACGTCTTATGCATCCCGCGAGCCGGCATACGCCAAGTTGTTGCGCCGCTTGCTTGCGGGAAATTTGTTTCTTTTCTCATGCACACCGGTTTGATTGCGCCCAAGTGACTTGGCAAGATAAAGTCCTTGATCGGCGTGATTGATCAGCGCCTCAGCTTCTTTGGCATCTTCGGGAAAAGCCGCCAGCCCCAACGAGATGGTGAGGCGGCCGAGCGGTTGGGTTGCGGCCTTGGGAAAATCCGTGCGCTCGATCGCGCGCCGCAGCTTTTCCGCCACTTTCCGCCCTTGCTCTTTGTCGATTTCCGGCAGCAAGACGACGAACTCTTCGCCGCCGAAACGCGCCAGAATATCCGCTTTGCGCAAGCTCTTTTCGAGGATTTGCGCCACCTGCTTCAGAACCGTATCGCCCCAAAGATGGCCGTGCGTGTCGTTGAAAGCTTTGAAATGATCTATGTCCAGCATGATCAGCGAGAGCGCGCGGCCGTAGCGTTGGGCGCGCTGCATCTCGCGCTCGAATCTCTGGTTGAAATAGCGGCGATTGAAAACCCGCGTCAGCTCGTCGGTATATGAAAGCTCGCGCGTGTGCTGATAGGCGAGAATGGTGTCGATGACCTGTCCGATCTGCCCGGCAATTTTGCGCAGCAATTCGATTTCCTTGGCGGCAAAGCTGTCGGACCGGCGCCGCAACAGGTTCAACATGCCGACGCCGCGCCCATTCTCGGCGATCAACGGCAAGGCCAAAAAGGCGCCGCCATTTGGCGGGATGCCCGCTGGAAGCTGATGGCGCACCGCGGCATCTTGGACGTGGGGCAGGTAAATGTGGCGGCGGCGTTTTAACGCCTCGCCAAAGATATTTCCATTCAGCGGGTAGCGCGTTTGATTGGCGCTCCGGCGCGAGAGGCCAAAATGGCTGCGCAGCAACAGCTCGTTGACATTTTCGCCGATCAGCATCAGGGAAAATTGTTGCGCCGGAAAATTTTTTCGAATCACTTTTTTGATGACCTTGAGCGTGCGCTCCACGTCCATTTGCTCGCTCAAGGTGGAAAGAATTTTGAAACGGCAATAGTATTCGAGAAACAGATCGTGGGTGTTGTTGCTCTGCTTCGCCATCTCGTGCGCGAGCGCCATTTGGGGCTGCAAGCGCCTGCCCCCTACAGCCATCACCGGGACGCTGTTGCCTTTGCGCTTTTTGCCGGCGCCGAGTATGTTGCCGTTGCCTGTGCTGATCGAGTGACCCATGAAGCGAATTCTCTGTGCAAGCGTGAAGAAACCACGGCGGGGCAGCCCGCAGGCCGATGGCTGTTAAGCTACGCCCGTATGGTTTTGAGTCAAACCGCAGTCTGGCCACCGCCCCGAAAATTTTCGGGCCGGCGGATCATAGCGGCAGCTCAGAGCATGGTCATTTCCGCAGCCAGCGACTCGCGCTGGCTGATTCCGTTCGTGAACACCGCGATGTAATTGACGAGACTGTGATACTTTTGTTCGATCGTGTTGCTGTCGATGGCGCGCACCTGGAAATTGTAAAACGGATCGCGCGACGGATGCACGAAACAGATGCGCAGTTTCGCCTCGCTGGCCCGACATAGAAACGTCGCAATCAGGTTGAACTCGAGGTTCAGATCGATGACCATGTCGAAATGGCGGGAGCGGATGGCTTCCTGCAAGCGGTCTTTGGGCAAACCGTGAAAGCCGATTTCATCGAGGTCGTAGGAAATGATGCGCATTTTCTCGTCCAACGACACCGTCTCGGTCAGCGCTTTCGGCGTCAACAGATAAAACTGGGTTTGCGCAAAGTGTTGCCGCAAGTCATCCAAGATTCGGGTGGCAGTCTGGAAGTGCTCAGGCTGCTCCGGCGGCAAAATCAGCGCCGTGACGATCTTCGACAAATATTCGCCGACATCGATAACGTCGGCGCGATCGCGGCGTTGCGCGTAAGCCAGATAAGCACGAGCGGTGATTCGCTTGGCCAGATCCTTGAGCATATTTTTAAGAAAATTTAGCCTGAGCCATCTCATGTTGACAATGATAAAATATAATACTCTAACTCAACCTTGTCAATAATAAAATTTTTGCAACAAATGTTCATGCCACGCGATGGCTCGTGCTCATGCTGCGCTCGATCCGGAAGCTAAATCACTTTTCCGTCATCATGACGCCACGCCGGTCTCAACCGGCGTGTTCGGGACGCGACAACCATTAGAACTAATCAAGGGCCAGTCGCCAATCTATTTGCGCTCCCCACGAAATGGATCTAATTTGGTCGAAAATTGAGCGCTCCCGCTCTGTGACAGCCAGTTTTAAGGATAGCTCAAAGCCTATAGCTGACAAGTAACGTAAATAAATGTACGCGCGTCGGCCACGTTCGCGGAGAGCCACACTCGTAAAAACGCCCGGCAAATCGTGCTCGTATTGGTAGATGGCGGCGTTGGCGGGCACCTCGAAGAGCGTATAGCGGCCGGTGATGATCAGCCAGGTTTTGAGAGCCCACCGCAATTCCTCGCTCAATGCCAAAGCGAGTTTGGGATCGGCATCCAGCTCCGTTTGGAAGTACGGTTGCCAAGCCAGATCGAGTCGAGAAGTCAGGCGAAGCGTGGACGAGGCCTGGTAGTCGAGTCGCCAGCGCCCGCTTTGCCGAAATTGCGGCGCGATCAAATCACGCGCTATGATCGGAGAAAACGGCGCCGAAGCCGTCGAAGCAGAAACGAGCCCGGCATCTATGATCTCATCCTCGCGGGTTCGCTGCCAACGGAGGTGCATCGTCAGGTCACGACGAATTTTCCATTCGAGCCTGGCGCCGGCCGTCAACCGCGAGCCTGGCAGCGGCAGGGCCTGCGTTCGCCACAGTTCCTGTCTTTTCGTTGCAAAAAACTCAGCCGTCAAGCCCCGGCGCAATCTGGCGCCGAGGCCGAGCGAATAGCCAAATTCGTTTTGCGGCGGATCGCCGAACGAGCCGGCGCCGCGGCCGTGCGGGCTGTGAAAATCACGCGCGTAATAATGGCTCTCGGCGGTCCAGCGCAAAGACGCGGCTTCGCCGGAAATCACCGCACTGCCTGCCATGCCACCGGCGCGGCTTTTGGCAACTTCGAGATTGGTTTGCAATTCGTTCGTCGTCCACGCGAAAAACAAATCGAGCACGTCGTTGGTTTGTCCGGTAAAATCGAAATGCCCAACCGTAAGATCGGGACGAATCCAACTCTTGTCATATTTACTGCGGTATGCCAACAGACCAAGCTCGAAGCGATTGCGCCACTTGAATTTCATCGCCGCACCGGCCATGCGCTCGTGCAGCGTTTTGCGTCGAGCCAATTCCGTGCGGGTGCGATGATAGCCGCTCACGTAAAAATTCTCGGCGCTGGCACTATCGCGCAAAGTGACATCCAGGCGGTGGGAGCTGATAAAAGTCAGCAAGGAAAAACTTCGTTGCCGCCAAGAAAAGGCCGTTCCTCGCAAAGCGGCATTTTCATCGCCGGAAAGATATGGCAAGAGGCCCCGCCCGTCGCGACGGCCGGCAGCATGGACATCTGCGGAGGTGGAGGTTGCATACGGCCCCCATAAAGCCAGGCCTTGCGCCCATTCGATCTGATAATTGCCGGCGAGCAACTGCCAGCCTTTGGCGTTCTCACCACGTTGCCATCTGCCAAAGAAAAGCCGGTGATCGTCCAAGCGGCGCTCGCCGGGATCGCGCTCGGCCAGCACTCCTAACGAAAACTCGCCCGCGGCCAACGTGGCCCGTTCATAAGCGCGATACGGCGCGCCGAGCCAAGCCTCATCAATCGTTGCCGGCCGCGTGATCCGCCATCGCGTTGTCAGCCTCGGCGGCAAGTTGATTTTGGGCGGCGACACAAAGAAAATTTCCCGGCAAAGCGCCAACGTATCGCCAGCGATCTCAAACGCGGCCAGTGCGTCGTCGAGATTTTTGAAACCACCGCGCGTTTTTCGTTGGGATAAAAAAGCGTCGATCTGCGCTCGGGTCAAAAAGGGAAGATGAGACAAATCCTCCTGAGAAAGCCGGTTCGCGTCGAGGGGATGAGACAGCAGCTCCTGCAAGGCGTTCTCCGCCTCCGGGTTGTTTTCCGCCTCTTGCTCGGATAATTTTTCGAGCAAAATTTCCTGGGCGAGGGCGAGATGTGGTGTCATAAGAAGAATGGCCAGGAAGGCGTACGCGCGCTGTGAGGTATGCCGGGCCATGTTGGGAATTTACAGCCCGAAGATCACTTTAGCAAGAGAAAAATATTCTTGTGAAAGTTGCGCAGAATTGTTATTTTGTTGTGTAATCAAGTACCAATTTAGGAGGTCAATATGGCTACGACTCTAAAACAGCTTGAGAAACGCGTCAGCGCGGTTGAGAAAAAACTGGCGAAACTGATGAAGGAACCCAAAACGGCTGCAATTAAAAAAGGAAGCCGGGGCACAGGCACACAGCGGAATGGCAAAAACGGCAAAACAGTTCAACCCAAACCGGAGCCGGAGCAAAAAATCGGTTGGGCGGCTATTGCCAAACCTGGAAGTTGGATCGCCAAACAACTTGCCATGCAGCCGGAAATCAGTCGATTAGCCGACGAGGTTTTTACCAAGATGGGCATTACCGGCAAGCCAACGACTGATCCCAAAGTAATCCGCGAAAGGATGATTGCACGAGGGGTCAATCCGGAAGATAACGAATTTACCCGCGAGTTGATCAAAATACGGGAGAAAACGTGAACTACTTCCTGTTTGATGCCAGTGGTTTGGCGAAACGTTGATTGAGCAATTTTCAATCAATTCCACAGACGCCATTGTTCTGTATGTTGCTATGGATTTAAATTACGCTATGCTGGCTGCGGGGCACGAGCTTGTTTTTGTCTGCTCCGATAAGCGCCTTATCCGTGCCGCAATAAATAACGGGATTACAGTTTGCAATCCCGAGCAGGTCACACTTGCCGAAGTCCAGCGACTGATTGACGCAGCGTGAGCCTCTTGTTCAAAGATGGCAATAAGTGATGATTGCTTCAACAAAGTCATCCAAGCCGCCCAACTGTGTGGTCATAATTTCATAAACTTCCTTGAAATCGGTTTCAGCGTAACGATGTGCGATGCGATTGCGAAATGCGACCATTTGCCGGTAGGTTTCTCCTTGCTGCTCGTTAATGACTTTTTCTCTCACCAGTATTTCCACCGTCTCACCATAGCTCCCCGGTATTCCCCATCCCTGATCTGATACAAGATGGTTGGCAAGATCGGCGCATGCTTGAATCGCCTGCATTAGATTGAAACAGACAATATCTTGCCGGTTACGATCACCCAGAAATTCATCGAGCGTACAATCCTTTTGCGCGCGAACACGCTCGATATGATCGCGAATGAAAACGACTTTTTTAAGGATGAGGCTGGGATTTACCACGTTTTAAGCTCCTGGCATAGTTACGCAAAGCGATCTCGTAAGCAGGTTTAAAATCGAGATAGGCAATGACGGTTTCGGCGACAAACGAGCGATGGATTCCCGGATCGCGCTCGTAAATCAGTTTGCCTTTCGAGAGCACTTCGTGAAGAAACGGCAAATCTTTGATGCGGTTCAGCACCTTCACGTCGCCCTCGCGATGAAAAATTTCTTGTACAGCAGACATGATCTGAAAGCTGATTGAAAGCTCGCGGCGATGCGGTGTTTGTTCCTGCAACAAAACAGCCACGTCCACATCGCTCATCGGGTTCATCTTACCAGTCACGACTGAACCGAAAAGATAGACGGCGACGATCTCAGGATATTGGCTTAACCGTTGTTGTAACTTGGTGATTTCCATATTGCCAATTTATCAGATTTGTCGATAAATTGCAAGGATTTTGATCTTGGATCGAGTAATACCATCATGCTCTCCGCGCTTCGCTACCTCACCACTCGCACCTGCTGCACCTTGCCCGTGTCCGGCAATCGAACCTCGACAACGCTTTGCTCTCCTAAATACTGCCACCCCGTCGTCTCAATTCTCCTTTGATTAACCAAAATTGCTTTCGGTGCTTTGGCTTGCCCGTGAATACGCACCAAAAACTCGCGTTGCGCTGGGACAAATTTTCCCTTGCGCTCGCCAATATTGAGATCAACCTGTTGCGCGGTGGCAACACATTCAAATTGGGTCTCGCAAAAATCGCCGCGCTGATAGTCGAAGGTGCGGCCATCATCTTCGTAATATGTGCGTGTGCTGCGGTCGTGCGGATAAACATTCAGCCGCAGTTGCGCCAATGGTTTCTCATCAATATAATTTTGCGCTTCGCGCGAAGGGATAATCGCGCCAACACGAACGAAGAGTGGCAAGCGTTCCGGCGGGGCATCGACAAAAACATATTGGCCGCCGTCATACATTTTGTTTTCCCAGTAATCGTGCCAACTTGTCGCCGCCGTGCCGGGGAGATAAACTTTTCGCGCGCGTTGTCCTACCCGCGTCACCGGCGCCACGAGAAAGTCGTCGCCCCAAAAATATTGCGTGTAATTGTGCCAAGCGTAAGCTTCGGGATCATTCTGAAATTCCATAAACAACGGCCGCATGATCGGCACGCCGGTCTCGGCGCTCTGGTGAAACGCATTGTAGAGATATGGCATCAGCTCGTAGCGCAAACGGATGTAGCGGCGCGAGATATCTTCCACCCAATCGCCGAACGACCACGGCTCCTGATCGCTGCTGTTGTATTCGGAGTGCGTGCGAAACAGCGGCGTGAACGCGCCGACCTGAATCCACCGCGCAAACAGCTCCGGACTTGGCGTTCCCACGAACCCGCCGACATCGCTGCCAACAAACGAATAGCCGGAGATACTGAGACCAAGACACATCTGAATCGCCATTTCAAGATGCTCTTCAGTGGCGATGTTGTCGCCGGTCCACACCGCGGCGTAGCGCTGCGTTCCCGCAAAGCCGGCGCGCGTGAGAATGAACGGCCGTTCGTTGGGGCGCAGCTCGCGCAGCCCTTCGTACGTTGACTGCGCCATCAAATGCCCGAAGACGTTGTGAATTTTCTTTTGGGAAACTTTCTTGCCGCCTTCGTCAAACATAACCACATCCGGCACCGCCTTGCCCCACACCGCCGGCTCGTTCATGTCATTCCAAAAGCCGGCAATGCCTTGCTCCACAAACTGGCGATGCAAGCTGCCCCACCACTTTCGCGTCGCCGGCACGGTGTAATTGGCAAAATGCGATTTCCCCGGCCAAACCTCGCCAATATAAGGCTGCCCATCCGGAAATTTGACGAAGTGATCGCCTTTCAAACCGTCTTCATAAACAAAATAACTCGGATCGACTTTGATGCCTGGATCGACGATGACGACGACTTTGAAGCCCTGGCTGCGCAAATCGCCGAGCATTTTCGCCGGATCGGGAAAGCGCGATTTATCCCACGTAAAACAACGATAGCCGTCCATATAATGAATATCGAGATAAATCACGTCGCAAGGAATTTGCTTGTCGCGAAACGTTTGCGCCAGCGTGCGGACTTCGGATTCGGGATAGTAACTCCAGCGGCACTGCTGATAGCCCATCGCCCATTGCGGCGGCAGCGGCATGCGGCCAACCAGCTCGCTATAGCGCGCGACGATCTTTTTGATCGCCGGCCCCAAAATGAAATAATAATTCAGCTCGCCGCGCTCGGCGCGGAATGAATAAAAACGATGATTGCCCGCGCCCATGTTGAAATAAGTCTTGTAGGTGTTGTCGAAGAAAATGCCATACGCACCACTTTGTCGCACGCCGATGAAAAACGGATGGGATTGATAAAGCGGATCGGTGACGTTGGTGTACGCAAAAATGTCGGAGTTCCACATCACCCATTCGTTGCCGCGCTTGTCCAGCCCACCGGTCTTTTCGCCGAGACCGAAGAACTTCTCGTCCTCGAACAGCTTTTTGTAGCCACCCACCTCCGGCCCGTCCCAGCCGATACCCAGCGCCTCGTCATCCTGATTGATGAGATTGCCGTTTTTGTCGAAAAACGCGAGCCGGCAAGGCGCACGCTTTATTTTAACCATCAGCTCGGCAGTGGTGATCTGCAATTCTTCGGCGGTTTCGGCAAGCTGCCATTCGACTGTTGGCCATTGCGTTTTAATCACGGCATAACTGGGGCCGCCATCCCATTCGCCGTTGCGTGCCAGGTGCACTTGCACGAGATCGGCGGCGAGAACGGTCACGCGCAATTGATCCGCACCGCAGGTGAGTAGCACGCCGCGTTCTTCTTTTTGATAAGCTGTCACATTGCCGAGAAACTGATAATCGCCAAAAAGCGGCGTTATGAGCAAGCCGCGACAAAAGATCATTACGAAAAGCCAAGCGATTGAAGCCGTTCGGGATTTCATGGGTGTCATCTCCGCATTGATACTTAGGCCATAAGATTCACAAAGTCAGAATAAAATTCTGAAAGGTGTTTTGATTTTTTTTCGGCGACACTCAGTGACTTCGGCGAGTTTCGGTGGAAAAGCTGTTTCCGCCGATTGACGCCGAGAACACCGAGTTTCGCCGAGAGTTTTTTTCTGCTGCCCCGCCGCAGCGGGACTTTGAGTTGCGGCTTGCCTGCAAATCGGCGTGTTTTAGAGCGAAATTTGAGTCTCTTACGCGATTTTTTAACTGCTAATGAACACGAATGGAAGCAAATATTTTATTCGCGTTGATTAGCGTATATTCGCGGTTAAGGCTTGTCCGCGTTGGGTGGGATAATATGAAAATTTCTGCCGCCAAGCGCAACAAAGATTTGCGCAAAATAAAAACGCGCGGCAGATGCAGGCCGCGCGTCTTCTGTATGAGAATACCGGTTTTGGCAGCAGGGCCGAGAGGAAGTGTGCTGCACAAAACCGGAAGGGGGTGTCTTTGGCTGATTTTGTTGTTAAAATACACTGCAAGTGTTACAGTATCATGAAGCCGGCGTTAATCTTTAATGAAGCTTTTGTAAAAAATGGGCTTGCTTATTAGCAAAAAAATTTGTAAAATGGCAAAGACGACGTGCCGAATTTAAAACCCGGAAGGAAAGAAACCATGCCTGATAATAACGATAATCTCCCCGTCACTCGCGCCGAGCTCAAAGAGGTCTTGGCGGAATTTGCCGACCGCATCATTAGCTACGTTGAGCCCCGCTTTAAAGAAATCAATCATCGATTTGACGAGTTGCAAGGCCAAATGGCCGAGTTGCGCAACCGTTTGGAAAAAGTGGAAACCGAGCTGGTTGAGCTGCGAAAGCAGCAGGGTCGGGTGGAAGTTGAGCTGGGTACGCTGCGAGCCCAGATTGTTTCATTGGAAGATCGCTTGAAACATGTAGAAACCGGTTTGGAAAGAATGGTGCTGACGCTGTTTAAATTTGAAAATCGCGATGACATTCGCACTGAGCGGATCGCGAATTTGATCGAGGACCTCAAAAAGGTGAATGGACGCTTCATTCTCATTCAAAGCGAAGTTGCCGAATTCAAATCTCAATATTCAATGGAGCGTGTGCAAGCAGAGATGGAGGAATTTCGCCGGACAACGCGGCGCCTTGAAGAACGGGTGACCTGGCTCGAAAAAAATCGGGCTGGCGCTTCTGCATAGTGAGCTACTTTTCCCGCTTATTGCCCACCTTATTTTGGGGTGCATACTTTCATACAAAATGCCACAATCATTCGACATCGCCAGCTTCGGCATTTGCGCCGTGGATTTTCTCGGCTTGGTGAAAAAATATCCCGAACCCGGCGAGAAAATTCCGCTGGAGGCATTTTCAAAGCAGGGCGGCGGCTTGGCGGGGACGGCGCTCACGGCTGCGGCGCGATTGGGTGCGAAAACCGCCTATATCGGCAAACTCGGCCGCGACGAGTACAGCCGCTTTTTGCTCGATGAATTTCAAAAAGACGGTGTGGATGTCAGCCAAGTGATTTTTGAAAATGGGGCGCAGCCGCCAATTTCCTTCATTCATGTCGAAAAAGGCACGGGCGAGCGCCGCATCGCGCGATATTGGCAGGAGTTTGATTTGAAGCTGGAGGAGTTGGATCGTGCCGCCATCCAAAACAGCCGCATTTTGTTTTTGGAACATCATTTCGTGGCAGCGGGAGTTGCGGCGGCCAAATGGATCAAAGAGGCTGGCGGCATTATTGTGATTGACGCTGAACGCGAAGTTCCAGGATTTGAAGAGATTTTGCAGCTTGCCGATTACATCATCGTCTCGCAGCATTTCGCTGCCCAACAAACCGGCAACGCTAATCCGGAGAAAGCAGCGCATTTGCTGCAAGAGAAATACGGCGGCGTGGTCGTCATCACCGCCGGAGAAATGGGCGCGTTTTGCCGGACTTCCGAAAACGTTTTTTATCAACCTGCTTTTCAAGTTGACGTCGTGGACACCACCGGCGCCGGCGATGTTTTTCACGGCGCCTTCATGGTGGGCTTGATTGAAAATTGGCCTTTGCCGAAGATTCTGGAATTCTCTGCCGCAGTGGCGGCGATGAAATGCCGAGGGTTGGGAGGACGGGCGATGATTCCGAGTCGAGAAGAAGCGATGGCGTTTTTGAGAGAAAGGGGAACTGTAAAGTTTTGGAGTGAAGTTTAGCAACAGTGACAAGCGACCAAACCGAGCTTGTCAGTTCGCGGGCTACGCTTGACTTTTTGGTGGAAATTGTATACCTTTTCTCACGATCTCACGCGCCATTTGTTGAGTGTAAATCAAGCCCACGCGCAATTTCATCGCAGAAAATAGAAGGAGATCAACCGATGTCAAATACAGCCACTTTCCCTCGTGATCTTCTGACAGAAGAAGATTTCTTGGCCCCTCAAACACATGTGGCAAAGATTGCCTTGCTAAAACAGATTTATAACTTTACGAATCCGGCCGAAGCGGAACGATTTCTCCTGGCACATGATGAACTTATCCCCTACTTGCTTGAATCGGATAAACACCTCAAAAGAGTATTTGGGGAAAATATCGTCGATGTCTGTTTGGAGTGCGTCAGCGATCCTGAAGAAGATTACGAGGGCTTGTTTGTTACCGTCAAAACCAATTTGTCGCCCGAAGAATCGCTTGATCTTTTGGATAAGTTTGATGACGAATGGTTCCTTGATTATGTCCCCTCGGAAGCTATCTCCATATTGACTGTTGATGTGAGACCGGTATGAATTTCGACTGGCGCTCATATCTGCTCTTGGCTGATGAGCTTTTAAAGCATCAGAACCCCGCCATTTCTCAAGAAGCTTATTTGCGCTCAGCCATCAGCCGCGCTTATTATAGCGTATTTTGCATTGCCAGGAATTTTCTCATCCGCAATAGCGTGATCATACCAAGAGTTGATACCCACAAGTTTGTGAGAGAAAGATATTTGAATTCTCGCCACAAGCTGGAACGAGAAATTGGCAAAGGCTTAAGGAATTTATGGCGTCACAGAAAAGATGCTGATTATGAAGATAAGGCCTCTTTTGATGTTGGGAGAGCAGCAACCGCCTATCAATTGGCCTCCCGCATTCTGAGTAGATTGGCAAGTATTGGAGCGCTTTGACAGCATTGGCAAAAGCAGGTAAATCATTTCTATGTCGATCTCCAGTCCCTAAACCCATCCTGATCCGGAATCCTACTTCACCATCGGGCCTTATATTACCGACCTGCAGAAATTCTTTATTTCCAAAACACGTGGGAAGAAGATTTAACCGGGCCGGAGCGCGCGCTGATCCTCGCGTATCTCCGCGCGGATGGAAAGATTGATCCCGTTGCCAACAAAGAAGTGCTACATAGTTTGGTGCAGAACGATATTTTTGAAGTGGCGGATGGCCGCCACGTTTTCGTGATCGATTTGTTTAAGCGGTGGATTCTGAAAAATTTGCCGGTGTGATGGCTGTTTGCTGGCTGCGCCCTAGGGTTGGCCTGTTAGCCGTTGGCCTTAAAAAGAAACTAACGCCGGACGCGAACAACGTTTTCTTCGATCAACACCATGAGATGGCGGAGATCGTCACGTGTTTTAGTGGCGAGATATTTTTGCAGAGCAGTATGAAGAACGATTCGTTCCCATCGTGGCCGAGTTGGCGCAGATATCGCACGGTACGAAATGACAAGCAGTGGTCGGCTAAAAAATTCACGCGGCCTCCGCTTCAGCCTTGTCAAATATCTCAATTTCCTCGTCACGAACTAGCTTGCTCGCATACGCAATACATGCCTGAATATCTTCATTGGTCAAATCCGGAAAATCTTCGCGAATAATTTCGTCGGGAGTAGCGCCTGCCGCGAGCAGATCAAGAATCTGATGCACCATGATGCGAGTGCCATTAATGTGCGGCTTGCCGTGACAGATGTTTTTATCCACGGCGATTTGTGAACGGAAAATGTCAGTCATATTTCACTCCTTTTTGTTCTCAATTTACTGAATTTTGTTCACGCAGTCAACAGTTGCTTTCTTCCCCTAAAAACCTTATATTCCTGCAAGCTGCTGTCGGATTCATAAAACGAATTCATTCATGTCTTCCGAAACTAAAAACAAAATCGCCTCCTACCTCTCCGACGAGTCGATCTCGTACATGCGCCTACACATTCAGGATGCCGGCGGCAACGAGGTGTTCTTTCTCGGCAAGACTGACGGCAAGGGCGTGGTGGAGTCGGTGCAGGTGGTGGCGCGCGGCAACAAGTCACTCGTGCCGGCGATTGTCAATATCGCGCACACGGGCGATGTGGTGATTCACAACCATCCCTCCGGCGTATTGCAGCCGTCGAATCCGGATGCGGCGATTGCTTCGCAGCTTGGCAATGAAGGGATCGGCTTTTTTATCGTCAACAATACCGTCACGGACATTTATGTCGTCGTCGAGCCGCAGAAGCCGAAAGAAGTGGCGTTGCTCTCGCCACAGCAATTGAAAAAGCTGCTCTCTGCCGAAGGCCCACTGGCGGCCAAGCTGGAAAATTTTGAATCGCGGCCGCAGCAGCAGAAGATGCTCGGAGAAGTTGCCGAAGCGTTCAACGAGAACAAAATCGCCATTATCGAGGCGGGCACGGGAACCGGCAAAACGATGGCGTATCTGCTGCCGGCCATCGAGTGGAGCGTGAAAAATCGCGAGCGCACGGTGATCGCCACCGGCACGATCAATTTGCAGGAGCAGCTTATCAACAAAGATATTCCGCTCTTGCAGCAGGCGCTCGATCTCAAATTCCGCGCCGAGCTGGTGAAGGGCCGCACGAATTATGCCTGCCTGCGCAAGCTCTCGGAAGCGCAATCGCAGATCGAGATGTTCAGCGAGGCTTCCCAGCAGCAGGAGCTGCAGGCGATTATCGAATGGGCGAAGAAAACGCCGGACGGCAGCAAGTCGGATTTGGCGTTCATTCCGCAAGAGCAGGTGTGGGAAAAAATTCAATCCGAGAGCGACACGACGCTGCGGGCGAAGTGCAAATTTTATCATCAATGCTTTTTTTACAATGCGCGGCGGCGCGCGGCCTCGGCGGATTTGTTGATCGCCAACCATCATTTGCTCTTTGCCGATCTCTCGGTGCGCCTCGAGGCCGGCGAAAGCTCGGAAGTGGCGGTGTTGCCCAAGTATCAGCGCGTAATTCTCGACGAGGCGCACGACGTTGAAGAAGTCGCTTCGTCTTATTTCGGCGCGGCGACGAGTTATCACAGCATAATGCGCACGTTGCACAAAATTTATCGCGTCGGCAAAGATGGCAAATCCACCGGCGTTTTGCCGTTCACGATGGCGAAAATGCAAATGTCCGCTCATCGCCTCAGCCGCTCGCTGATTGACAAGTTCCGCCAGCAAATCGAGCTGGTTTGCGAGCCTGCGGTCGGACACCTAGAATATCGGCTCAAAGAGCTGATGGATTATCTTTTCTTATGGGTCAGCAATCGCGGCAACAAGTCCGGCGCCGCGGGGAGTGAGAATTTTTCCGAAATCAAGCTGCGCTTGACGCCGCAGGTCGTGAAAGATAAAACGTTTCAGGAAATTATCACCAAGCTCGCACCGGTCTTGCTGAAGGACATGCGTGAATGCTCGGAGCAGCTTTACGAAGTTCTCAAGTTTTGCGACATTGCCGAGTATCAGCTTGGCAGCGAGGCCGCTTCGCTGGCGGTGGACGTCAAAGCGCAAGCCGACCGGCTCGCGGACGCGGCCAACGAAATTGAAAAAGTTTTGCTCGATAACGATGAGAACAATATTCGCTGGCTGGAGGTGAAAGAGTCGCGCTGGGGCAATGTCGTGCGTTTGCGCAGCGCGCCGTTGGACGTGGCACCCATTCTTAAAAAAGCCGTATTTGAAAAATTTCCCACGGTGGTGCTCACTTCGGCAACTTTGGCGGTCGGCAAGTCGTTCGACTTTATCGAGAAAAGCCTTGGCCTGTCTGAAAGCGTTTCCGGCGCGTTAAAAGACAGCGGTGGTTTGCCTCGCCAAAAGACTGCTACGCAGCTTGGCTCGCCGTTTGATTTTAGCCGCCAGGCGCTGATTGCCATCCCGACGGATATTCCGGAGCCGAACGCGCGCGATTATCCGAAGCATCTGCGCGAAGGCTTGTTGCGCGCGCTGAAAATCTCGCAAGGCCGCGCGTTTATTCTCTTCACCGCGTATGGTTTACTGAACCAGATGTTTCGCGAACTGTCATCGGAGTTGGCGAAGCTGGGCTTTGTTGCGATGAAGCAGGGCCAGGAGAATCGCCACCGGCTGTTGGAGAATTTCAAAAGGCAAGTCGGCTCGGTGCTTTTTGCCACGGACAGTTTTTGGCAGGGCGTGGATGTACACGGCGAGGCGTTGGAATGCGTGATCATTCCGCGGCTGCCGTTCAAAGTGCCGACCGAGCCGGTGCTGGAAGCGCGCGTGGAGGCGATCGACCGCCGCGGCGGCAACTCGTTCATGGAATATTCGGTGCCGCAGGCGGTGATCAAATTCAAACAAGGCTTCGGCCGCTTGATTCGGCGCAAATCCGATTTCGGCACGATTGTGATTTTCGACAACCGCATCGTCACCAAGCAATACGGCCGGTTGTTTTTGGAGTCGCTGCCGGAGAGCCGGATCGCCGCGGGAAAGTCGGAGGACGTTTTCGCGGAGATGGCGGCATTCTACAAGCGGCAGCGCGGCCATTCGAAATAATTGCCGGGACCTTCCGCAGTTCAACTCCATTTGCAATATATTAAAATCCTGAAGACTATTTGTCTTATTTGCAACACGAAATCTTCCGGAGTGGGTGCTGAATCAACTCTACCCCACTTTGGTGACGATGTGGCAGCCCGTCCCACTTTTGCGGCACAGGCATTGCTTTCTTGAGATCATCGTGAAGTTTTCGAGAGCAGAAAGATCGCTGTCAATGCGCTTTTACATTTGTAAAGGCGGCGTTTCACATACCTTTTTGTAATTCACCCAGGCACAACTTACGTTTTTGCGATTAACGAAAGGATTTTTCAAATGAACGTTCGCAAGCTTCAAGTCAGTGCGGCGTTGGCGATGATGTGGGTCCAAATAGGATTGGCACAAACCAGCATCGGGCCGTATGTGCAAAGAGTTTTGACCGATAGAGCGACGATTGTTTGGTATACGAACACGGCCACGACCGGGACGCTGCGCTATGGCACCACGAGCGGACAGTGGCTTGGAACCATAAATGTTCCATCCGGAACCGTACACGCTGCCGAAGCAACCGGCTTGGCACCCAACACGAAATATTTTTATGAAGTGTCGGACGGCACGACGACTCTCGCCACCGGCGCGGATTATTATTTCGTCGCCCACCCTCCGGTCGGCAGCCGCATTCCGTTTAGTTTCATTGCCGCCGGCGATTTGGGCGACGGCTCGCAAAACCAAAAAGACGTTACTGCCCGCATGACGATCGAGCGGCCAAAGCACAAGTTCGCGCTTTTTCTCGGTGACATTACGTACAGCAATGGCACGCGCAACGAGTACCTCAAAAATTATTTTCCCATTTATAAAGATCTCATCCGCCATTTCTGTGTGTGGCCGACTTTGGGCAATCACGACGTTGACGGCGGAAAGGCGGATGCTTACTTCGAGTTTTTTTATACGCCGACCAACAATCCTAGCAGCATCGAAAATTACTACTCGTTTGATTATGCCAATACGCATATCATTTCGCTCGACGATGAAATTATGGATGGGGGCGCCAACCTCACCAAGCAGATCGACTGGGCAAAGCAGGATTTGGCCGACGCCAAAAAACGCGGCCAGCGCTGGCTGCTCGCGATGTTTCATAAGCCCCCGTATACCAAAGGGACGCATACGGATGACGAGTTTACGCAGGGCACGTTTGTGCCTTTGTTGGAATCTGCCGGCGTCGATCTGGTTCTGTGCGGTCACTCGCACGTTGCCGAGCGCACTTTTTTGCTGAACAACAATAAAATCGTCAACAACGCTTTGAGCAATTATCCGCTGAATGGCGTTGCTCCCGGCACGGTTTACGTGGTTTCGGGCAGCGGCGGCAAAACCGGTGAGCTGGCCGGCACACATCCGCTGATGGCATTTCAAGCGGGAGATCTCGGCGGTTTCGAGATCGTTTACATCAATGGCGACACCCTCAAGGGTAAATACATGAAGAAGGACGGGAGCATTATCGACAGCTTCACGATGACCAAAAAAGGCAATGCCACCAGCGTCGAAATTACGCACAATGCGCAACAGCCGATGCAATACGTGTTGAATTATCCGAATCCTTTCCGGCCGCGCCAATCCAACGAAACATTGAATATCGTCTTCGAGATTTCGCAAACCATACCGGTGCAGGCGGCCGTGTACGATCTCACCGGCCGCGAAGTCGCAAGATTGAGCGATGGTGAACTTTTGAATTCGGGCCGCCACCTGCTACAATGGAACGGCAGGGATACGAATAACGCTCCGGTTGCCGCCGGCACCTATTTTTATCGTTTGCAAGCCGGACAGCAAATTCATACCGCCAAAGTTTTGCTGCTGCCATGATTTCCCGTTGCACTCCTTGCCCACTCCACGCGTAATGCCTCACTTACGAGTTGAACTGACCGGTCGCCATAGTAAGAAACATCTTTGAAAAGCGCAGACTTTAAGTGACCGGTCAGTAAATCTCACCTGAGAGATTACTTCACGCCACTCCGCGCCAAATTTTCGCTTGCTTTTCTCCTTCCGGCAATTTATACTGGGGACAGTTAATTTTATTGTGAAAAAATCATCATCTCAACCGAATTGCCATGCTTGTGAAGTGGAGCCGGCTCGGTGGGACGCTGGTGAAATCCATATTCGTTTTGGCGGGCATGGTCGTGGATGGCCAAAGCGCCCCGCCGGAAGAAGCCGGACCATGTCAAAGCTCGGCGAGGTTTTATGCCGATTCAACTCAAACCCGGGCTGATAGCTCTGCCATGCGGCGCGCCATCATGGTGTCAGTGCTGCAACGGCTCAAACCGCGTTATAATGCCGGATATCATGCCGCTCCCATCCATCCCTATTTCCGCGACGAACAGCGCATGGTCATCGACATGCGACGGCTGGTGATTTTCGTCGACAGGAACGCCGTGCGCGGCTTTGAATCCGTGCCGGAGTTGTTCGAGATTGCGCAAAAGCTGCCCGCCGCAAAACAGACGGCCATTATCCGTCTCGCGGTTGCCGGTAGTGTCGCCAACCTGACGACTGAGACCGCCATGAAGCATCTGCGCCGGCACAAGCTTTCTTTCGTGCAACTGGAGCCGGATCGGGTTCGCCTGAGCACTTCTTTCAAGAGCATCCACGCGAGCTTGTCGCGCAATGTTGAAATGCAAGCCTACACGTTGAGCCTGCCAAAGCTGCGCGCCAATTATGTGTATGCCGCTTATCCGAAATTTACGAGCCATAGTTTTTATCTCTCACCGCTGGCGCGCGTGGGACTGGCCTACACGCGTTGGGACGAATTGGATATCTTCAATCTCAGTTACGTGATGGGCGGCGGTTACGGCGTTGTCAGCCATGATCACAAGAACAGAACGACGGTGTGCGGCTTGCGCCTGCAAAAAAACAAAAATTGGCTCGGCTTTTTCTTCGTTAAAGATCGGCGTTTTGCCGCGGCTGATTGGTTGCGGTTGGATTTCTGGCTGTTCTGGTGAGCGCTACTCGTTTAAGGTTAATTTGCAAAATCATATAAAATTGTTTTTGAGTTTTGTTGCGCCATGATTTATAGGATCGGCGTTAAAAGAAAATCTTCAATCGCATGTTCGGGCGTTTCGTGATGGGCAAGAAATTCGATTGGTGGTTGCAAGCCGATTCGCTGCAGCGCATCGCCGCGCAAAAAGATTTCGCGCGGCGGACCGTCCATGACGAGCCGGCCGTGGTCGAGAATGAACAGCCGTTGCGCAAACAAAACTTCTTCGGGAAATTGTGTGATCAGCAACAGCGTGAGCGGTTCCGCCGAAAAGGGATTGGAGGGAGTCACGAACTGGCTCATCAACTCGAGCAGTTGGCAGCGGCTTTCATAATCGAGCAACGAGGTCGGCTCGTCAAAAACGAGATGGCGCGGTTGCATCGCCATGACCGCGGCGAGCGCCAGCCGTTGCTTCTCGCCGCCGGAGAGCAGGTGCGGCGCTTGCTGGCGATAAGCTTCAAGGCGGAATAATTTGAGCAGCAAATCCACACGCCGGTGCATCTCGGCTCGAGCCACGCCCAGGTTTTCCGGGCCGAACGCCATCTCGCGCTCCACCGTCGGCGCGACAATTTGATTATCCGGATTTTGAAAAACCAAGCCGAGCCGGCGGCGAACTTCCGGCAGCGATTTGGCATCGCGAGTGTCGAGGCCGTCCACGCTCACCTCTCCGGATGTAGGCAGGTAAATACCATTCAAGCAACGCGCGAGTGAAGTTTTGCCCGAGCCGTTGGCGCCCATCAGTGCCACAAACTCGCCATCCGCCATTTCAAGTGAAACGTCATTAAGAACACGGTGTGAGCCCTCGTGCGTTTGAAGATCGAGAATGAGGTTGCGGACAGAGATCATGAGCTGGTTGCTCGTTGCTGGTTTTTAAATTTGAACTTCTATGCCGAGCCCCGGTTTGTCGCTGGGAATCAGAAAACCCTCTTGCAATTCAAAACCGCCGGCAGCGACGTCGTCCACTATATCAAAAGCGCCGTCGAGATCGGCATACAGCACACCCGGCAAGGCGCACGCGAGGTGAAGCGCGGCGGCGATCGACACGCGCGATTCATCCATGCACCCGAGCATGACCGGCAATCCGCCGGCCGCTGAAACGGCGACAGCATGCCCGGCGCTGAGAATCCCGCCGCTTTTCATCAGCTTTACATTTACCATATCCACGATTTTGTTGAAGGCGAGATTCAATACGTCATTCGCCGAGCGCGCCGATTCATCGGCCATGATCGGTATCGCGGATTCGTCACGCAAGATCTTCAAATCTCCCAACGCATTGGCCGGCGTCGGTTGTTCGATAAATTCAATTTGACAATCTTTGACCCCGCGAATAAATCTTAACGCCTCTTGCACGCTATAGCCTTGATTGGCATCGACGCGCAGCGCCATCGTCGCGCCGGCCGTGTCGCGGATGGCTTTTACGCGCTCCATATCTTCTTTCCAATCTTTGCCGGTTTTGATTTTCAACGCGCGAAATCCGGATTGTGCCAACTCCCGTGCTTGTCGTGCGCCCTCCTCGACTGTAGTGATGCCAATCGTAACGGAAGTCAAAATGCGTTGACGCGCGCCGCCGAGCAGTTGATAAAGCGGCAGCCCGGCGCGTTGGCCGAGCAGATCGTATAGCGCGATGTCGATCGCAGCACGAGCAGCCGGAGCATTTGGCGCCAGCGTTTGCAAAAGCGCCTCGATCTCGGCAATGTTGCGCGCCTCGCGACCGCTGAGGGCCGGTGCCATTAACGCTGTCAAAATCTCTTTTGTCTGCTCAATGTTTTCACCGGTCACATGCGCCTCCGGCGCCGCATTTCCCCAGCCTACCAAGCCGGACGCCGTCTCGATCCGAACGAGAACATTCGAGGCCGTGTCGTAGGAATCATAGGCGATAACATAGGGATTTTTGAGCTTGAAGGTGAAGGGGAAGATGCCGATTTGTGTAATAGTCATGGTTTGGTGAATTCTGGGGAGAATAAAATTGATTGCGAACACGAAGCTTAATTTGAGATTGACTTTTTTTGTTTTTTACATTAAATTAAGCCAAAGGACCGCCATAGTAACCAGCAGTAAAGGTACTCAAATTACATAGCAAAAGCAATGGCTAATTATCGGAGGCAAAAATGATGACAATCGACGAATTGATTGTTGGCATTCATGATCTTGAGAATTATCTAAAAAAGTTCGAGGAGAAATACCATCTGCGCTCCGAAGATTTCTACCAGCTTGCGATGGCTGGCAAACTGGAGCACTCGAACGACTTCATCGAATGGCTGGGAATTTACGAAATTAAACTGGACCGCGAGCAGAAATTGAAACGACATTACTGAGTGAATAGATAACCTCGTTGACCCATTTCCTTTGCTTTTGCAAACGTCAATCATGCAAAAACTCGCTGTAATCCGCCATCTCGGGCCGGCCAACCGGATTGATGTCTTGGGCGATCAGCCGTTTGGCAATACGAACTGAAAAGCATTGATCACTGCCATGCACGACGCTGTATAATGACAACAAATAGTTTGGCTCCACAACTCTGAAGCCTTGAGTTTCCACAAAAGGAACTTCTGCAACAAATAAATCAAGCATGACTTTGACTGGTTCCTTGTGACTTTGTACGTGCTTTGTGTAGCGCGAGAATGCTTGCGGGCTGGGGATCCCGTCGAACCGCGTCCAGGTTTTTTCGTACCCTCGATTTTTCAATAAAGCGAGCAAGCTCGCCATGTCTTTGGGTGCAACGAAGAGATCGGCATCTCGATGGTCATGGGCATGCTTGAGCTCGAGGTGTCCTGACGGAGTCATAAAGTGCCATGCCCATCCGCCAGAAATAACAATATAATTCCGAATGGCGTTGATCTCTTCGAGGATAATCGCCATTCGCGTTTTGCTCCAAATTTCTCCAACGCGGGCTGGATTATATGGCGCCCTCATGAGCAATCTCCTTAATTTAAAGGGAGTGTGGACTTTCTAGTCCACACAACGCATCGCGGACAAGAAAGTCCGCGCTCCCTTCGATAGCACGTTTTTAGGATCTCCAACTCCACAACGCCGTCACCCCAAATCCCACAATGACGATACCCGCGATGCGGTTGATCCATTGCATGCGTTGCGGCGTGAGCTTGGCGCGAAACAGGCTGACGCCGCCGCACAAAATCAGCCACCAAAGCGCCGAGCCGAGAGAGATACCGAGGACTAACGCTGCTACTGCAAGGTAATTCTCATTTGTGTTCGTCGCACCAATGCCGGCAAACATGGCCATGAAAACCGCAATGGTAATCGGGTTGGTGATCATCAGAAAGAGCGTCGAGAGAAAAGCGCCAAAGAGACTGCTACTTTGGTTTGATGCCGCTGGCTTGGAAGCGAAAATTTTGAGGCCCAAATAGCAAATAAAAACACCGCCGATCAATCGCAGCCATTGCTGTTGGCTCGTCAGGAAATTGGCAATGAAAGTAATGCCGAATCCGGCGATGCAGCCATAAATCATATCCGCCACCGTCGCGCCGAGGCCGGAAACAAATCCGGCGAGCCGTCCCTCGTTCAAAGTGCGTTGGATACAAAGCAACCCAATCGGTCCGACCGGCGCAGCCAGACTAAAGCCGAGGAAGATTCCTTTTAGCAAAAGCTCGACACGCATTTCTTAAAATTGTTCTTTCAAGTGGCTTGCAACAAAAAGTGAACTGCAACGAAAACATATTCCCTTCAGTAATCGCTCAGTTGCGGGTTAGGAAAGGATGTCATTCAGTAGGAATCTTTTTTATTTCCAGCAATTTTCTTGAATTCTAAAAAGATTCTTTCAGAATGACAGTGTTAGCGACGGGATTGGCTGAACTTTTACGTCTGCTCTTCACCGTGTACCTGCTGAGTGGTTGCCCTGTAATGTCCTTTGCAACGCCGGAAACAACCCCAAAATTTTTTCCAGAATTTTCTCCGGCCCGTGCATAAGCACGTCACAACATGGAATGCCATATTGCCTTTCGTATTGTTGAACTGTTGCTTCGATTTCCGTCTCGCTCATGTTTTCGTGATTGAGCGCCAAAGCGATGGCGCGACGATTTGAGAGCAGCTCGATCACTTGGATTTCTCTCTCGAGTGGCGCCATCGGAAAATCGGGAAAGCCGTCGTAAGTCGTGCGCTTCGGCGCGGTTTGCAAAATCACCGCGTGCGGCCGGCCCGCGGCGAGCAGCTCGAAGCCGCCGGGGTAGGCCGGGTGCATGAGACTGCCTTGGCCTTCCAACAGCATCACCTGCGGACATTCGTCCTGCCAGCATTGCCAAATTGCATGCTCGATCTCGCCGCTGACAAAATCGTTGACGAGCGCATCCAAACGTATGCCGTATTTCGCGCCTTGCATCCACGCGGTCTGGCCGGTGCCGATCATCTCGGCTTTGATGCCCGCGGCGTTCAGCGCGTGCGTCACTTGCCACGCCGTCGTGCGTTTGCCGACGGCAGAATCAGTACCAAGCACGGCGATACGAATCGCTTCAACTTCTTGAATTTTGCCGGTGAAAAAATGCAGATCTCTTCTCTCCGGCGGTTTGCGAATGTCGCGAATTTGCACGCCGTGTTGTTGGGCGAGAGCGCTGAATTGCGGATCGTCCGAGAGAAATTCGTGCAACCCGCTGTCGATATTCAGACCGGCGCGAATGGCCTCGGCGATGATTTGTCGATAGCTCTCCGGCAGTTTGCCGCCCTCCGGCGCGAGGCCGATGACAAAATATTTGACTTGGTTTGCATTGGCTTGAAGTGCTTCGGCAAGATTGGAATAAATTGGAATGCCGCAAGACTCGCCGTCCAACACCTCGCCAGCATCACGGCCGGCATGGGTGGAATCAATGACGCCGAGAATTTTGTAACGTTTCGTGAAACGCACCAAGCCGTGCGCGGTTTTGCCGTTGAGCGTAGCGAAAGCGCCTTCGCAGAGCACGAGCGCGTTGCCGTCCATTTTATTTTCCATTTAAATCAAAAAAATTCCCCAACGGCAAAACACGGTCGTTGAGGAAATAGTTTTTAATAACGGTTTCGCCACAATGACTAAACGTCATCGCTTGACAATTCGGAGGCTTTCTGCATTTGCGAACGACGGATGACTCTTCCGACGGATTTTTGAAACGGCGGCAACTCGCCGCTTTGTCCTCGGATCAATTGCACTTCCTTTATCATCTGCCAGGCCGCGGCGAATCTGCCGGCATCACCCACTTTTTGCCAAAATTCGATGTCGAAAGACCGGTCATCGTGCTGGTCGCGTTTAACAACACGCGACATGACGACGCGTCTTTTTAAGCGCTCGTTGGCGTTTGTTTGTAAATCCATCGCTGATCACCTGAAAATTTAAATTTTACTTTTTTACATTTTTCAGTCTTTTCACATCCAACAAATCCTGCTCACGGCCGGCGGTTCTTTTGGCGATTATCGTATCATCATGGCTCAACACAAAAATCGGTTGATCGTCGTATGTGCTGGCAACCCGTTTTTCCCAGGCCTCGGCAAAATGAAGCCCTTCAACGTCCATAATGATATCAATGCGATTGGGTATCACGCCCATCTGAAATATAACATCAGGGTTGCATAAATCATCAACGCGTAAATCACCCAATGGCGCGCCAAACTTCACCAGGGCATCCCAAACTTTCCTGGCATTCCCCGGCGTCGCTTCCACCCAAACATCCATATCTTTGGTGTAACGGGGCTCAGAATGATAAATAACCGCGTAAGCTCCGACCACCAGATATTTGACGCCAGCCTCGTTGAGGCACTGGAATAAATCTCGAAAATCGCGATTGCCGTTCATACTTTAATTTAGCAAAATTTTTGCTGATTCACAAGTGCTATTTCCTTTTCAACTTATTTCCCATTTAACAAATCCAGCACCGCCGCCGTCATCGCGGTCACGCCGGTCTTGATCGCCGGCTCCGGCAAAGGCGCGAATTGGCTCGAATGCAGCGATGGCAGAGACCGGCCGGTGCGCAAGCTTTCTTGCACACGTTCGGGTGCAATCGCGCCCAACCATAAAATCGCAAGCGGAATTTTCTCCGGCGTGCGGCCGTACTCGCCGAAATCTTCGCCGCCCATCACCGGTTCTTTCGTCACGACTTTATCAACGCCAAGTATGGCTTGCATTGAAGCGGTCATCCTTTTCACCAGCGCCGGATCGTTATAGGTTGACGGCGTGAATTCATCCTGCACTTTCACAATCGGCATTCTATTCTCCGGAACGCCGCCGGCAATGGCGAGGCCTTTGCAGATGCGCTCGATCGCTTGCAAAGTTTTCTCTTTGGCGTGATCGGAATACGAGCGCACGGTGAGCTGCAAATGCACTTCGTCCGGAATGATGTTGTGCTTGGTGCCGCCGTGAATCGAGCCGACGGTCACCACCGCCGGGTCGATGGGCTTCATCTCGCGGCTGACGATGGTTTGCAGCGCCATAATCGTTTCCGCCGCCATCACGATCGGATCTTTGGTGGTGTGCGGATAGGCGCCGTGCCCGCCGACGCCGCGAATGGTGACGTCAACCGAATTTACATTCGCCAGCGCGTAGCCTTCGCAAAAGCCGGCTGTTCCGGCCGGTAATTCGGAGGCAACGTGCCACGCCACGCCGTAATCCGGCTTCGGAAATTTTGTGAACAGGCCGTCGGCAAGCATTTTTCTCGCGCCGCCGCCGCGTTCTTCCGCCGGCTGGCCGATGAACACCAGCGTGCCGCGCCATTTGTCTTTGAGTTGGCTCAACAAACGCGCCGTGCCGATGAACGAGGTCATGTGAATATCATGGCCGCACGCGTGCATCACGCCGACTTCGTTACTCTGATCGTCGTGTACGCGCACGCGGCTGGCGTATTCGACGCCGGTGTTTTCCGTCACCGGCAGCGCGTCGAGATCGGTGCGCACGAGAACGGTCGGGCCATTGCCATTTTTCAAAACACCGACGACGCCGTGGCCGCCGATGTTGCGAGCGACCGAGAATCCGGCCTGCTCCAGCTCTTCGGCAATACGCGCCGCGGTTTTCTCTTCGTGAAAGGACAGTTCGGGATTGGCGTGCAGGTGCTTGTAAAGCTGCTCGAGCGAAGCATATTCCTGAGTCGCGCGCGATCTGATCTCATCATGGAGTTTGTTGGATATGACTTTCGGATTTTGCGCCAAAAGGCTGGAAGCGATGAAAAAGACGCCGGCCAGGATTGGAGCCAACGAAAATTTAGCGATTGTTTTCATTTCTCCTCCGCGTTGGTTTTATCACAATATAAAAATTCGGATTTAGTCACGGGGTGGATGCCAGCCGACGCTAACCCAGCGCTGCCGAACATGCAATCGAAAAGGTGTGTTCAAAGGGATAATGTACTCAACGTGGAGTGGATATCCTACAATCGTCTGAAGTGTCTGGCAATAGCCGCAGCGGTAATGCGCCGCTTCTGCGACAAGGCGACGCAGAGCCTCGGGGATGTAGGTGCGACTCATGGCCGAACATTAAGCACCGTTGGGTCAGATACGTCATGGCCACGGCGTTGAAGCAAAACGGCTGCCTGTCCGCGCCGCAGAATGAGGGATTGATACTCACTCAACAATCGATCAAGCGTCTGCTGTTCAAATGTCTTCGATTGGCCTTCGGAGCGTTTGGGCCACGCGTTGAACTTTTTGATAAAGCCGGCCGGGCAAACTTAAAGTGACGGTTTGTGCCGTTGAAGTGGATTGCATGACAATGACAAGTTGCATGATTAAAAACAGTGGAGAAAAATCACAATACAAGATACACAATATTTTCTCTCAAAGTCAAGCCACTTGTCGAATTTCCAACTGGATGGCTGTAAGGTTTTCGCCTCGAAAATATAATCGACTTTTGACTTGGATGCAATGAAAAAATGTAAAACCCAATAATCCAACACTCCAATAATCCAATTTTATTGTGTTGCTGCCGGCGCGCTGGCAATCTGCCGCGCTTCCCATTTGCCCGCGAGCGCGCGCCCGCCTTCGCTGCCGTCAAAAAGGCTCAAAAGTATATCATCTTGCAGTCGAGCGCGATGGCGGCAGATTCGATGTAGCCCGCGCGAGGTTTCATACGCGACGGTAAAGTGCAATTCACCATCGACAATTTTTATTCCTTCCACTTTCTTCCGGCGCATTTCGCCGAGGTTGTCGCTCATGACGCCGCGCAATCGCCCTTTATGGAGCGCCAATACCATCGTCCATTGCCGCGGCGGGTCGTCTCGATTTTCGTGCAACGCCATTCCCTGCCAGGTTCCAACCCACATTTCCCAATCAGGATTTTCTGCCGCTTGCCGCGAGCCGGCACAACCAATCAACAATGCTACTCCGATCAATAAAACGAGCCGTCCTGTCATTTCAAAATCTCCATTGCATAATCAAAGTTGACAATAAAAAAGCAAATCAATTACATATACCGGCAATGGCGGCGATTGCGGCAAATTTGTGTAAAGCATAAAGGCGTGAAACGTCATTTGTGAGGCGCAAGGCGTAAAACGTAATACGTGATTGAGTTTCCTTTGCACAAGTGGGCGCCCCAGCAGTGGCGGCAAATTCCCCTCGGCACCCTGAACGCGGTTGCGGAAACCGCCGTTTTTTTTGCTTTTTCTCATGACGGTTATCGGCGGATTACGGATTTCAAGCATCAGGTCTTGAGCCAATATACCGCCGGGCAAATCGCCGGCGATTTCAATTTAGCGGTTTTCATGCTGCAATGCTTTGCGGTGAGCACGAAGCTGCAACTAAAATGCTGTTATATCAAAATCCCAATTCCTCCTCGCCAACATGACACCAACGCCGCAAAAAAGAAAACCGGCCTCGACGATTAAATCCGTCAATGCCGGCTTCATTCATCTCTCACCCGTTATCCGCATTGGGCGGAGTGACAGACCTCCAGCCCGAGGAAGTTATTTCACTTGAATGGCGATTTCTTGCGGCTGCGCCTCTTTGGTCTTCGGCAGGGTGATGCTGAGAATGCCGTCTTTGTACTCTGCGGCAATCTTGCTGCGGTCGATGTTGTCCGTCAACCGGAAACTGCGCTCGAACTTGCCGTAGCGGGATTCGCGCAGATGATAGTTCTCTTCATCGCGCCTCTCTTCGTAGCGCTTCTCGCCGCTCAAAGTGAGCACGTTATTTTCCAGCGAGAGCTTTACATCTTCTTTCTTCATGCCCGGCAGCTCGGCGCGCACGACGAAATTCTCCTTGTTTTCGGTCACGTCGACGCGAGGAGAATAGGTGACAACTTCTTTTTCACCATCAAGCCAATCGCCGAGCAACGGGCGCTCGAACGCGGAGAAAATTGACGGTACGACTGGGGCGAGATTCCATTTCACTAACATGTTCATAACCTCCATTGGTAGTTTATTGGGTTCAGTGTTTTATTTGCTATTTTGTGATTACGCTCTTTCTTCATGCAACCACTGTGCCATTGAGTTTTTAAGTCATTATGTCATAAAGTCTCAATTATTCTTGACACTTCAACAGCAGAGTCTGCCAAGCTTCGACAGGATGGCAGGCGTGTCTGCGAGATTTGCACGTTTAAATGACGGCTTGGCAGGGGAATTCACCGTCCGGACGCTTTGTCATACGCGATTCTGGCGAGTTCTCGATGTTCAGCGTCCGGACGGTCCAACGTAACTGCGGCCTTACACGGTGGATGAAATTTCCCTTGACAACCACGCAAATTTTGATTAGAATAGCTCACGGTTTGTTCATCGTCTTTCGCTACTGTTGAATAGGTGTTTCCGATTTGAAAATCCAAGCAAGGTGCTTTGGGCCAACTGTTCTCTTTAATCCAATGACCCCACTATTTTCCCATTCTTCGCTCCCAACCCGCGTCGTCCGTTTTCCAAAAATTTTTGGCATTTGCTCTCTGCTTCTCATTGCATTGTCACCGCTCCACGCTCAGAAAAAGCCGGCGGTGCTCACCGGTCTCGATGCCGTGGTCGCCGGCAACTTCAGCGAGTTTCAGGGCAAGCGTGTTGGCATTATCACCAATCACACCGGCATCGACATTGAGCGCCGGCACATTGCTGACTTATTTCATGCAGCCGCTGGCGTGAAGCTGGTGGCGCTGTTTGGCCCGGAGCACGGCATTCGTGGCGACGCGCCTGCCGGCGCCAAAATCGCGACGCGCACCGATCCGAAGACCGGCGTTCCGGCCCACAGCCTTTATGGTGAAATCCACAAGCCGAGGCCGGAGATGTTGAAAGATATCGATGTGCTGATCTATGACATTCAAGACGTCGGCGCGCGGTTTTACACCTACATCAGCACGATGGCTTTGTGCATGGAAGCTGCGGCAGAAGCGAAAATTCCATTCTACGTGCTGGATCGCCCGAACCCGATTGGCGATGTCGTCGAAGGACCGAGGCTCGACCCGGCGCATCGCTCGTTCGTCGGCCTTCATCCCATCGCGCTTCGCCACGGCATGACTGTTGGCGAATTGGCGCAGATGTTCAACGGCGAAGGTTGGCTGACGACCGGTCCGAAAGAATCGCCGCAAACGATCAAAGTGGATTTGCACGTGGTGCAGATGCAAGGCTGGCGGCATAACATGCTGTTCGATGAGACTGGTTTGCCGTGGTTATCACCTTCGCCCAATATCACCTCGCTGACCACCGCGTTGGTTTATCCCGGCACGTGTTTGCTCGAAGCCACCAATTTCTCCGAAGGCCGCGGTACCAATCTGCCTTTCGAAAAAATCGGCGCGCCGTGGCTCGATTCGCAAGAGCTGATCGATAAATTGCAAGACCGCGTTGGCTTCATTTATTTGCGGCCGATCGATTTCATCCCGATGGATATTCCGGGCAAAGCCATGAATCCAAAATTCAACGGAACCGGTTGCCGCGGCTTGCAGCTTGATGTAACAGTGCCGCGCACTTATCGCGCCGTCAGTTTTGGCATTCATTTGCTCTGTACGCTGCACGAATTATATCCGAAACGATTTACTATTGACGAAGGGCGGATGGCGCGCCTGAGTGGCCAGTCTTGGTTTTGTGAAATGATACTGGCCGGCGAAAAGCCGAAGGCCATCTTGCAGCGCATGGAAAAGGATGTTCAGGCGTTTCGCGAGCTGCGGCAAAAGTATCTGTTGTACGAGTGAAATCGTTCGTAGTAGCGACTTCTCCGCCCCGCATCCTTATTAAGGTTAAGAAATGGCGGAGCGGGGCAGGCGCAAGGTTTTTGAATTTAGAATTGCTTCGGAATTAACAAACTTTTTATTGGCTCAAAACCGAAGGGCATCTATATAATTGAACACGCGGCTCCCGACGGGCGTCGCCTGAAGGAGCTACTACGAACTCTTAAATCCAAACGGAGCGAGGAAAACATGTCTCAAGAGCTTGCGGTGACCTGGCGAACCGGCTTTAAGCCGGCGTTTTGGGCCGCCAATATTCTCGAATTGTTCGAGCGGTTTGCCTTCTATGGCTCGAAAGCTATCCTGGTCGTTTACCTTGCCGAGAAAGTCGGCCTGGGTGCGCAGAACGCCGGCTCGTTGGCCGGCGTTTATACTTTTTTGATCTTCTTCCTGCCTATTGTGGCAGGCACCTTCGTCGACCGCTACGGTTTTCGGCGCACCTTGATGGCCTGTTTTGCCTTATTCTGCATTGGCTACTTTCTTATTGGCTTAGCCGGATTGGATTTCGGGCAAGCCTTCGTCAATTCAATCGGAAAAACCAACTATATTATTTCGGTACTCGTGCTCACCGCGATTGGCGGCTCCTTGATCAAGCCGTGTATCGTCGGCACTGTGGCCAAAACCTCCGCACCGGAGGTTAAAGCGCTGGGCTACTCGATTTATTATACCCTCGTCAACATCGGCGGCGCCATCGGACCGATTTTGGGATTGCAAGTGCGCGAAAATCTCGGCATTGAATACGTGCTGGTGATGTCTTCGCTCACCTCGCTTCTGCTCTTGGCCGGAACCTTCGTTTTCTTTAAAGAGCCGGAAGGCGAACGAGAAGGCGGGAAAACGCTCGGGCAGATTTTTCGCGACATGCTGCTGGTGTTCGGCAATGTGCGGTTTATCAGCTTTCTCGTTATCTTCTCCGGCTTTTGGATCATGTTTTGGCAAATTTTTTATTCATTCCCGTTTTACGTGCGCGACGTTTTGCATTTCGAGCGCTTCGAGATATTGGAAACTGTCGACGCCTGGACGATTATTCTTGTCGGCATTCCGATGACGACGTTGGTCAAAAAGTGGCGTCCCATTACCGCCATGACGCTGGGTTTCGTGCTCGCCAGCTTTTCCTGGCTGATTATTGCCGGCGTTCAAACGGTAACCGCCGCGATCATTGGCGTGGCTTTGTTTGCCTTTGGTGAGGCCACGCAAGCGCCAAGATTTTACGCATACGTTTCCGCGCTCGCGCCAAAAGATCAGGTCGGAACATTTATGGGATTTGCCTTTTTGCCCGTGGCCATCGGCGCGCTCGTTGCCGGACCGCTCGCCGGTTGGCTGGTCGAGACTTATTTGCGCGAGACCATGAATCCCAAAATGATCTGGTATATCGTGGCGGGAATCGGTTTCGCCTCCACAGCGCTGATGTTGCTCTACAACATATTCTTTGTCAAAAAAGAAGCGGCGGCGAAGTAGTCCTGCCCCCTTGTGGGGCAATGTTGCTGAATGTTACTTATTGACATCGAAATCCGCCTACAAGGGGCGGGGGTGCGAGGAAAGCTCGCGATCAAATTAGCCATCGATGTGAGCGGGCTCGTCACCCAAGTCAGCTTTGCCGCCAATCCTTTAAACGACCCAACTCTCGTTGCCTGTTTGACGCAGAAACTCAAGCAGTGGCGCTTCGCGAATGTGCGCGCGCCGGGCGAAACGACGATAACGTATGAGCTGGCGCCGTAGTGCGGAAGTTAGTCGCTGAGAAGTTGACTCATTAAAATTTCCCCGACGGATAGATTAAGACCGGCGGACAAAAATCTACGGCCGTAGGCATCATTTGGTCCTCATCTAGCCGTTGGGGAAATTTTTTAATCTGGAAAACTGCAACGATTGCAAAGATTTGTAGTCGAAACTGCCAACCTGGCTACGCCGTAAGGCTCGTTTGCAAACTGGCAGTCTGCATTACGGAAATTCGCTTGACTTTTTCCCCAAAAGTGCGCTTATTGTAGCACCTTCCATGTCAACTTTAAGGAGAGAAAATTTATGAGCGAGCACAATCGCAACGAGACGGCGAAGCTGGCCCAAGGGGCCAAATGGGTGATTCGCCAACTGCTGTTGGAAGTTGAGAGCCGGGGTACTGAGATCGAGCTTTTCGATGCTGCTCCGGGCGGCTACGTGATCTTCTATCGTTTGCTGCAAGGCAATGAAGCGGTGGTGGAAGAGTTTGCCCAAAAGCTTTCCATCGGCAAGACGGGCAATCGGCTCGAGGTGCAGCATGGCTAAAATAACCGGTGGGATTTCCTGGATTCTCTTGATCCTGGTGGTTATCGTGGCCATCGTCGTCGGCACCAGCATTTGGCAGTCCTTGCGCGATACGCGCGCGGCTTTGGACGAACAGAAAAAGAAAGTGGCGGAATTGACCCGCGCCGACTCTTTGATGCGCGCGTACGTGGACAGCCTGGATGGCGTTTTTGCCGAGCTGCAGAGAGAAGAGCAGCGGTTGAAGGCGGAGCGCGAGCGCCTGGAGCAGGAATTGACCAAAATTGAAAAGAAATACGCCAAAGTTCTGGCGCGGCTCGACACCGTGTGGACGGCCGGCGCGGTTATTAATGAATTGGATAGCGCATTCCCACATTGGAAGGGGCAGATTCGGGAGGCCACCCGCGCTGATGGCGTGCATGCGTTGATCGTGCCGAGATTTTTTGGGGCGGATGCCGCCGAGACGAAAATAAAATTGGACAAAAGCGAAGAAAAAATGGCGATCAAAGACAGCACCATCTCGGTTCTTGACAGCACGCTGGCGAACAAATCCGAGCAGGTCAAAACGCTGCTGTTCAAAGCCGACACGTTGCAAAAGTCCTATGATCGCGTTTGGGGAGAATACAAAATCTTGGATGAGAAATATCGCAAGCTGCTCGTGCGAAAATGGTTTACGCTGCACCTCGGTCCGGGGAATATTCTCAGCGCCGGCGTTGGCGCCACGGCCGGTTATTTGATTGGGAAGCAAACCAAGTAATCTTCAAACTTTCATGGGATCATCTCCGCGATTTGGTTGGGGTTATTGTTCCGGTCGAACCGTGCGACCGTGAGCTAATTTATACATATATCATTTGTCAAGTAAAAAATTGCGTTTCTACAATTTTTTTTGCTGGACAAGTGAAGTCCGACTTGGGCACAACGGCCTTTCAAATCTAGCAAAATCCTGCTGCCCAAGTCGGACTTCGCCCGCCCCCGAAACGTAACGAGTCCCGATTGGGTCGGGACTCGTTACGCGCCATTGTGCAGTTTATCGAATGTTCTGCGAAATGCACTTATGGCAGCCAGCCTTCACGTTCGTTTTCACCTTCATGGCTTGCTCCTTTGAGACTTGGGGTTAACAGCTTTGCGGTTGATTTGGTTTCTCTGCTTTGCTTTCAGCTTCCACTTACTTGATGCAGCTTGCAGCGAAATTCCATAAAATTTTTTTCATTGACTTTGGTTTTGCTTTCTGTCTTATTGATGCAGGCCTTGTCCCAATTCCATAAAAGATCTTGCAGTTTTTCTTATCTGAACGGAAGGACGGGAAAATATGCACACCAGAATTTTGGCGATCCCAATGGCGGTCGTTTTTATCTTCCTCCTCGCCTGCCAAAATAAGGAGAAGCCGCCGGAACAAACGACCAGCCAGGAACAGACGCTGGCCGCGCCTGCCCCCGATACTTCCGCCTCCGACACCGCCGGCGCCACACTTGCAAACGGAGATGTTGCGCAGGCGGAGCGATTTGCCGAGAATGCCAGGTATGACAGCGCTATTGTTTACTTCGAAAGAGCGAGTGCGCTCTACAAAGAGCAAGCGAGCTGGGAGAAGTATGCAAGCTGTCAAAACAAAATAAGTGAACAATTTAAGGAAAAGGGAGAGTATCAGCAAGCCCAAAAACACGCCGAGCAAGCTCTCGAAATCGGGCTTGTGCAACTGGGCGAACGGCATCTGGAAGTGGCGCGAAGCTACTATCACCTGGGGCATGTTTACAGGCTCTTCAGCCAACTTGATCAGGCTCTTGACTTTCAGCAGAAGGCCCTATCGATTCGGCTTGCCAGGTTGGGAGAACAACATCCTGAAGTCGCTCTCAGCTACTTGCGCCTTGGCCAGGTTTATCTTTATAAAGGCGACTTTAAGCGTGCCCTGGCTCTTTATGAAAAAACTTTGTCCATTCAACTGGCCACCTCAGGGGAAAAACATCCTGAGGTGGCCAGAACCTATTTAGGTCTTGGCGCTATTTTTCTCAATCAAGGCGACTATCAGCGTGCTTTTGATTTTTACGGCAAATCCTTATCCATTGCTCTGGCGACGCGTGGAGAGCGGCATATTCAAGTCGCAGATATTTGCATTGAGATGAGCACCGCCTACATGATGAAAAGGGATTTGCGCAAATGTCTTGAGTATAGTCAAAGAGCTTTGCCGATTATTCTAAACCAGTTTGGAGAAAAAAGCGTTTATGCGGCCGACTGTTACCGTAATATCGGCGTTGCCTACGATGTTAAAGGCGACTATGATCAAGCCGGCATTTTCCATGAAAAAGCTCTGTCGATCTACACCGCGGTTTCAGGGGAAAAGACGCATGAGGTGGCAAGTGTCTACATGAATTTAGGATTAGTTTACTCGAGTAAAGGCGACTATGACCGGGCTCTTTTTTGCTTTCGTAAAGGCCTGTCGATCGGTTCGGCAATATGGGGGGAACGGCATGGTCTTGTGTCACAATGCTATATGGAGATCGGACGAACTTATCGACTGAAAAGAGAATATGATCAAGCGCTGCGGGCGTTCGCCAAAGCTTTGGCGATTGCGCGTGTCGCGTTGGGAGAGCAACATCCGGGGTTCGCTGAAGTCCTCACAGAATTGGGAGAGGTTCACTATAGTAAAGGCGATTATGATCGCTCCCTCGCCGTCTACAAAAAAGCCCTGGCCGTACAGGAAGCCAAACTTGGCAAGCTTCATCGCAGCCTGGCGATAACCCATAATCGGATAGCCCGGGCATATTATCAAAAAGGAAATTATGATCGCTCCCTCGATTTTCTGCAGCAAGCCCTCGCGGCCAATGTGATTTCGTTTGATTCGCGCGATCCTTATGTAAACCCGCCATGGCGCGATATTGTGGATGAGGGCATTTTGTTGAATTCGCTGGCGATGAAAGCGGACGCTCTGTTTGATCGTTATGACAAACAGTCCGGCGATCTCCGTGATTTGAAAGCCAGTCTCGCCGCCAGTGAGTTGGGTGCGCACCTCATCGACCACATGCGCCGCGGGTATACCGTCGAAGGCGCCAGGCTGGCTTTGGCTGAGAGGACTACCGGATATTATGATGCCGGGATTCAAATTGCCCTCCGGCTTTGCCAGGCAGCCCGAGCCAATGAGTATAACGCGACCGCCTTCTGGTTTGCGGAAAAAGGCAAAGCCGGCGCGGTGCTTGATGCGCTCTCGGAGTTGGAAGCCAAAGCGTTTGCCGGCATTCCCGACAGTTTGCTCGAGCAAGAACGGCAATGGCGTCTCGATCTGGCTTTCTATGAGCAGCGTTTTCTGCAAGAAAAGATAAAAGGAAAAAATGCCGATAGCGCCCAAATTGCGCTCTGGCAAGACCGGGTCTTCGGTCTCAAGCAGGCTTACGATGCTCTCTTGCAGCGCTTTGACAAAGAATATCCCGACTACTACAATCTCAAATACCAGATCAAAACCGTATCGGTGCCGGAAATACAACAGCAGCTTTTGGATGACAAAACAGCGCTGGTGGAGTATTTCACCGGCAAGGACTCGCTGTACATTTTTGCCGTCACAAAAAACGATTTCACGGTCAAAGCTTCCGCCGGGGATTCTCTGCTGGCGCGAGAGATTGAACAACTGCGTTACGGGATCATCAAGCAGGATTTCGCGCCGTACGCGCAAGCCGCTTCGCGTCTTTATCAAGCTCTGCTGGCGCCCGTTGCGGGCAAGCTCCGTGGCCGGAACTTGATCATCGTTCCCGACGCTGCTCTCAGCGCCATTCCGTTTGAAGCTTTGCTCACGCACGCGGTGAGCACGGCGGATGAATGGCAGGATTATGCGAAGTTGCCGTATGTTATCAACGAATACGCCGTCAGCTACGCTTACTCGGCTACTTTGTTGCAACAGGAACAAAATCGCCGCAGCCGTGAAACCAGGCATGATTATCTCGCCTTCGCGCCGGTCTTTGCAAATGGTTTGCCGGCTGGCACTCGCGGCGCCGATTTCTTCAAAGAAAACTTCGCGCCGGACTCCTCTAAAACTGCTACTGCTTCTGCCACTGCTACTGTCTCTGCTCCTGCCACTCGCGTCCGCGGTTATTTGCCCGCCACCAAAAAGGAAGTCACCGGCATTTTGGATCGCTTTAAGAATTCGTACAATATTTTCGAGCGCTGGTTTGGCAACAAATCAAAGGTGTATCTAGAGCGTGAAGCGAAAGAAGAGAAACTCAAGTCGCGCGATCTGAGCGATTATCGTTTTCTGCATTTTGCCACGCATGGCCTGGTGAATGAAAAAAGTCCAAAACTTTCCGGTCTGTTATTGGCATCAGAAGATTCGACTTCCAAAGAAGACGGCATTTTGCACCTGGGCGAGATTTACAATTTGAATCTGAACGCGGATCTCGTCGTGTTGAGCGCCTGCGAAACCGGCCTCGGACAAGTCGCGAAAGGCGAGGGCATCATCGGCTTGACGCGCGGCTTTCTGTATGCGGGCGCTTCAAATCTGCTCGTCTCATTGTGGCAGGTGAGCGACGTGACCACGGCGGATTTGATGGTGGATTTTTATGACAAGATGCTCGGCGGCATGAGCAAGCCCGAAGCTGTGCGCGAGGCGAAACTGCAAATGATCCGCCGCCATGCGGAATATGCCAAGCCGTATTATTGGGCGCCGTTTATTTTGGTGGGGAAATAAGCCGGGAAGCAGGAAACCAAAAGGCACGGGCGCCGTCATCCGGATCGGCGCCCGCGCGAAATATATTATCAAGCACGAGGGGAAATGCCCGAAGGCATCACTACGAACGTCACTTCTGAAATACCATCCTCCGCACCAGTTGTTGCCGGCCAACTTGCAGTTGATAGAGATACACGCCAGTGCTGACTTGTTGACCAAGTTCATTTCGCCCGTCCCAAATCACTTTCTTATTTCCAGCCAGTTCGGGTTCGTCAACCAGGGTGCGAACTTCGCGACCGAGCATGTCATAAATAACCAACTGCACGTGCGCCGCTTCCGGCAAAGCGTAGGTGATCGTGGTTTGCGGGTTGAACGGATTGGGATAATTCTGCTTCAACTCGTAGCTGGTCACTGGTTGCTGGTTACCGGTGACCTCGGACTCATCGACATCGGAAGACTTCGGCAAATTCCCCGGCCCCGGCAATGAGCCCGGCGAATTGTGATGCAGGAACAAACAATCGCGCTCCACTAAAATCTCGTTGGCGCAAATCGCGCCGCGCAGTTGGCTGTTCTTTTTCAACACCACTTTGGCGTTCGGCGCATTCAAGGCGCCTAAAAAGTACGCTTCTTTCCCGACCTCCACCTGGCTGCTCTGCACGGTGTGGAAGCTCACCAGCTTGC
>Ga0247727_10001366_pt1 | contig 58526 bp, 61 predicted proteins | sample WisWelCaveWW1625_FD_202498 | JGI IMG/M metagenome (GOLD analysis project Ga0247727, IMG submission 202498) | Biofilm microbial communities from Wishing Well Cave, Virginia, United States - WW16-25 | ecosystem: Environmental > Aquatic > Deep subsurface > Groundwater > Cave microbial mat | place... | reverse complement strand
AGGCTTTCGACGCTCCGCTCGGGCATTGGGATCTCTCCCCATGCCTGGAGCCTGCTACCAGGCGCTCCGGCGCTTACCTGGACGGGGCTTTCACCCGCTGGAGTTGTGCAGCTTTCACGACGCGCCATGGGTTTATATTAACACATCGCGTTAATAATGTCAAGCGTTACTATTACGGGGCTACCGACACCGATTTCTAAAAATTCCTTAAGAGCCCATTCCAATAACCCCGCACACCCGATCGTGATGAAGGCACGGACGAAATGAAGAAAAGCCAAATAGTTTTCCAATTTCTTCTCCCGCCGGATCAGAATCCGGCGAAATCGATTCATCCGACTATGCGTCCGTTCGGCCACCCAACGGCGGGCCTTGAATCCCGGGTGGGCGCACTTTTTGAGAGTCGGTTTACTGGAATTACGCGAAGGATTGGATGAATTTCTCCTGTTCCAGCACGCAAGACGAAGAAAATCCCATTCATGGCCACGCGATCCGGAACCCGCGGCCGTCCCCCTCCAAAGCGATGTCGGTTCTTGTGTTTCGGCAATAATGGCTCGATCCGTTCCCAGACCGCGTCCGGGATTTTCCACCACCGCGAACTCGTTTTTGTCATCTGTTTCTACTGTTGTCATAAATTCCCGGCATCAAGAGTATACAGATTCAGGTGTTATTTGGAATAGGCTCTTATTAACCCCAAAAATCGAAACTTGTCCAGGGGTTCTTCGGGCGCTTGCGGTCACACACAGCGTTCGCGACACTTGGCCAGTCGCAGAGCTCCTGACACTTGGGCGCCAGAGGCGCTTGATGCGGGGGAGGATGTGGGAGAGGGAATTGCCCTTTTTCTTAGGGCTGGATTGGCGGGGTTTCCACGGCGACGATTTTTGAAACCGTGAATTCCATCGTTTTAATGACCTGACCGGAGGCGTCTTCCACTTCGATCTTCCAGGCGCCGGGTCGGACGACCTTGCGGCTCCACGTGGTCCAGGGGGACCCTTTGATGCTCAGCGAAACCGAACCCTCTTCATTCCCGTCCAAGGAGTAGACATGGGTGATGGTCGTGGGAACATCGGCCGACTTCACCCGGGTCAGAAAATAGACCTCCGCAGTGGAACCGTCGAATCTCGCGGCCTCCCCTTGGATGGTCCGGGTTTCACGGTCAAGGCCGGACCCCAGCGCCGACTGAACGATCTCAACGGAGGAGGCCGACGTGGCCTGCGACGCGCCGACCGGGGAAGCTGGCGCCATATCCTCCGCCATGACGGGCAAAGAGACAAACAAAACGACCCCAAGGCCATAGGTCCAATTTTTCATCGGGCATCCTCCTTAAAAGGACAACGTGGAAATACATTAAGATCTTTGGACTCGCGATTTATGGAAAATCGATCAGGGCATTACGGTGAAGGACGTCGACCGGGTGACCGCACGGCCGGCGATTTCGGCCGAAACCTCAGCCCGGTGGCGGCCGGGGGCGAGAGCCCACCAGGCTTCCGGCCCCTGGGCGATTTCCCGGCCGTCCACGCGCCACCGGAGGCGGTCCGGGACTTCGCCTTCCAAACGAAACCGAAGGGCTTGCGCCGACCGGTCGATGGCGGGGTCAATTTTAAAAATGTCCCCCCGGCGGGGATAAACCAGGCGGAACCCGGACGACGCGGCCTCCGGCTCCTCCCGGTGTTCCCGGCACGGTCCCGGCGGCGGAAAGCGCTTTGCGAAAACCTCCGCCACGGCGGTGGGGCAATCCAAGGACAAATACCGTCCTGAGACCGGGCAGATTTCCCCCTCGGCGATGTCGCGGGGCGGCGTAAAATCGCCGCTCGGGTAGCGGGCGTGGACCGCCATGGCGGCGTCCCGGAGGATGGGGCCCGCGCCCGTGATGCCGGACACCCGGCGCATGGGACGGCCGTCGAAGTTGCCCACCCAGACGCCGATGGTCCAACGCGGCGTGTAGCCCAGGGCCCAATTGTCCCGGTAGTCTTTGGTCGTTCCGGTTTTGGCGGCGAAGGGGAAGGGAAGGCTGAGGGGCGAGTTCAGCCCGAAGGCCCGGGCCCGGGCGCCGTTGTCGGAAAGGACGTGCGACACCAGATAGACGGCGGCCCGATCCGCCACCCGGACCCCGGGAACGTGGGCATCCCCCTGAAGCGAGCGGGGCGGCCTCCCGACCCCTCCCCGGGCCAGAAGGGCGTAGGCGGAGGTCAGGTCGAGCAGCGTCACCTCGGCGTTTCCCAGGGCGAGGGCGAGGCCGTAGTCCCCCGCGGTTCCCGTCAGCGAAGAGAGACCTGCCGCGCGCAGGCGGCGGAGCAGCGGGTCGATGCCGATTTTTTCCACCAGCCGGACCGCGGGGATGTTGTAGGAGTTCGCCAGCGCCTCCCGCAGGGACACGCGACCGTGGTACGCGTTGTCATAATTTCGCGGCGCATACCGCCCCGTGGTGAAGAACGGGGTGTCGTCGATGAGGTCGCCGGGCCGGGCGCCGCGCTCAAAAGCCAATTCATACAGAAACGGCTTGACGGACGAGCCGGGCTGGCGCAGCGCCGTGACGCCGTCCACTTGACCGCCGTCGCGATCCTGAAAGTAATCCCGCGAGCCGACCCAGGCCAAGATATCGCCCGTCGCGTTGTCCAAAACGAGCAGGGCCCCGTTGGTCACGTTCTGGGCGGCGAGACGGCGGAGGTAGGCGGGAAGGAGGCCTTCGAGTTCTTCCTGCAGGCCACGGTCCAGGGTGGTCACGTGCCGGCCGGGCGGGACACATGTGCGAAGGCGGTCCGTGAAATGGGGGGCGAAAAAAGGGCGCGGGCGCCTCGCGAACGCCAAGGGTTCGGTTCGGGCGCTTGTCTCGGCGGCCTTGTCCACCCATCCCCAGGCCTTGAGGCGGTCCAGCACGACCCGTTGACGCGCGATCGCGGCCTCCCGCCGGCGGAGAGGGTTGTAGCCCGTCGGGGATTTGGGGAGGCCGGCCAGGAGGGCCGATTGGGCCAAACTCAAATCCCGCGCGGGAAGGTCAAAATAAACCCGGGCCGCGGCTTCAATCCCGCAGGCCCCGCTGCCGTAAAAGACGGAGTTCAAATAGGCCTCGAGGATCTCGGCTTTGGTGGCCCGGCGCTCCAAGCGAAGGGCGCTCCAGGCCTCCCGGGCCTTTCCCCAAAGACTGCGGGGGCGAGGGTCCAGTTGGCGCACCAGTTGCTGGGTGAGCGTGGATCCCCCGGAAACGATTTTTCCGGCCCGGGTGTTTTGCCAAAGGGCGCGGAGGACGGCCTGTCCATCCACCCCCCGGTGGTCCCAAAATCGCTTGTCTTCGGCGGCCATGGTGGACAGGAGGACCCAGGGGGAAAGCGCCGTTAACGGCGCAGGCAAGCGAAGTTCCCCCTCGTCAAAAATTCGAAGAGGGAGCCCGTCGCGGTCGACAAATTCCGTCGTGGCGGAAAAAAGGCCGCCGGCGGGCGGGGGCATCGGGGGATCCCCAACGCCCGAGGGGCCCGCGCCCAGTGCCCCCGTAATGAGCGCAGCCGCGGCCAAACCCGAAAAACTACTTTTTGATTTGGACAGCGTCCGACGCCGTTCGGCCGAAGATTTCCGGCTCATACATCCCCTCGATCCGGGCGGAGGGCCAGTGGAAGCGTCCCGGCGTGGTGGCTTGAACGAGATAAGACCAGGCGTGTTCGCCCGCGGGCAAATAATCGGCGAAAACAACCACGCGGTCGTCGTAATTTTCCGAGCGCTGAAAACCGCCCCAATACCGGTCCCGTCCGTTCTCCTCCCCGGCCAGGGTCCGCGTTTGCTCCCGGCCTTCGACCGAATAACTGGGGTCGACGATCTCGAAACCGCCGGGAAGGTGGTCTTCGAGGGCGACGAAGGTGCGGTCCTGGGGCGACTTGACCCGGAGGGTCACGATGGCCCGGGCGCCGGCCCTCATGTCCCGGCCGGCGCCCGCGAGGGACTTGACGCTCCGCTCAACGCTTAATCCTTCCGCCGCCGGTCTGTCGTACCCGGCGGGCACGTAGGCGTAGCGAAGCACGTAGTACAGCCGGCCCGCGCCTTCTTTTCGAAAAGCCAGCCGCGCCTCATCGCCGGACCCGCCGAAGATGTCGCCGGGGTCGAATTCCTTTGCCAGCGCCAAAAGAGACCGGCCGCGAAAGGGCGCCGACCACAGCATCGCGGGGGCGCCGCCCCCTTCGCGGTCCAGGCGGGCCGCGAAATCCGGCGGGTCCTTTTCGTAGCGGCGGTAATAATCCTGAAAGGCCCAGAGGGCAGCGGCGTTTTCGTGTGTGGTCCGCCAGCGCCCTTGAACTTTACGCTCCTGCGTCAGCCAGCGAATGACGCGATCGTCGTTGGGAAAACCGCCCTTGGCGGCCAGAAGAGCTTGGAGCGTGAGGGCCGTCGTCTTGACATTGGACTGCGGAATCCAGCGAAGGGGCGCGAGGGGATCCTCAAAATACATGGTGGCGGGCGCCACGCGCGACTGGTTCAGCAGTTCGTCCGCCAGGAGGTCCACGTCTCCCGCCGGCGCCCTGATGTTGCGGCCCGCCTTGAGAAGGTACGCCTTGGCGTCAAAAGGAAGTTGGTCCCTCTTTTGAAACAGTTGGGCAAAATAGTTGGGGAGCGGCTGGGCGTGGAGAGAAAGGGCGTAGACCGCGTAGGCCCGGGCGGCATACCGTTCGCTCACCGAATAGGGGTAGGCCCATTCGCGGCTTTCCGCATCGCCCAAATAAGATCGCAACCATCCGGCGGCCTGCCCAATGCTTTCCGTCGGGATCCGATAACCGGCCTTTTGGGCCAGCGCGGCCACCTCCAGCGCGTAGGAAGTCACGTAGGGATCAGGCAAATGGGCGTCGGTCCAATAGCGGTAGCCGCCCCCCCCGTGCTGGAAGGAGGGCAGCTTGTCGAGGGTTTTTTGCACTTCGATTTTCAGGTCTTCGGTCCGGCCCAGCCCGAAGGTCTCCACCAGATCGGCGCCGACCACCACGGGCAGGACGCGCGAGAGCCGCTGTTCCAGGCACCCGAAGGGGTATTCCAGAAGAAATTGCGCCCCCTCTTGAAGGCCGGCGAGGGCCGTCCCCGCCAGGGTCGCGCGGACGCGCCCGAGGCCCGGGACCGCCCCCGGGGGCCGCCGCAGAATTTCAATGCCTTCGCTTTCCGTCGCGGCGCTGGTGGCCACGGTTTCCAGCCGCTCGGGCGCCCGAACGGGCACGCGCCACGCCAGCCCGTCGGTCTCGGCGCCGGCGGCGGCGCGGAAAGCGAAACGCGTTTCGCCGATTTTCTCGGCCCGGAAGGTCCAGAGGACTTCCAGGGCTTTCCCCGGCTCCACAGTGCCACTTCGCAGGTCCTCGCCCTCCCGGCGGATGGCATCGCCCTCCGCCGTGGCCGTCACCCGGAAATCGGTTTTCTTGTCGGTGTAATTGTGAATGACCACGCCGCCTTCAAATTCATCGCCCTGGCGGGCGAAGCGCGGCAAGCTCGGTTTCAGCAAAAACGGTTTCTTGACCGTGAGCCGGGCTTCCCCGGACCCGAAACGTTTCACGTCCTGCGCCACTGCCATCACGCGGAAGCGCGTTAAGGTGTCCGGCAAGGTGAAGCGCGCGGCGCCCAAGCCCTGGGCGTCGGTGCGGATGGCCGCATTCCAATAGGCGGTGGGCACGAACCGGGCGCGAAGGTCGATCCCCTCCAGCGCGGCGCCCGCACCGCCCCCGCCGCCCCCGCCGTCCCCGCCGCCCCGGTTTTCGCCTTTCTCCCCGAAGTTCCGTTGGCCGATGAGGCTCATGCGATTGTCGGCGGTGTCGAACCGGAGCGGCCGCGGCCCGTAGAGGGCCGAAAACGGGTCCGGCGTGCCGTACCCGGTCAGCGCCAGGACGCCTTCATCCACGACGGCCAAGGTGACCTCAGCCGGGGCGGGTTGCCCGCCCTCCGACTGGGTTTCCAGGGTGACCGTGACCGGCGTTCCGGGCCGGTATTCCGATTTATCGGCGGCCACCCGAACGGAAAGCCGACGCGAACGGGGACTTACATCGAGGGCAGCGTAGCCGACTTTGATTTGGGGTTTGGCCAGGTCGTCCCCGTTTTCGTCAAAAATCTTCTCCCCCGTTCTCCCCCGGATCAGCATGACGCCCACGAAGATGTTGGGCAGATGTTTCTCATAAATGGGAACCGAAATCGTCGGAGCGCCGCCCTCCAGCGTGGTGACCCAGCGGTCCAGCATCCCTTCACGCTCCACGGTGACGAGGGCCCGGGCCTTCGGATAGGGCGATTTGACGAGGATCCGCGCGGTGTCCCCGGGCGCGTAGGCGGTTTTCTCCGGGACCAATTCCACGATGTCCGTGTCGTTTTGGGACCACCAGGAAGCCCCCGCGCCGATCACGTAAAAGGAAAGGGCCGCCTGGGCCGGTCGTTTCTCCTCATCGACGCCGGTCACGGTGAAAAAGTGGCTGCCGGCCGTTTCCGGCGTGAACGTCCAGGGCCTGGCGGCGGACGCGCTGGTCCAGGTGACCGTGGCGACAACGACATCGCGGGTTTCGGACACCCATTCCCAGCGGTTGCCAACGCCGGCCCGGCGCACGCTCAACCAATCGCGCCGGACAAGATGTCCTGCCAGGGGCCGGCCCGACGCCCAGGCCCCGTCGGGGCGAAGGGCCACCACGTCCACGGTCCAGGGCCGGCCTTTCTCAATGAAATAAGGGCGCCCCCGCAGGCCCAGGTAAAGATTGGCGGCGTGGACCAAGGCGCTTCGCCGCCCCAAAAGCCGTTGGCGCTCCGGGCTGGTGACGCTCGCTTCCAGAAGGGCCTGCTGTGGGCCCAGGCCGAGACGGCCCGCCAAGGGCACGGAGAGGTTGAATTTCCCTTGATCGTCCAGGGTCCCCTCCGCCGATGCAAGCAGGCGGTCGGATTCCATGGTGGACCGCGTCCACCTTCCAGGGGCAAAGTCGTATTCCTCAAAGCCCGGAACGCGGAAATAGGCGTTTTGCAGCCGCAGTTTCCACTGCACGGGCTGCCCGACCATGGGCGCCCCGAACAGGTACCACCCGTCCACCACCGCTTTGAAGTTTTCGCCGGCCAGGAAGGCGTCTTTTTCGGGCGCGACACGGACTTCAAAGGTGGCTGGTTTGAACGCCTCCACGCGAAACCCGGTGAACAGCGTCAACCGGGCCTCCACGCGGCTGTCCGTAGAATAGCCTTCGTCATAGCCTTCGTCGTCCCCATAAACGGGCCTGGACTCCACGGTCGCCGCCTCGGGCCGGATGTCGGTGACGCGCGCGCTCCAAGTCCCCGTGGGGGCGGATTCGGGAACGGCGTAGGCGTAATCGAAGGAGGACAGGTCTGACAGGCTCACGGTGGTTTTCAACACCTGTTGACCCCGGGCGTCGGTGAGTGTCAGTTCCAACCGCCGTTCATTGACCGTGGTCCAATCCCCCTTCGCGAGGCGGCGGACGAGTCCTTTCAGGTTAACCGTTTCGCCGGGCCGGTAGACGCCCCGTTCCGTAAACAGGAGTCCCCGGAAGGTCTCCGGGCGCACTTGCCATTCGTAGGGGACCCCCAACCGCCAGGGCTCCAAACCGCCCCGCCATTCGATGGAAAGCCCCGCCGTGCCCCTGGGATCCTTCACGAAAGCCCAGAGGCGCGGACGCCGGTGGGCGTTCCAGGTGGATATGCCCAAATCCACCCAACCGGGCGCGTCGGCCAATCCGTTCTCCCCCGTGACGCCGGACCAGAGAAGGCGATTTTCGTCGCTTCGCAATTCCACGGGTAAGCCTTTGGCCGGCATCCCCGTTCTAAGATATGTCGCCCAGACCAGGCTGCTGTCCGGGGAGCTCTTGAACGACACGCCCACCCGGGTGACGTTGTCCAACACCTTGGCCCAGCGGGATCCCCTCCAACGGTCCGGAACGCTGAGTTCCGCGTAAGCGAACCCGCCCTGGCCTTCCGTGAACACCTCGCCCAGGTCGATAAACGTGTTGAGGCGCAGGTTCGGGAGGTCGGACGCTTTCCAGATTTTTGGCGGCTCTTTCAGGGCGCGTGCCGCCGCGTCGTTCCACCGGATGCCGTTGAAAAAGGGGATCAATTCTTCGTCTGGAATCCGCTTTTTGGCCAGGGGGATTTCGGGGACGTTGACAAGGGTGGCGGGATGCCGGGCCGGGAAATATTGCTCCAGAACGCCGAACCGTTCCGGCAGGTCGACCGAAGCGCAATAGTCCGGCATGGTGACGGAAAAAGTCTTGTCCTCGCCCAACAAATTGCCGAATTTGTCCGGAAGGTCCCTCGACAGGGTGAAGGTGTAGGTCTCCCGGGGCTTATAACTCAAATCAGGCAGCCGCATCCGGTCGGACGCGAAATTCTCCTCATAGAGTTCCAGGGCGGGCAGGGCGGTGGAGGTTCCGACCGTTAAATGTTTGTGCATGTCGCCCCGTTTAACGGAATTACTGAAAGCAATTTCCAAATCGCCCGGAAGACAACCCGGTGATGGGGTTTGGGTCAAGCGAAAGGTCATCCACGTGGTGAAGGAAACGGCGCGTTCCTGCGCGAAGCCCAAATCTCCCCGGGCCGCCAACAGTCCCGGGCTCATTATCAGCCGGTAAGCCGCGTTGGGCCGGAGCGGGGCCATGGGCTTGGCGGCCAAGACCGTCGCCGTCGAGGCCGGAGGGTCGGCGTAGGAGTAAGGCCAGACCGCCTTGATCTCCTCGGGCTGCGCCCGGCGGACGCCCAAAAGCACTGTCTCGGTCCTTCCCTCCACCGTTTCCTCAAGAGCGATAAAATCACGGGCCCGCCGGGGGTCCATTTCCATAGTGAAGCGCATGTACAGTATGGCTTTGAGGTCAACCCAACGCTCCTGGTGATGCGGTTTGCTCTCCAACAGCGCGGGCCGCTGGGTCTCAAAAGTCCAGGCCTCCTCCCGGTCCAGGGTTTGGGCGGACACCTCGCTTTTGAATCCCGCAGGAATGTAAACCCGAAAGGACGTGGCGGGGGGCCAGGGAACCGCGGGTTCAAAGGTCAAGGTCTGGGTGCCCTGCCAACGGCATCGGCCCGCAACCGCCGGCTCGACCCGCAGGGGGCAACGGTCTCCCATATCCTGGGGAGAGGTGAGGACCGCCATCGGCTGGTTGAAAGTAACGGTGATGGGAAAATCCGTGGATCGGCTTTCCGCGCGCCCCAGCGGCGTTTTGGAAAGGATGCGCACCGGCGGCGCCTCCGCCGCGAGCGGGGCGGCCCAGAGGACAACTGCGGCGAACCACCGGCGCGACATTGGTTTCTTCATTTCATTCAATTCTTCAGGGGTTGTGCCGTCACAGCCCTGGACGTTGTGTGAGGATTAACCTCGGAAAGGCAGCCGATCCGCCAGCGGGCCTCCAGGGAATTCTCTTGAACGTCGATCCCGCCCATGAGCACCCGCCCCGCCGTGGGGGGAAGATAGCCGGTCAGGACCCGGAGGGTCGTGCTTTTCCCGGCCCCGTTGGGCCCCAGCAGGCCGACCACCTCGCCGGGGTTGACCGCAAAGGACACCCCCGCCACCGCCCGGGTGGCGCCGTAATCCTTGATGAGGTCGTGAACTTCAATCATGGGAGAAGTGTATAAAAAATATTTGGCCTTGGGTCAAAACACCAGGGGGGGTCATCTCGCGCGAATTCCCCGGCGGGACTCCGAGCGGTGGATGGAGCCAACCGGCACGACATGAAGCTGGTGGAAGCGACGCTGGAAAGCATTCCCGTGGATCGACCGAAACCGACCCAGGCCCAACCGCGGGGTTTGTGTCTGGACAAAGGGCATGACTACGATGAACCCCGGGAGTTGGCGCGCGAGCTGGGGAGTTGACGCATTTAATTTACATGATATAATAATACACTAACTTATATTGTCATGTATAAAAGAGAATTAAATTTCGCTCCGGCGAAAAAAGAGAGCTGCTTCCTGTGGGGTCCCCGGCAAACGGGAAAGAGCACGCTGTTGAAATCGCTCTTTCCCCGGGCGCCTTACTACGATCTTTTGCTCACCAGTGAATTTGAACGGCTCAATCGGGAACCCGACTTATTTCGAGAAGAGTGTTTAGCGCTTCGCCCCAGCGGCGGGCCGGTCATAATTGATGAGGTCCAGCGTTTGCCGTCCCTGCTGAACGAAGTTCAGTGGTTAATGGTCAATCATGGAACCCGATTCATCCTGAGCGGTTCAAGCGCCCGAAAATTAAAGCGGTCCGGCGGGAATCTGCTGGGAGGACGCGCGCTTCGCTTTGAGCTTTTTCCCCTGGTCAGCCATGAAATTCCAAATTTCAATCTCCTGAGAGCCCTGAACCACGGTTTGTTGCCCCGCCATTATCTTTCTCCGGACCCCGGACCTCTCGTGCAGGCCTATGTGGGCAATTACCTCAAAGAAGAAGTCTACGCGGAAGCGCTGGTCCGAAACATGCCGGCCTTCCACCGTTTCCTGGAAGCCGCCGCTTTCAGCAACGGGGAACTGGTCAATTTCAACAACATTGCCATGGATTGCGGCGTCAGCGGGCCCGCCGCGAAAGATTATTTCGGAATTTTGGAGGACACCCTCATTGGAAAATTTATTTATTCCTATCGGCGGCGGCCCAAGCGAAGGGTGATCCAGGCCCCCAAGTTCTATTTTTTCGATGTGGGCGTGGTGAATCACTTATTGAGGAGGGGGGAAATCCGGCCGAAATCGGAAGCCTTTGGCAAAGCTTTCGAGCATTTCATTTATCAAGAATTGACGGCCCACAGCCATTACTCCGGCCTGGGATATGCGGTGACAACGTGGCGAACAGCCTCGCAACTGGAGGTGGATTTCGTTTTGGGAGAGGCCGATATCGCCATCGAAGTCAAAGGGACGGACATGGCCGGAGGGCGCCACGCGAAGGGATTGAAAGCCTTCAGCGAAGAATATAAGACGAAACGCCGAATTCTTGTTTCCCTCGATCCGAGGCCAAGAAAAATGGGCGGCGTGGAAGTCCTCCCCTGGAAAGATTTCCTTGTCCAATTGTGGAGCGGGAACTTGATTCGATGACCAAATCTCACCCATTAATGGAAAGCCTTCCCGCGGCGAATCGAAGACCCCCCGAGGGCAGTTCCAATTTGATTCACCTTCGTGTGGTTCTGGTGCGGCCGCGGAACCCGCTCAACATCGGGGCGGCGGCGCGGGCCATGGCGAATTTTGGGTTTACGGACTTGGCGGTGGTAAAACCCTTCGCGCCCGTGTGGCGGGAAACGACCTCCGCGGTGGGCGCGGAAAAACTGGTCTTGGAGGCGCGGGTCTTCTCCGACGTGGAGGAGGCCATCGGGGACCGCCATCTGGTGGTGGGCACCACGGCCTTGCGGAACCGGGCGCTGGAGCGGCCGGCGGTTTCGTTGCCGGACCTCATGGGGTATTTGGCAAAAAACCACCCCGCCTATTCCGAAGAAGGGGGATATAAAATCGCTTTGCTCTTCGGCCCGGAGAAGACGGGGTTGAGCGGGGCGTGCTTGGAACGGTGCCACTTTTGGCTGACCATCCCCACCGACCCGGGGTGCCCCTCCATGAACCTGGGCCAATCGGTGGCCCTGTGCTGTTACGAATGGGCTAAAATCCTGGGCGCGGCTGGGGGGGGGGCGTTCCCGGGAACGGTGGGCGAGCCGGAAACGGCCACCATGGCGGACCGCCGGCGCCTGGTGGAAAAGACCATGGAAGTCTTCGAAGCCGCGAATTATTTGAAATTCATTCCCCGCGCCGCCCAGGAACGAAAACTCCGGCGCCTTTTCCAGCGGTGGAACATCCGGCGCCAGGACGTCCAATTGATGCACGGCGCCTTTCGTTTTATTCTGAACGCCGTGCGAAAAGGAGCGGGCCTTGAAAAATAAAGTTTACCTGGGGCTGGGGTCCAACGTGGGGAAACGCCTGTCCCAACTGAAAAAGGCCGCGGCGTCCCTGAACCGCCTGCCCGGCACGCGCCTGAAGAAGGTTTCTTCCGTCTACGAAACGTCGCCCGTCGGCCCGCGCCAGCGGGACTACCTCAACGCCGTGGCCCAGGTGGAGACGTCCCTGGACCCGGTGCGGCTTCTGATGCAACTTCAAAACCTGGAAAAAAAATTGGGCCGCAAAAATCGCGGCCGCTGGGGCCCCCGGGAAATTGATTTGGACATGCTCTTCTACGGCAAGCGGAGAATGACCGGGAAGACGTTAAGCGTTCCTCATCCCCGCTGGCGAGACCGAAAATTCGTTCTGGAACCCCTCGCCCAGCTATCGCCGCGCCTGCGCGACCCGAAATCCGGGCGGACGGTGGCCCATTGGCGGCGAAAATTGACAGACCGGGCCCAAAGGATTAGACTCTACAAATCCTCCCTTCTATGACCTCTCCGGCCTCCCGCCGAAAAACCATCTCCGACCTGAAAGACATGAAGCGCGCGGGCCGGAAAATCACCGCCCTCACCGCCTACGACGCCCCGACCGCCCGGCTCCTGAACGACGCCGGCATCGACGTCGTTTTGGTGGGCGATTCCGTGGCCAACGTGAAGCTGGGATACCCGGACACCCTGCCGGTGACCCTGGAGGAAATGATCCACCACGCCCGCGCGGCCGCCCGGGGGAACGCCGGCGCCCTGCTCGTCGCGGACATGCCTTTTTTGACCTACGAGTTCGATCCCAAAGCCGCCGTTCGGAACGTCGGCCGCCTAATGAAGGAGGGCGGCGCGCAGGCGGTGAAGGTGGAGGGCGCGGGGGCGATCTTGCCCTCCCTGCGCGCGCTCATCAAGGCGAACATTCCCGTCATGGGCCACCTGGGGTTGACGCCCCAGTCCGTGCACCGGTTGGGCGGCTACCGCGTCCAGGGCCGGACGCCCAAGGACGCGGCGCGCCTCTTGGCCGACGCCCGGCGGCTGGAGGCCGCAGGGGTCTTCGCCATCGTGCTGGAGGCCGTGCCGTCCGCGCTGGCTAAAAAGATCACCCGGGTTCTGCGCGTCCCCACCATCGGCATCGGCGCGGGGCCGCACACCGACGGTCAGATCCTGGTGGTGGACGATCTTCTGGGGCTGACCGAAAAGCCGCGGCCCCGCTTTGTCCGCGCTTACGCCGAGCTCCGCGTGGCGTCGCTCCGGGCCGTGCGCGCCTACGGGGACGACGTCCGGGCCGGCCGTTTCCCCGGCCCCGCCGAGACGTACGTTTGAGCGGCCGGGCGTGAATTTCGGAAAATCCTCGGCCAAATGATTTTCATTCTTACCGGGCTTGCGGTCCTCTTCCTGGTTCTGTGGAGTGTTTTTTCCTCGGGCCTCGTTGTGCACGGCGAACGGGACCCGATCACCGTCATCCCCCGCACCTTCGGCCTTCCCTTCACCGATGAGCAGTTCACCTCGGCCGACGGGGTTGCGCTCGCGGGATGGTTCGTCCCCGCTCCCAAGAAAACGGCCGCCGCCGGGGGCCGTCCCGGCTCGTCGGACGGGGCGGACGTCACGCTCGTGGTTTGCCACGGCTGGGGAGCGAACCGGTCGGACATCCTGGAACGGACGCATTTTTTTAACACCGAGGGCGGTTACAATCTTTTTTACTTCGATTTTCGCAACCACGGCGCCAGTGGATCGGGGCGCTCCTCCCTGACCAAACTGGAGATCGGGGACCTGGGAGCGGCCCTGGACCACCTCCGCGCCGCCCATCCCGAGGCGTCCCGCCGCGTGGCGCTTTACGGCATGTCCATGGGGGGCTCGGTGTGCCTCTGGGTGGCCGCCCATCATCCGGAGATCGCCGCCGTGGCGGCCGAAAGCCCCTTCGGGCTCTACGGCGACGTGATCGTCCGTTACGGGCGGCTTTTCTACCACGTGCCCAAATACCCTTTCTCCCTCCTCACCCTGTGGGCCGTCCGATGGCGGCTTGGCTTCGACCCGCAGGCCTTCTCGCCCCTCCACGCGATCGGAAAAATTTCTCCCCGGCCGGTGTTCCTTGTTCAAGGGGGAGAGGACGCGCGCATGCCTCCCCGGGAGGGGGAACGCCTCTTCACCGCCGCCGGGGAGCCCAAGACCCTTTGGACGGTGCCCGGCGCCGACCACGGCGAAGCGGCCGAGTTCGGCGGGGGAGAATACCGGCAACGCCTGCTCGCCTTTTACGCGGGCGTTTTTCACCGGCGGCCCGTTTGAAGGTTGTCCGCCGCGTGGCGGCCCTGCGGCGGCTCGCCATTTCCTGGCGCGCGCGAAAAACGTCCATCGGTTTCGTGCCCACCCTGGGCGCCCTTCACGAGGGGCACCTCGAGCTCATCCGCCGGTCCCGCCGGGAAAACCGCCGGACTGTGGTTTCGGTTTTCGTCAATCCCGCTCAGTTCGGCCCCCGGGAGGATTTTAAAAAGTATCCCCGTCCCTTCGCCCGGGACGCCGCCCTTTGCCGCCGGGCCGGGGTGGACGCCCTCTTCGCGCCGGCCTCCCGCGACCTGTATTCCTCTGACGACGACACCCGGGTGAGCGTGGACCGGCTGTCGCGCCCCCTCTGCGGCGGCTTCCGCCCGGGGCACTTCCGCGGCGTGGCGACCGTCGTGGCGAAACTGTTCAACATTGTCCAGCCCGACCGGGCCTACTTCGGCGAAAAGGATTTCCAACAGTTCCGCGTGGTTTCCCGCCTGGTGCGGGACCTCCATTTCCCCGTGCGAATCGTCCCCGTCCCCACCGTCCGGGAACCATCGGGCCTGGCCCGGTCCAGCCGGAACCGCTTTCTCACCGCGAAGGAGCGGACCGCCGCGCCGGTGTTGGCGCGCGCTTTACGCTCCGCGGCCCAAGTGCTAAACTCCCGACGGAGACGCTCCCGTTCGCCGGGCTTGGCGGCCGAGGCGCGCCGCGCCGCGCGGAAAATCCTCTCGGGGGTTCCCGGCCTGCGGGTCCAATATCTGGAAGTCGCGGACCCTCGGACGCTTCGGCCGTGGCGCTCGGGGCCCGCGCTGGTCGCCGCCGCGGTTTTTCTGGGCCGTACGCGGTTGATCGACAACGTGCTCCTGGGCGCGCGCCGCGCGCCCAGCGACTAGACGGAAAGGAGTTTTCCCGCCGCGCCGCGGTTCTGCGGCCCCAACGCCCCCATGGCCGACACCCTCTCCCGCCTCTGGCACGGCCCCCTGATCCAGCTGTTGGATATTGCCCTGGTGGCGCTCATCATCTACCGGGCGCTCCTCCTCATCCACGGCACCCGCGCGGTGCAGGTGTTGCGCGGTTTGGTGGTCCTGGCCCTAGCCACGCTCGTTGTTGAGAACGTCCTCCATTTGCCGACGCTGGGGTGGGTGCTGAAAACCTTCTGGCTCGGCTGGGCCGTCATCCTGGCGGTGGTGTTCCAGCCCGAGCTCCGGTCTTTTCTGGCCCAGTTGGGCAGCCAGCGGCTGGGGCGGGTGCTGATCCCGCAGGAAATGCGGTTCATCGATGAGATCACGGCCGCGCTCCGCGAAGCGGTGGCCAACCGCGTGGGCATGCTGATCGTTCTGGAGCAGGAAACCGGCCTTCGGAATTTCATCGCCACCGGTACGCCGGTGAACGGCGAGGTGACCAGCGATTTGCTGCTGACCATTTTCCACCCCCACACCCTCCTGCACGACGGCGCGGCGATCCTGCGCGAAGACCGGTTGGTCGCGGCGGGGTGCGTCCTTCCGCTCTCCAACGCCCCGGACATCGCCCGCGTCATGGGGACCCGCCACCGGGCGGCGCTCGGCCTGACGGAAATCTCCGACGCCCTGGTCCTCGTGGTGAGCGAGGAGACGGGCACGGTGTCCCTGGCCCGGAACGGCCGGCTGGAGCGCGACATCAACGTGGAGGAGCTTCGGGATCGGCTGCGGGACCTGTACCGCTCGTTGAGCGAGCGGGGCCTGCTTCGCCGCCGGGGTCCGCGCGGGAGCGAACCGTGAAAGGCTTGTTGCGGAATTGGGAGTTGAAAGCTTTGGCGTTCCTTCTGGCCGTCATGCTGTGGTTTGTGGTGAGGATCAACGTGCAAATCCCCCCCCCCGCGGTGGGCCTGTCGCCCATGGTGGAAAGATAGACATGGCCCGACTCTTCGGAACCGACGGGGTCCGCGGCGTGGCGGGCCGTTGGCCGCTGACCGCGGATTTCGTCCGGCGCCTGGGGTGGGCGGCGGGGCGCGCGCTCAAGGCGGGGGCGCCGGGCCGCCGGAACTCCGTTTTGATCGTTCGGGACACCCGGGCGTCCGGCCCGCTAATTCAGATGGCGCTGTCCGCGGGGTTGGGCGCGGCGGGCGTCCGCGTCTTGGACGGCGGCGTCCTGCCGACTCCGGCGGTGGCCGCCCTGGCGCCCCGGCTGAACGGGTTGGGGGGCGCGGTGATATCCGCTTCCCACAATCCCGCGCAATTCAACGGCGTTAAATTTTTCGGTCGGGAGGGGATGAAACTCAACGACCGCCTGGAGCGCCGGATGGAACGGCTGGCGCATTCAACGGAGGCGATGCCGCGCTCCCCCCCCCATGTCGAGCCCTTTCCCCGGGCGCGGGACCTCTACCGCCGTTTTCTGGAATCCACTTTCCCCCGGGACCTGACGCTGGCGGGGATGCCGCTCGTGGTGGACTGCGCCCACGGGTCCACCTCCGCCGTGGCGCCCGCGTTGCTCCGGGGGCTGGGCGCGCGGGTGACGGTCCTTTCCGCCGCGCCCAACGGAAGGAACATCAACCGGGATTGCGGCGCTTTGCATCCCGGAGCCCTGGCGCGGGCTGTCCGGCGCGCGGGGGCGCGGCTCGGCGTGGCTTTCGACGGGGACGGAGACCGGGCGATTTTCGCGGACGAAAACGGTCTTGTTCGGGACGGAGACGCGGTGCTCCTCCTTGCGGCGCGCCGGTGGTCCCAGACCGGCCGGTTGGCGCGGAACACTGTCGTGACAACGGTGATGACGAACCTGGGGCTCTTCCGCGCCTTGGACGCCCTGGGAATCAAAACCTTGACCACGCCGGTGGGGGACAAATACGTTTGGGAGGGGATGCGGAAAATCGGGGCCGTCCTGGGGGGGGAACCCTCGGGGCACGTGATCTTCCGTGATTTTCTTCCGACGGGAGACGGCCTGGTGACCGCGCTTCAGGTCCTGGCCATCCTGGCCCGGTCCGGGCGGCCGTTCTCCGCCCTGGCGTCGCTCGGGGTTCACTACCCCCAGGTGCTCGTCAACGTGCCGGTGCGGGAACGGCGTCCGCTGGGTGAAATTCACGGTTTCTCGGCCGCCCGGACGGCCGTTGACGAGGCCCTGGGCTCAACGGGCCGGACGCTGATCCGCTACTCCGGGACGGAGCCCCTCCTCCGCATCATGATCGAAGGTCCGGACCGCCGGAAAATCACCGCGCAGGCGGAGTCCCTGGCGCGGGTGGTGCGCGCCGCCCGGGTGTAATTCCTCTTGCCCCCGGGCGGCCTCCGGCCGGCGATGGCGAAATCCCTCCCGATATGACATAATCACCGACGGAGACCCCTTTTTCCCGTGCCTTTCCTCGGCGTCAACATCGATCATGTGGCCACACTCCGGCAGGCCCGCCGCGCCGACGTCCCCGACGTCGTGGCGGCGGCCCGCGCGGCTCTCTGCGGCGGCGCCGACAGCGTCACCGTGCATCTTCGCGAGGACCGCCGCCACATCCAGGACAAGGACGTTTCCCGGCTTCGAAAGGAAAACAACCTCCGCTTGAACCTGGAAATGGCGGCCACCGATGAGATGGTCCGCATCGCCCGCGTGATCCGGCCGGACAGCGTTTGCCTGGTTCCCGAGAAGCGCCAGGAACTGACCACGGAGGGGGGCCTCAACGTGGAGAGGGACTTATCGCGCTTGCGGGAGACCTGCCGGAAGATCAAGGCCAAGGGCATCGTCGCGAACCTTTTCATCGATCCGGACCCGGACCAGGTGCGCGCGGCCAAAGACGCCGGCGCCGACGGGGTCGAGCTCCACACCGGGGCCTACGCCCGCGCGGCCGCCGCCAGGGGCCGTCCCGGTTTGTCGGAGGGGGCCGTCGGCCCCGCCCGGACCGCTGAGTTTAAGAAAATCGAGGCCGCGGGCGCCCTGGCCCGGTCCCTCGGCCTGGGCCTTAACGCCGGGCACGGGTTGGATTACGACAACGTGGCCGCCGTCGCTGCGGTGGAGGGGGTGCGGGAGTTGAACATCGGTTTTTCCATCCTCGCCCGGGCGCTCTTCTCGGGACTCGAAAACGCGGTGAGGGAGATGAAAACTCTCGTCGATGGAGTTCCGGCCGCCGCTGGGGGCCGTCCCGGTTTGTCGGATGGGGCGGCGCCGGCCGAGAGAAACTGACGTTATGTGCGGCATCGTCGGCTACGTCGGCAAAGACAACGCGGGAGACGTCCTTCTGGACGGCCTCCGCCGGCTGGAATACCGGGGGTACGACTCCGCGGGCGTCGTCGTGCGGGGGCCGAAGGGCCTCGAGGTGCGCCGGAGCGTGGGCAAGTTGGGGGGGCTGGAAACGCTCCTTCGGCGTCATCCCATGGAGGGGACAGTGGGCATCGGCCACACCCGCTGGGCCACCCACGGCCGCCCGACCGAGGAAAACGCCCACCCGCACCGTGACTGCACGGGAAAAGTGGTCCTGGTGCACAACGGCATCGTGGAGAACTACACCGAGTTGAAGGCCGGGCTCGCCGAGCAAGGGCATGTCTTCGCCTCCCGGACCGACACCGAGGTGGTCGCCCACCTCATCGAAGAAACCCTCAAGTCCTCCAAGAAAGAATTAACCACCGAAGCGTTGGTGGACGCCGTGCGGAAGGTCCTTGCCCGCCTCGTCGGCACCTACACCCTCGGCATCCTCCACGCCGATTGTCCGGACGTCGTCATCGGGGCCCGGAAGGAATCTCCGCTGATCGTCGGCCTGGGCGAGGGGGAAAACTTCCTGGCTTCGGACGTCCCCGCCATTTTGGCTCGGACCCGCCGGGTGATTTTCCTGGAGGACGGCGACATGGCCGTTCTGGAGCGGGACCGGTGCCGCCTGATGCGCATCGACACGGGGGAAAAAATTGAGCGCAAGGTGACGACGGTCCTGTGGGACGCCCTTCAGGCCGAGAAATCCGGCTACCGCCATTTCATGCTGAAGGAGATCCACGAGCAACCCCGCGCCATCGAAGACACCCTGCGCGGCCGCTTGAATTTGGATGACGTTCAAGTTCACCTTGACACCCTGAAGATTACCCCTGAGCAGATCCGCGCCCTTCGGAAGGTGGTCATCGTGGCCTGCGGCACCAGCTGGCACGCCGGACTGGTGGGCCGTTACCTCGTGGAAAAATGGGTGAAAATCCCCTGCGAAGTGGAAATCGCCTCGGAGTTTCGCTACCGGGAACCCTTGATTGGCCCGAACGACCTGCTGGTCGCCATCTCGCAATCCGGCGAGACGGCGGACACCATCGCCGCGCTCCGGCACGCCAAGGAGAAGGGCGCCACCACCCTGTCCATCGTGAACGTCATCGGGTCCACCCTGTACCGCGAGGCCCAGGGCAAGATCCTCACCCACTGCGGGCCCGAAATCGGCGTGGCGTCCACCAAGGCTTTCACCGCCCAGTTGACGGTGTTGTGCCTCCTGGCCCTCTACGGCGGCCTCCTCCGCGGCACCCTGCCCCGGGAGACCGTTCAACGCATCATGGCCGACCTTCTGCACCTTCCCCGTTGGATCGCCGAAGCCATCCGCCGGGAGGGTCAAATCGCGGAGATCGCCAAGAAATATGCGCAAAGCGCCAATTTTCTCTATTTAGGGCGGCACCTCAATTACCCGATCGCGCTCGAAGGCGCGTTGAAGCTTAAGGAAATTTCCTACATCCACGCCGAAGGGTATCCCTCCGGCGAGTTGAAGCACGGCCCCATCGCCCTCATCGACCCGCACATCCCGGTGGTGGCCCTCGCCACGCGGTCCGGGGTCTACGACAAGATCCTCTCCAACCTCGAGGAAGTCAAGGCCCGGGGGGGACGGATCATCGCCGTCGCCACCGAGGGCGACAAACGAATCCACGACGTGGCGGACGACGTGATCGAACTGCCCCTCCACCACGAAATTCTGGCCCCCTGCGTGAACGTGGTCCCTCTCCAGCTCCTGTCCTACCACATCGCGGTCCTCCGGGGTTGCGACGTGGACCAGCCCCGCAACCTGGCCAAATCGGTCACGGTCGAATAGTCGACGCCCCCTTTCCATGGCCGATCCCCTTTCCATTGTTGTCATCGGCGCGGGGCCCGGCGGGGAAGCGGCCGCCGAGCGCGCGGCGGCCCGGGGCGCCAAGGTCACCCTGGTCGAAAAAAACCGTCTGGGCGGGCTCTGCCTCAACTGTGGGTGCATCCCCTCCAAGGCCCTTCTCGAGGCCGGACGGTTGATCCACGCCGCGCGCGCCGCCGCGGGATACGTCCGGGGCGCGGACGACCTCCGGGTGGATTGGGACCGGCTTCAGGATAAAAAAAACGAATTGGTGGATTCCCTCCGGACCGTCCTGGCTCAAAACTATTCCCGGCTCGGCGTCCGGGTCGTCCAGGGCCGGGCGGAATTCGCCGATGCCCGGACGGTGCTGGTGCGCGGCGAAAAGGGGGAGGAACGCCTCGCTTTTGACGCGGCTGTTCTGGCCGCGGGTTCCGAGCCCTTCTTCCCTCCGCCCTTCGACCGTCTTCGAGACAAAGTTTTGGACTCGGACCGGGCGTTGTCGTTGGCCCGGCTTCCGGCGCGGATCGCGGTGGTGGGCGGCGGCGCGGTGGGCTGCGAATTCGCCTGCCTGTTTCAGGAGCTCGGCGTGGGGGTCCTCCTGATTGAGAAAACCGAGGGTCTCCTCCCGGGCGAAGATCCGGCGGTGGTGCGGGTCCTCCACGCGGCGTTCGAGGCCCGCGGCATGCGGGTTCGCGTCGGGACGACCGTGGAATCCTCCCTGCAAGGAAAAGACGGGTGGAGTCTTCGCCTTTCCACCGGGGACACTTTAGAGGTCAATGACGTGCTGGTGTGCGTCGGCCGGCGGCCGTCAACGGAGGGCCTGGGCCTGGAGAAAGCCGGGATCGCCGCGCCCCGCGGCCGAGTGGAGGTCGATGAATTTCTAAAGACTTCAAACCCCCGGGTCCACGCGGTGGGCGACGTGAACGGCCTGTCCCTCTTGGCCCACGCGGCCGCCGCCCAGGCCGAAACGGCCGTCGATCATATTTTCGGGTCGGTCGCAGAGCTCGCGACACCTGGGGCGGCAGAGCCGCTGATTCGAGATGACCGCCCCTACCGAAACGAACTCGTCCCCCGCTGCCTTTACACCTGGCCCGAAATCGCCAGCGTCGGGGAATGGGGGCCTTCCGCCCTGGCCCGGGGCCTGGAAACGAAATCCCAGCGCTTTTTTTTCAAAGGATCGGCCAAGGCCATCGCGTCGAACGAGGGGGACGGTTTCATCCAGGTGGTTTCCAACAAGGCCGATGGCCGCCTCCGGGGCGCGCAGATCATCGGCCCCCACGCCACGGAGCTCATCCATATTTTCGCCGTGGCGCTCGCGGCGGGGCAGACAGCGGACCAGCTCCGGAGCGTCATCTTCGCCCACCCCACGTTGGCCGAGGGAATTCGGGAGGCCCTGTCCCGGTGACCTTGCCCCCCTGGCGCCCCCGCCTGCCCGCCCACTTGAAGCAGGCCGTTCCGGCGGGAGAACGATTTTTCGCGATCCAGGGGGAATTGGCGCGGACCAAGATCCCGACGGTTTGCGAAGAGGCCAAGTGTCCGAACCGAACCGATTGCTGGGCCCGGGGGACTTTGACATTCCAGATTTTGGGCGCCGTTTGCACGCGGCGGTGCCATTTTTGCGCGGAGACCACCGGCCGGCCCGATCCGGTGGATCCGGAGGAGCCCCGCAAGGTGGCCGCGGCGGCCGTCCGTCTTAACCTCCGCCATGTGGTCATCACCTCTCCCGCCCGGGACGACCTGGACGACCAGGGGGCGGACCAATTCGCGGCCTGTGTGCGCGCCCTCCGGCGCGCCCTCCCCAGCGCCGCCGTCGAGGTGCTCACGCCGGATTTTCAGGGACGGGAGGATTTGCTAGAAAGGGTTTTTGGGGAGCGGCCCGATGTCTTCAACCACAACCTTGAAACCGTCCGCCGCCTCACCCCGCGCGTCCGCGGGCGCGCCACCTACGATCGTTCTTTGAGCGTCCTCGCCGACGCCCATCGGGCCGGGCTCCACGCCAAATCGGGCCTCATGGTGGGCCTGGGGGAAACAAAACAGGAACTGGACGACGCCCTGCGGGACCTGCGCGGCGCGGGCGTCCGGTCTCTGACGGTAGGGCAGTATCTCCCCCCGAGCCCGGCGCATTTCCCGGTCGACCGTTTTTATTCGTTGGAAGAGTTCGTGGACCTGCGCCGACGGGCCGAAGAGCTTTTCGAGCGCGTCCAGGCGGGGCCGTTGGTGCGGAGTTCCTATCACGCCGACGAGCTTTTTTCCAAGAAAGAGGGGCATTCCATGTCATCTCCGGTTCCCGTCTCATGAAACATCACACTCCCGCGTTTTTGGCCTTGGTGGAGGACGCCAAGTCGCGAATTTTTGAAATCACGGTGGACGACCTTCGCCGGATGATGGAACACCCCGAAACCTACACTCTGGTGGACGTGCGCGAGGACCGGGAGTGGGACGGCGGCCACGTGGCCGGGGCCGCCCACCTGGCCCGGGGCATCATCGAGCGGGACATCGAGAACGTGATCCCCGATTTCAAAACCGAGATCATCCTCTATTGCGGCGGCGGGTATCGGTCCGCCATGGCGGCGGACAGCCTGCAAAAGATGGGTTACAAAAATGTGAAATCATTGGCCGGCGGCTGGACCGCCTGGTTGGAATCCAAGGGGCCCATCGAAGGCAAGAGATCACCACGCTGATCCAGCGCACGCCCTTTCACCTTTTGCACCGGCAGGCGGGCGCCCGGCTCGTGGATTTTGCCGGCTGGGAGATGCCCGTTCAATTCGAGGGGATTTTGGCCGAACACCGGGCGGTGCGCGAACGGGCCGGGCTGTTCGACATTTCCCACATGGGGCAGATTTGGGTGATGGGAGCGGGCGCGCGCGCCACTCTCCAGAAATTGGTGACGAACGACGTGGGGAGCTTGGCGCCGGGGCGGGGGATGTACGCCCTCCTTTGCCGCGAGGACGGCGGCGTGGTGGACGACCTTTACGTTTACGCCCTGGAGCCCGACCGGTTTTTGGTGATCGCCAACGCCTCCCGCGCCGCGGTGGATTTTGAGTGGATCAAGGCCCGCCGCGGCCCCGGCACGGACCTGGTGGAACAGCCCCAGGCCGCCGCCGTGGCCCTCCAAGGGCCGTTGGCCGAGACAATAATGAGCGTTATTTCCGGCGAAGCCGTCTCGCTTTCCAAGAACGGCGTCGGTGAATTCCAGGTGATGGACATGGAATGCGTCATCGCCCGCACGGGGTACACCGGTGAAGACGGTTTTGAAATCTTTGCTCCTGCGGGACACTTAATGGGGATTCATGATGCGCTCCTAAAAAAGGGCGCTCCGATGGGCCTGGCGCTCTGCGGCCTGGGCGCCAGGGACACCCTTCGCCTGGAGATGGGTTACCGCCTCTACGGCCAGGATTTGGACGAGGGCCATTCGCCCTTGGACGCGGGGCTGGAGTGGGCGGTGAAGTGGGACAAGGGGGACTTCATCGGGCGGGGGGCGCTTCGGCGTCAGAAAGAAGAGGGCCTGCGCCGCCGGTTGATCGCCCTGCGTCTGGCCGACCGGGGCGTGCCCCGGCACGGCTCTGAAATGATCGCCGGCGGCAAAACCGTCGGCGTCCTTTCCAGCGGGACGTACTCCCCCTCCCTTTCCATCGGCATCGGCCTGGGCTACGCGGACTACGAGCTCTTTCCGAAATCCCTGGAAACCGCCCCCATGGCGGTTCGCGTGCACGGCCGGGACATCCCCGCCCAGATGGTCCCGCTGCCGTTTTATCGAAAGAGAAAATAGGGAGACCCGACTATGGACCTTAAGAATTTGCGTTTCGCCGAAAGCCACGAATGGATCGCGCCGGACGGCACCGTCGGCATTTCCGACCACGCCCAAAAGGAGATCACGGACGCGGTGTTTGTGGAACTGCCCAAAGCGGGCCGCGTCGTGGCCGGCAAGGAATCCTGCGCGGTGGTGGAGTCGGTGAAAGCCGCCTTCGACATCTACGCCCCGGTGGCCGGAGCGATCGCCGCCGTAAACGGCGCCGTCGTCAAAAACCCCGCCGCGCTCAACCAATCCCCCTATGAGACCGGCTGGCTCTTCAAGATCGCCATGACCAACGCCGCCGACCGCGACAAACTCATGACCCACGAACAGTACCAGGAGTTCGTGAAAATCCACAAACACTAAAACAAGAGACCGCCGTGTTCATCCCCCACACCCGCGATCAGCGGGAAGAAATGCTCAAGACCATCGGGGTGAGGACCTTCGATGATTTGCTGGCGGGGCTTCCGCTCTCGCTCCTCCGGCCGAATTTGGACCTGCCCGCCTCGATGTCCGAGATGGAGTTGGTGCGGCACATGGAGGAGCTGGCGTCCCGGGACCATTTGGCCCAATCTTATCTGGGCGCGGGGGCCTACGAGCATTTCATCCCCACCAGCGTCTGGGCCCTGGCGCTCCGGGGGGAATTCTCCACGGCTTACACGCCCTACCAGGCGGAGGCCAGCCAGGGGACGCTCCAGTCGATTTTTGAATTCCAGACGTTGGTCTGCGAGCTCTTCGGCATGGACGTGGCCAACGCCTCCATGTATGACGGCGCCAGCGCCGCCGCTGAGGCCTGCCTGATGGCCCACAAGCACACGGGCCGCCCGGTGGCGCTGATCCCCGATACCGTCCATCCCCAGACCCGCCAGGTCATCGAAACCTATTTGGTCCACAGCGGGGCCCGGATTCGAATCCTGCCCTGCCCCGACGGCGTGTTAACCGTTGAAACCTTGAAAAAACACCTCACAGCCGAAACGGCGGCGTTGCTGATTCAAAACCCGAATTTTTTCGGCTGCTTGGAATCCAACATCCATGAACTTTCGAAGCTTGCCCACGGGGCGGGGGCGCTGGTCATCGCCTCCAGCGCTCCCGTGGCGCTGGGGATGATCTCCCCGCCCGGGGAATACGACGCCGACATCGCCTTGGCCGAGGGCCAGCCCCTGGGGCTCCCGCTCGGTTACGGCGGGCCGTACCTGGGGCTCTTCGCCTGCAAGACGGAATTGGTTCGTAAAATGCCCAGCCGGATCGTCGGCCAAACGGTGGACCGGGACGGCCGCCGCGCCTTCGTGCTCACCCTCCAGGCGCGGGAACAACATATCCGCAGGGAGAAGGCGACCTCCAACATTTGCACCAACCAGGCCCTCTGCGCCCTGGCCTCCACCATCCACATGGCCCTCCTGGGCAAGGAGGGGCTACGGGAACTGGCCAACCTCAATTTCCAGAAGGCCCACTACGCGGCGTCTTTACTGAAAAAGCGCGGGTTCGCCCCGGTCTTCGACCACCCGTACTTCAATGAATTCGCCGTCACCTGCCCGATCGCGCCGGAAATCCTGGTGGAAAAACTGGCGGCGAAACGCACGTTGGCGGGCCTTCCCCTCGGACCCTATTTCTCCGACCGGAAAAACCAGTTGTTGGTCTGCGTGACGGAAATCAAAACCAAAGCGGACATCGACGCCTTCGGCGATCTCTTGGAGGCCGCGTGCCGCTGACCTCGACGTCGTCCCCGGAGAAAATCGTGGAATCCCTGTTGTTTGAAAAAAGCATACCCGGGCGGAGGGGTGTTCCCTTGCCGGCCGTGGACGTGCCCCACACCTCGCCAGAGGCCCACATCCCCGAGGCCCTCCGACGTAAAACGCCGGCCCGGTGGCCGGAGCTTTCGGAGCCCCAGGTGGTCCGGCACTTCACGCGGCTCTCCCAACTGAACTATTCCATCGACACCCACTTTTATCCCCTGGGCTCCTGCACCATGAAGCACAACCCCAAGGTGAACGACCGGATCGCGCTCCTGCCGGACTTCGCCGGGCTCCACCCCCTCCGGCCCCATGGGTTGAGCCAGGGGATCCTGGAAATTCTCTTTGAGCTCGAGCGCTGGCTCTGCCGGATCTGCGGGATGGACGCCTTCACCCTCCAGCCCTCCGCCGGGGCCCAGGGGGAGCTCACGGGGATCCTGGTGGCGCGGGCCTACCATGAGTCTCGCGGGCAAAAGCGGCCCCTCGTTCTGATCCCGGATTCCGCCCACGGAACCAACCCCGCCAGCGTGGCCGTGGCCGGCCTGACGGCGGTGACACTTAAGTCCACCCCGGACGGGAAGGTGGATTTGGAGGAGTTGAAATCCCATTTGAGCGATAAGGCGGCCCTCGTCATGATGACGGTGCCGAGCACCCTGGGAATTTTCGAGCCGCGCATCCAAGAGATCGCCTCGCTGGTCCACCAGGCCGGGGCGCTCCTCTACATGGACGGCGCCAACATGAACGCCCTGGTGGGCCTCCTCCGCCCCGGGGACATCGGCGTGGACATTTTGCACCTGAACCTGCACAAAACGTTTTCCACGCCTCACGGCGGCGGCGGCCCGGGCGCGGGGCCGGTGGGCGTGAAAAAACCGCTGGAACAATTTCTCCCGGTTCCCCGGGTGGCCCTGGAGAACGGTGTTTACCGCCGGCAATTTGACCGGGCGAAAACCATCGGCCGGGTGCACGGTTTCCAGGGCAATGTCGGGGTCCTGATCCGGGCCTACTGCTACCTGCGCCTCCAGGGGCAGGAGGGGTTGAGGGACATCGGGGAGAGCGCCATCCTCGCGGCCAATTACGTGAAAGCGAAGCTGGCAAAATTCTTCCCCAAAATGGCGCCAGGCCCCTGCATGCACGAGGTGGTGGTGTCGGGCAAGGGGCCTTTCGGAAACGGCGTGCGGACGTTGGACGTGGCCAAGCGCCTGTTGGATTACGGGTTCTACGCGCCGACGATCTATTTCCCCCAGATCGTCCCTGAGGCCCTGATGATCGAGCCGACGGAAAATGAAACCAAGGAAACCCTGGACGCCTTTGTGGAGGCGATGGGGAAGATCATCGAAGAAAGCCGCCTTCAGCCGGACCTCGTCAAAAACGCTCCGCACACGACGCCGGTGCGGCGCCTGGATGAGGTAAGAGCGGCCCGGGAGCCGGTGCTGAGGGCGAAACCAGTGGAGTCATAAAGCGCCATTTCCCATGTCCACCGTTACCGCTCCCGCGTGCCAATCCGGCCTGGCCCCTCCCACAGCCTGGCGTCTCCTCCTCCAGGGCCCCCTATCCGCCCAAGAAAACATGCGGCGGGACGAACAGGCCTTGGAGGGTCAGAAGAGCCCCACCGCTCTGCCCGCGGTGCGTCTTTACCGGTGGGCCAGGCCCGCGGTCAGTTTCGGGCGCCTCCAACAACGAGAAGCGGCGGAAGCCGTGGCCGCGGCTCGGGGAACCCGGGAGATCGTCCGACGGCCAACGGGCGGCGGCGTGGTTTACCACGACGAAGACCTGAGCTTTTCCGTGGCCTGGCGGCGGGACCCTCCGGTTCTTCCGTCCTGTGTCAAAACGGTTTACCGGCAATTTCATCAGGCTTTGGCGGAAGAACTGTCCGTGCGCGGGTTTCCGGCGACTCTTCAGCCCTCGGAGGGGTCCCGCCGGGGAGCCCCCGGCGCTTGCTATGAGGAATTTTCCGAGGGGGACGTGCTTTCAGACGGGAAAAAATGGGTCGGCGGCGCGCTCAAAATTGCCTCCTGGGGGCGGCTCTATCAAGGAAACCTGAAACCTCCGGCTGCCGCTGGGGGCCAGCCCGGAAAGTCGGATGGGACGGCCGCCCGTGAAGATGTCGATTGGATTACGACCGTCATCAGCGCCTTTGAAACCCGCGTGTTCGGCCGGCCGCCGCTGGGGGCGTCACCACGTCTTTTCAATGTGGTGGACGACGTCCATGAGGGAGCGGATCGTCGTTACGCCCGGAGGCCCGCCCCCGGATCTTTCCAACAATAGGGCCGACAGGCCCGCCGCGCGCGCGCCGCGGTAGTCTTCCCGCAGGGAATCCCCCACGTGGAGCGCCTCGTGGGCGGCGACGCCAGCCCGGGCCAGGGCGCGGTGAAAAATTTTCCGGTCGGGCTTCGCGATCCCCTCCAGAGCCGACACCATCACAAACTCCACCTCTTTCGTCAACCCCATCCTCTCGGCGAGCGCCACCAGCCGGGAGTCCCAGTTGGACACGATGGCCACCCGCTGGCCCCCGCGGCGAAGGGCGCGGATCGCGGGAAGGGCGTCGTCGAAAAGCCGCCAGTGGCGGGGATGGGCGAAGCGGCCGTAGAGGTCCTCAAAAAAAGCGTCGAAGGCGCGGGGCGCGAACCGCGCGGCGAACACCTGGCGGACCATTTTTCGCCACCAGAGCTTCTCTCCCCGGTCGGTTTTGGGGAGGGCGTGGCGGTGGCGGTCCCGCCAAGCGGTTTGGAACCGATCCTCCACCCAGGCCTCGGAAAGGCGCAGGCCGTGCCGCCCCGCGGCCTTGGTGTAGATGTGCCCCACGGAGGGGTGGGCGCGGAGAAGGGTGTTCCCGGCGTCGAAAAAAACCGCTTTCAACGCCTTCGGAGGCTTTTTTTTCGGCGTTGATTTTCTTTCCATAAGAGTTCCTTTTCGCGCTTCTTGATTTCGCCCCAACGGGACACCACGTCCCGGGCCGTGCGCAATTTCATTTTTCCGAACACGTGGGGGTGCCGCCGGACCATCTTCTTGGCCAGCCCGTCCACCACGTCGGCCATGGTGAACCGGCCCGCTTCGGCGGCGATCTGGGAGTGAAAGAGGATCTGGAGCAGAACGTCCCCCAGTTCCTCGCGGATGTGGTCCGGGTCGCCTTTGCGGAGGGCGTCCATCAACTCCCCGGTCTCCTCCTTCAGGTATTTGAGAAGACTCCGATGGGTTTGTTTCCGGTCCCAGGGGCAGCCCCCGGGAGCGCGCAGGCGGGCCATCAAACGGACCAGCTTGGGAAACGAGTTCCTTGCCATGGGAGAAGGATTCTATCTATTTCCGTCGGGTATTGGGCTCTAAAAGGGGGGGATTTTGGTATCATTTCCCTCTCCGATGGGATTTTACCCGGCCTTTCTGGATCTTTCACGCAAGCCCTGTTTGGTGGTGGGCGGCGGCGCGGTGGCGCTCCAAAAAACGAAATCCCTCAAAGCCGCTGGCGCCCGGGTGACGGTGGTGGCCGCCGAATTCCGGCCGGAATTCCGTCGCCTGGCGGGGGTGCGGCTTGCGCGCCGTGGTTTTCGCCCGGCGGACCTGGGGTCCGGCGGCCGGCGGCCCTGGATCGTCGTCGCGGCCACCGATGATGAGGCGCTCCACCGGCGGATCGCGACCCTTTGCCGCGCCCGGGGGATCTGGGCCAATGTGGCGGACCGTCCGCCGCTCTGCGATTTCATCGTTCCGGCGGTGGTCCGGCGGGGGCCGGTGACGCTGGCCGTTTCCACCGGCGGGCGGAGCCCGGCGCTGGCCAAGTTCATCGGCGGCCGCCTGCGGGCGATGGTGGGCGAGGAATACGGCCGTCTGGGAAGGCTTTTGTCCGGCCTCCGGCCCCGTCTGCGGGGGTTGCCGCTGGAGCGCCGGGTCAAAATGTTGGAGAGCGTCATCTCGGAAAAGACCTTGGCGCTTTTGCGAAAGGGCGGCCGCGCCGCCGTTGATCGCCTGAGGGGAAGAATCCGGGCGGCGATCCAGGAGGCCGAAAGGGAGTCCCGTGCGGAAATTTGAAGCGCTTTTCTTTGATTTCGGTTTTCTGGGGTACGTGGCGGCCCTGGGCCTCGGCCTCGCCTACGCCTTCACCCGGAGGGAAAATCTGAGCCGTTTGGGCCATCGCGTCCTCGCGGCCGGCGCGGTGTGCCACGCCGCCAGTCTCGGGGCGGCCCTTTGGGCGGAGGTCCACCGGCCCGGCCATGTGGGCTACGCCTTTTGGAGCCAGTGGTTCACCTCCCTCTCCCTCTTCGCGATGTTGATCGTCCTCGTTTTCCTCCTCGCGCAAAACCGCGCGCGGCTCGCCATCCTGGACGTTTTCGTTCTGCCCTGGGCCGTGCTCCTGATGGGCCTCGCCCTCACCCAGGCCTTCCTCGCCAGCCCCCGCTGCCCCTTTGCTTCGGTCGAGGACTTTTTAAAAATCGCCGACGCCACCCGCCGCCTGCCCCAAATCCCGCCGACCTTTTGGACGGCCCTGCACGTCCCGTTGATTTTCCTGGCCTACGCGGCCTTCGCCAACGCCTTCGGCGTGGGTCTGGCCTACGTCATCGGCGAGCGGCAAATCAAATCCCGCCGGCCCACGGAATTGAGCTACGGCCTGCCCGCCTTGGAGGATATGGACCGGCTGATCGCCCACATCATCCTGATCGGTTTTCCCGCGCTTACGGTGGGCTTGGCGCTGGGCGCCGGCGGGGCGCGCGCCGCCGGCGGGCCGGGGTGGGCGGGGGACCCCAAAGTCCTCTGGTCCCTCGTCATTTGGATCGTTTATCTGGCGTACATCGTGCTCCGCTATGTTGTGGGCTGGCGCGGCCGGCGGACGGCCTATCTCTCCTTGACGGGTTTCGCCGTCGTCCTTTTCACCTACGCGGGCGTGAGTTTCTTCTCCCGACTTCATGGATTCCTTTCGGGGGGAAACCCCGGATGAGGTCCGTTACAGAGCCGTTGATGCGGTTGCTCACAGAGTTCGCGACACTTGGGGCGGTCCGTCGCAGAGCTCCGGACACCTGGGGCAGCAGAGCCGCTGACGCGGCATAGCCGCTTATGCGAAAGCTCCGGTTGGTTGGAATTTCCCACCGCACCGCGCCGGTGGAATGGCGGGAGCGGCTGGCGGTGCCTGAAGAGCGGTTGCCGGATTTGACCCAGGTCCTGCGCGCCCAGGCGGGCGCGGCGGAGGCGGTGGTGCTGTCCACCTGCAACCGGGTGGAGGTCTACGCGGTCACCCCGCCGGGGCGCGAAGCGGAAAGGTTGATACGGAAAGGCCTGGTGGGCCTCCATCCGCACATGTCCCTGGACGACGGTCTTTACGCGTTGGAGGACGAAGCCGCCGTCCGCCATCTCTTCCGGGTGGCCTCCGGGTTGGACTCCTTGGTGGTGGGCGAATCGGAAATTTTGGGCCAGGTGAAACGCGCCTACGATCTGGCGCGCGAATTTCAATCAACGGGGAAGCTGACCAACGTGCTTTTCCAGCGGGCGATGCACGTGGGGAAAATGGCGCGGTCCCGAACGCGCATTTCGGAGGGGCCGACGTCCGTGGCCAACCTGGCGGTGTCCCTCGCGGAGCGTATCTTCGGAGATTTGTCGGCAAGCCGGGTTTTTGTGCTCGGGGCCGGCGTCGTGGCGGAACTGGCGGTGCGCACCCTGAAGAGTTGGAAGGTCGCCGACATCCTGGTGTCCAACCGCACCCGGGAAAAGGGCGAGGCCCTGGCCCGCCAGTTCGGGGGGCGCGCCCTGTCCTTTGAGCGCCGGGCCGAAGGGCTCCGCGAAGCCGACATCGTCATTTGCTCCACGGGTTCGCCCGAGCCCGTCTTCCGGCGGGAAGACGTCGCGGAGGCCCTCACCCACCGCCGGGGCCGGTCGCTCTTTTTCATCGACATCGCCGTCCCCCGGGACGTGGACCCGGCGGTGGACGATTTGGAGAATGTCTACCTGTACAACGTGGACGACCTGGAGTCCCTCGTGGCCGAAAGTCTGGACAAGCGCCGAGGGGAAATCGAGCGGGCGGGGACGCTGGTGGAGGGGAAAGCCGGGGAATTTTCTTCCTGGTACCGCGCCTGGGCCAACGGCGCGTCGGCCACCCTGCGCCATTCTGGCCCCGAAGGCTTAAGCGAACACGAAACCGCCGCTGAAGCGGAGATTTGAATCCCGTGGCCCGATTAAAAATTGGTTCCCGGGGCAGCGCCCTGGCCTTGGCCCAATCCCTCCTCGTCAAATCCCTCCTGGAAAAACTTGCCCCCGATCTTCAGGTGGACATTGAAATCATCAAAACCACCGGGGACAGGCTCTCGGAATCGTCAGCGCCGCCCGCTGAAAATCCGCCGGGAAAGGGCGTTTTCATCAAGGAACTCGAAGAGGCCCTGCTCGACAAACGAGTGGACCTGGCGGTTCATTCCCTGAAGGACGTTCCCACGGAACTGCCGCCCGGGTTCGTCCTGGCCGCCGTTTTGGAACGGGAGGACCCGCGGGATTGCCTGATTTCCCGTTTCGGGGAACAGATGTTGGAGTTACCGAAGCGGTCCCTCATCGGCACCGGCTCCCCCCGCCGCCAGGCCCAAATCCGCGCCGCCCACAAGGGGGTCCGTGTCCAGGACATGCGCGGCAACCTGGACACGCGACTCAAGAAAGTCGCCGACGGCGACGTGGACGCCATCGTGGTGGCCCATGCCGGGGTGAAGCGGTTGGGCCGCCAGGACGAGGTTTCCGAGGTGTTGGACTTCAAACTTATGCTTCCCGCCCCCGGCCAGGGCTTCATCGCCATCGAAGTGCGCGCCGACGACGCGGAAACGAGGAAGTGGGTGGCGGCCCTCAACCACGCCCCCAGCGCCCGCGCCGCCGAGGCCGAGCGATCGTTTCTGGCCGGGTTGGGAGGCGGATGCCGCGTCCCCATCGCGGCCTACGCCCGGGAGGAAGAGGGGAAAATGGTGTTGGACGGCCTGGTGATTTCGCCCGACGGAGAGAGGAAAGTCCACGGCAGTGAAAAAAGCCCGCTGTCCGACCCCGAGGCGGCGGGGAAAAATCTCGCCGCCAGGCTCCTCCAGGAGGGCGCCGGGCGGATATTCGCCGGGGATTCCTTCCGGTGAAGAATGCGCCAGCGGCGGCAGGTCGGCCAGGTCACGTGTTCATCATCCGGACTTTTTCGGCGCGTCGGGCGGCGGCTCACCGAACTGGAATCACGGATCGCCAAGAATAGCCGCAACAGCCACAAGCCCCCGTCCTCCGATGGCGACTCCAAACCCGAACCCAAGAGCCCGCGCGAAAAGAGCAACCGCCCCTCGGGCGGTCAAACCGGTCATCCAGGTCAGACCCTGGCCAAGGTCGCCAACCCCGACCGCACCGTCGTCCATGGATTGTGGCGCTGCCCCCGCGGATGCGGGGCCTCCCCGCGCCACAAGCCCGTCATCCGCCATGAATCCAGGCAAGTCTTCGATCCGCCCCCGCGGAAATTGATCGTCACGGAGCGCCGCGTCGAAGTCAAGGTTTGCCCCAACTCCGGCCGCGAGGTGGCCGCGCCATTCCCGGCGGACGTCATCGCCCCCGCGCAATACAGCCCCCGTTTCAACGCCTGGCTGGTCTACCTGCGTGTCCAGCAACTCATCCCCTTGGAGCGCATCACCCGGATGGCCTGGGACTTCTTCGGCGTCTCCGTCAGCCAAGCCGCCATCCAGAACGCCGTCGCCACCGCTGACCACGCTCTCCACGGCTTTGAAGCACGGGTGGCCGACCTCCTCTCCCGGGCCTCCATCGCTCACGCCGATGAGACCGGCCTGCGCGTCGCCGGAAATCTCCATTGGCTCCATGTCGCGGGAACCAAGCTCCTGACCTGCCACGGCGTCAGCCAAAAACGCGGCAATGGACGCCATCAACCACTTCGCGCTCCTCACCAGGTTCACGGGTCGCCTGATCCACGATTGCCTCAGCGCCTATTTCCAACTGAACTGCCTTCACGGCCTCCGCAATGCCCACATCCCGCGCGAGCTCGCCTTCACCTTCGAGGCCCAGCGCCGGCCCTTCCGCCGCCGTCCAGCGCGCCGCCTGGACCGCCAAATACAGGGCCCTCTTACGCCGGGGTTTCGCCGAAAACCCCGCCCTTTCCCCGCCAGAACCCAGGCGCCGGGGGCGTCCGAAACACACAAAGGCCCAGAACCTCTTGCTCAGGCTTCAAGGGCGCCAGCCCTCCGTGCTCGCCTTCCTCCACGACTCCAACGTCCCCTTCACCAACAGGCCGTGCAAGACCTGCGCATGATGAAGGTCCAGCAGAAAATCTCGGGCGCTTTCCGCACACTCCAGGGCGCCAACATGTTCGCCCGCGTCCGCTCTTATCTTTCCACCGTCCGCAAAAATAACCGCGATGTCTTTTCAGGACACCGTCGCGGCGCTCTCAGAACAACCTTTCATCCCTACCTTCCCAGAGTGGAGGCCGGGGGGGGCCTGAGTCGTCACGTGAAATCAAAATATTCTTAACATCCATAAACCCAACCCCGAAAAAAGCGGCAAGGTAAAGTTATCATCCGGCGGAATATCCAACGCCTCCAAAATCGTCGCCAACATCGCCCCCCACAGCGCCTCCGGCCGTCCGAAGGACGGCGCGAGGACCAGCGTGCCCACGGCCCAACAGCCGAGGAAGCACGCAAGACTCCCCTCCACGCTTTTCCCGCCGACCCGAAGCCGTCCCCACGTCCGACCCACGAACCCCGCCAGCCCGTCCCCGATGGTGAGATAAAGCATGGCGGCGAGGACGATGTCGGGCGCGGGAACGAAGAGCGCCGTGGCGAAACACCCCGCCAAAGTCCAAAAAATCCCCGAGGGCCTATCGATTTCCTTCTCCCGGTGAATCCCGCCGAACCGGGCGATCAATCGTTGATTGAGGGCCGGATTCCGAAGCCGTACCGCCTCCACGATCGCGGCGGCCAACACCCCGGCGCCCAAAATCCAGACGGTGGCGGTCCTTCCCGCCAAAAAATAGAGGAGGGCGTATCCCGCGCTCAAGGCGTGAAAGAGTTTCCGAAACCCCTCCTGGCGAAACGGGTTCATCCGCGGAGTTCCCGAATTCTTTCAACAGCCCACCGGCCCGCGGCTTCGAGAAAATCACCGGCGCGCTCAATCAGGAACCGCGTGTCCGCCAGGGCGCCGAGGGCCCACCCCGGAAACGACACCTCCGCGGGGAAGAGCAGTTTGAGGATCCCCGCCAGGACCAGCGTGTTGGAAAACAGGATGGCCGACAGGGAAAAAATGACGCCCGCGTGTTTCAGGTCGGGCTGGCGCTCTCGAAGAGCATGAACCGTCAACGCGGCGTGAAAGGCGTAGGTGAATCCCACCGCGGCCCCGACCCACGGGGGCGGCGAAGAGAATGCCGCGTAATAATCCACGAACAGATAAAGCAGGACCACGCCGAGGGTGTAGATCGGCACGCAATAAGGGGCGAGGGCGACGGCGACGTTCGTGTCGGACAATTCCACTTCCCCGCCCTTTCCCGAGATGAACAGGGATTTGACTTTATACCCCGAGAGGAGCGCCGCGGCGGCGTGGGTCAATTCGTGCCCGAAGACATAAAGCCCCAGGGGTCTCCGGAACGCCCAGTGAACCAGGGCGTAGAGGGCGGCCCCGGCCGCCAGAGGCGCCCAGGGTTTCCAGCCGGGGGGCAGGCCGGGGAAAACCCGCGCCAGCGATATCCACCCCCCGGCGGTGGGGATCAACAGGGCCACCCCCAGGAGCGGCGCGATGGTGGACGAAATGCCGGAGGAAGAGCGCGAGGATTTTTTTCGGAAGCGTTGCCGCAAGAGGGGAGTCGTCAGCCGGCGGCGGCGCCGGGCTTATCCCGGAAGTGTTTCACAAACCGGTTGCGGGAATCCACGAGGACGATCTTGGTCTTGGGCGGACGGTCGGCGACTTCGAAGGTCATGACGATCACCTGATCGCCTTTTTTGACGAGATGGCTGGCGGCGCCGTTGGCGCAGACGACGCCGGACCCCCGGGGGCCACGGATGAGGTAGGTCTCCAATCGCGCGCCGTTGGTGTTGTCCACCACCAGGATTTTTTCGTGCTCCGCCATGCCGGCCTTGTCCAGAAGGTCGGCGTCGATGGTCATGGACCCGACGTAATTCAAGTTGGCGTCGGTTACCGTGGCGTTGTGGATTTTGGAGCGGAGGAAAATTCTCATGTCGATGCTGATTCTATCAAAACCGCCGGAACCCGCAGGTCCAGCCCTGCCTTGAGCGCTTCGTGCGCCTCCCAAAACCGGTCCTTCCGCACGGCCAGCCAATAACCTTCTCCGGCCCCCCGGGGTCTCTCGTCCTTTATCAATCGCGCCTCGATACCGACGGCGCGGAGCGCCTCCTGGGCGAAGGCGGCCCGGCCTTCCCCCCGTGCGCTGAAGACCATCCGCTCGTCCGGCGCCAGACCCGGCTCGTCGTCCCAAAGGGTTTCTGTCGTTGGAAGACCGCGCCGCTGGACTTCGTCGCGCCACGCTTCCTTAAAGGCGGGGGCGAGGAGACGGGCCCGGCGGGTCCAGGGGGTTTCTGGCGGGGAAAAAAGGCGGTAGGCGTCCCGGTACCATTGGAAAGCCCGCGCGGCAGCGGGGAGGTTCATGGCGGTCTCGTGCCGGACGCGCAGGAGATCCAATTCAAGGGCGAAGGCCTCCTCGGCGAGGCGGTCCGCTTCGCGCCGCCGGGAAAGACGGGTCAATCCCCGGCGAAAATCGTCTTCCAAAGCCCGCCGGCGCGCTTCGGGGTCCCGGTGCCAGAGGGCGTACCGCTCGGCCTCCCGGACGGCCTCCCGGGAGCGCGCAACTGTATCGACGGTCAGGAAGGCGTAGACACCCGCCGCAGCCAGAACGGCGCCGCGGGCGCCCTGGAGCCATCGCCTGCGGGAAAGGGACCGATCGAGAGAAGGCGGGGCCGCGGTCGCCGTCAACGGCTTTCCAGCATTTGCTTGACCGTCCGGAGCAATTCTTCGGACCGGACGGGTTTCGTGTAGACCTTCTTCACGTTTTTGGACTGCTCCAATATTTTCTTCGCCGGCCCCGCGTCGGCATAGGCGCTGACCACCATGACGGGGATGGCCGCTGTGTCGGGACGTTCAGACATTTTCTCCAAAACGGCGAACCCGTCCATTCCGGGCATCATGAGGTCCAGCACCACGGCGCCGGGGTGCCGGGTTTGGATCATTTCCAAGCCTTTCTGGCCGTCGGTGGCGGAGAACACCACGTAACCTTCCATTTCGAGCGTGGTGGCCATAAAATCCAATATCGCTTCGTCGTCCTCGACCACGAGGACGATGGATTTCTTTTCGGGTTCAGGGGTCACGGGGTTCCTTCCTTTTGAAACAGCAAAGCGCGTTTGACGTCGGCGATGGCGCCGGTGATATCGATGTCGCGGGGACAGGCCTCGACGCAGTTGAAGACCGTCCGGCACTTCCACACGCCCTCGCGGCCGTTCATTAGGGCGAGGCGCTCTTCGCCCGCGCGGTCCCGGTCGTCGAAGACGAACCGGTGGGCGTTGACGATGGCCGCGGGGCCGACGTAATCGGGATCGGCCCAAAAGGAGGGGCAGCTGGTGGTGCAGGCGCCGCAGAGGATGCACTTCGTCGTGTCGTCGTAGCGGGCGCGGGCGGCGGGGGACTGGCGCCGCTCGCCCTTGGAAACGGGCTCATCGTTGATCAGAAAGGGCTTGAGCGACCGGTACTTCGCGAAAAAGGGTTCCATGTCCACGACCATGTCCTTGATCACCCGGAACCCCTTCATGGGCTCTATGGTGATGACGGGCGCCACGTCCTTCACCAACACCTTGCAGGCCAGCCGGTTCTTGCCGTTGATCCGCATGGCGTCAGAGCCGCAGATCCCGTGGCCGCAGGATCGGCGGTAGGTGAGCGCTCCGTCCCGTTTTCCCTTCACTTCGCCCAGGGCGTCCAGCACCCTGTCCGTGGGAAGGACATCCACGGCGTAGCTTTCCCAATGGGGCGATTTATCCGCTTCCGGGTCGAAGCGGAGGATTTTGAGGGTCACTTCCATCAGTACTTCCGCTCCTGGGGTTGGAACTTGGTGATGACCACCGGCTTGTAGGACAGGGCCACCGCGCCGTTTTTCTTGACGGCGAAGGTGTGGCTCAAAAATTTTCCGTCGTCCCGCTTGGGGAAGTCCTCCCGGGCGTGGGCGCCGCGCGATTCTTTTCGCGCCAGGGCGCTGGCCACGGTGCTTTCGGCCAGGTCGATCAAATTTTCGAGCTCCAGGGCCTCCAGGAGCTCCGTGTTGAATTGCCGCCCTTTGTCGGAGACGCCCAGGTAGGCGGACCGCCGGCGCAAATCGACGATGGCCTTTTCCGCCTTTTTAAGGCCCGTTTCCGATCGGTAGACGCCGCAGTCGTCCATCATCGCGGCTTGAAGGTCGGAGCGGACCGCGGTTACCGATTCGGTCCCCGCGCCGGCCATCAATTTTTTGATCCGCAAGCGAATGTCCGCCTCGGGGTCCTTGGGAAGCGGAGTGAAATCACTTTTGGCCGCGAAATCGGCCATGGCCAGCCCCGAGCGGCGGCCGAACACCAGGATGTCCACAAGGGAATTGGTGCCCAGGCGGTTGGCGCCGTGGACCGACACGCAGGCCGCCTCGCCCGCCGCGTAAAAACCGGGGACCACGGTGTTCTTTTCGTCGGACACCGCCTCGCCGTTGGCCGTAGTGGGAATGCCGCCCATGGCGTAGTGGGCGGTGGGTTGGACGGGGATGAGGTCCTTGACCGGATCGAGGCCCATGTAGGTCCGCACGAAATCCGTGATGTCGGGTAGTTTTTCCTTGATCACCTTCTCCCCCAGGTGGCGAAGGTCCAGGTGGACGAAGTCCTTTCCCTCCACCCCCCGGCCGGCCCGGACTTCCTGGTGGATAAAGCGGGAAATCATGTCGCGCGGCGCCAGGTCGAGCATGGTGGGCGCGTAGCGCTCCATGAAGCGCTCGCCTTGGCCGTTGATCAGCTTCCCCCCCTCGCCGCGGCAGGCCTCGGAGAGGAGGATCCCCATTTTGTAGATGCCCGTCGGGTGGAACTGAAAAAATTCCATGTCCTCCAGGGGAAGGCCCCGGCGGTAGGCGATGGCCATGCCGTCCCCCGTCAAGGCGTGGGCGTTGGAGGTGATTTTGAACATCCGGCCGGATCCGCCGGTGGCGAACAGGACGGCCTTCGCTTGAAAAACATGGAGTTCGCCGTCGGCGATGCGATAGGCCACCACGCCAGCACAACGCCCCCCCCCACCCCTTCCCTCCCCCTGGAGGGGGGAGGGTGAGGGAGGGGGTGATGTCAATATCAAATCAACCACGTGGAATTCGTCGAAAAACGTGACGTCGTTTTTGATGCACTGCTGGTAAAGCGTTTGGAGGATCATGTGCCCGGTGCGGTCGGCGGCGAAGCAGGCGCGGCGCACGGGCCCCTTGCCGAAGTCCCGGGTGTGGCCTCCGAAGCGGCGCTGGTCGATGCGGCCGTCCTCGGTGCGGTTGAAGGGAAGGCCCAGGCGCTCCAGCTCGATCACCGTGTCGCAGGCCTCGCGGCAGAGGATTTCGGCCGCGTCCTGGTCCACCAGGTAATCGCCGCCCTTTACGGTGTCGAACATGTGCCAATCAGGGTTGTCATCCTCCGTGTTGCCCAGGGCCGCGCTCACGCCGCCCTGGGCGGCGCCGGTGTGGGAGCGGGTGGGGTACAGTTTGGACAACACCGCCACGTTGGCTTTCCGCTGGGACAGGGCGAGGGCGGCGTAGAGGCCCGCTCCCCCGGCGCCCACGATCAAACAGTCATAGCGATGAACAAAGGGCACGAAGGGCGTTCAGTAGGAATTTTCAATTTCGACGTCGTTGGGAAGCGCGTCGTCGAGTGGCTTGGGCTGGAAGGCAAAAACAATGTAGAGGCCCAGGAGCAGGAGAGTGAGAGCCAGAAAACCGGCGGCCCAGGTGACCACCAGCCGCCAGGCGCCCTTCAAATAATCGTCCAGGATCACCCGCAGGCCGTTGAAGCCGTGGAGGAGGGCCAGGACCAACATGAGCCCGTCGTAGGTGCGCCAAAAGGGCGTGGCGTAACGGGCGGCGACGAAGGCATAGTCCACGTCGTCAATACTGTTGATGAGGTGCATCACGGTCAAATGCCCCAGGGCCAGAAAGAGGAGCGCGAGGCCCGAAGCGCGCATGAAAAACCAAGCGAGGCGCTCAAACCCGCCGGCGGGAATGGGGCGGCCGCCGGAGGCGGAGATCTCCGTCACGGACGAAGACCTGAAAAGGCGTGGTGGACCATGATGGCCGTCACGGGGACCATCAGGAGGACAAACAACGCCCAGGTGGCCCAGGTGAGTCTCCGGTGGTTGCGGGTGGCCCCCGGCCAAAAATCCATCACTATGATGCGGACGCCGTTCAGGGTGTGGTAGAGAACGGCGGCGAAAAGAAGAATCTCGCTGACTCGAAAGAAGGGATGGCGGTACCAGGCCATCACCCGGTTGAAAACCTCGGGGCCCCAGCCGATCAGGGCCGTGTCCATGACGTGGACGATCAGGAACAGCAGGACGCCCACGCCCGTCAGGCGGTGGAAAATATAGGACCAATGCCCCGCCCCGCCCCGGTAACCAGCCACGTCGAAGGCTTCAGTAACAATCTTTTTCACGGAAATGAAAGTGTACCAAGGGACCCGAACACTGTCAACAAATGGGCACCACATGGGCACCACAAATGGGCGCAACACAGGTTCCGAGGGGTTTCCGCCCGCCCCCGGAGATGTTCTACAATGGACATGCTATGGCTAAACCTCTCGTCGCCGTCATCATGGGCAGCGTCTCGGACTGGGAGACCATGAAACACGCCGTGAAGGTCCTGGCGGACTTCGGCGTTTCCCACGAACGGCGCGTTGTTTCCGCCCACCGGACCCCGAAACGCCTGGCCGCCTTCGCCCATGGGGCGGAGGCCGGGGGCCTGCAGATCATCATCGCCGGCGCCGGCGGCGCGGCCCATTTACCCGGGATGGTGGCCGCGCACACAGCCCTGCCGGTTCTGGGCGTTCCGGTGGAAAGCCGCGCGTTGAAAGGCATCGATTCCCTGCTCTCCATCGCCCAGATGCCGGCGGGGGTCCCCGTCGGAACCCTGGCCATCGGGAAGGCGGGCGCCGTGAACGCCGGCCTTCTGGCCGTGGCCATCCTGGCCGTGACCCGGCCGGCGCTCCGCCAAAAGCTCCACCGCTTCCGCGCCCGGCAAACCCGCACCGTCCTGAAGGCCAACCTTTCCCGATGACCGGCGTGATTCCTCCGGGCGCCAACCTCGGCGTCCTGGGTTCGGGCCAGCTCGGGCGCATGTTCGCGCTGGCCGCCCGGCGGATGGGCTACCGGGTCCATACCTTCTCCCCGGAATCCGACACCCCCACCGGCCAGGTGGCCGACGTGGAGATCACCGCCCCCTACGACGATCTCGCCGCCGTCCGGCGATTCGCCAAGAAGGTCCAGGTGGTTACCTTTGAGTTCGAGAACGTCCCCGCGGACTGCGTGAAAGCCGCCGAAGAATTCGCCCCCGTGCGGCCGAACGCCAACGCCCTCCATATTTCGCAACACCGCCTGCGCGAAAAAACATTTCTGTCGGAGAAAGGGTTTCCCGTGGCGGCCTTCCGCCGCGTTCGGAATCTCCAGGAACTGGAGGCGGCGCTCAAAGCCCTGGGGACCCCGGCGGTCCTGAAGACCGCAGGGTTCGGCTATGACGGAAAAGGCCAGCGGCCGATCCTGTCCCCGGGGGAGGCCGACGCCGCCTGGACCGACCTGGGCGGGAAGGAGGCGGTGTTGGAATCCTTCGTGGATTTCGCCTGCGAGCTGTCGGTGGTGGCCGCCCGTTCCGCCAACGGCGCCGTCGCGAACTGGGGCGCCGTGGAAAACATCCACGAGAACCATATTTTGGACGTGTCCGTGGCCCCCGCGCTGACCCCGGCCCCCGGCCAATCCAAGCAGGCGGTGGAGATCGCCCTGGAAGTCCTGAAGGCGCTCGACGTAGTGGGCGTGATGTGCGTTGAATTTTTCCTGACCAAAACCGGACGCCTCCTGGTCAACGAATTGGCCCCCCGGCCCCATAATTCTGGCCACTTCACTCTGGACGCCTCGGTCACAAACCAATTTGAACAGCAACTCCGCGCGATTTGCGGATTGCCCCTGGGCGCCGCCGATTTGTTCGCCCCCGCCGCCATGGCGAACCTTTTGGGCGACCTCTGGACCGGGGGCAAGCCGGTCTGGGCCCGGGCCTTGGCCCTGCCCGATGTCAAACTCCATCTCTACGGGAAAGCCGAAGCCCGTCCCGGCCGGAAAATGGGCCATCTGACCGCCCTCGCGAAAACCCCCGTCGAAGCGCGGGACCTCGTGCTCAGTGCCCGCCGCGCCCTTTCGACCCCCATAAAACCCAAGCCCGGGCCCTTGAACACCACACCGAGGGACATAAACGCATGCGATTAAAAAGCCGTGTGCTTCGCTACGAAGTAGAGCAACACCTGGTCAAAGGGTGGACCCCGGAATTGATTTCCGGGCGGTTCCGACAATTTCGGCCTGAACCGCCCTCAGTCAATACCGAATCCATCTCCCAATGGATCTATGCCGAAGCGCGGCATTTGATCGGCTATTTGCCCCGATCCCGCAAAGAACGATTCCCGCGCGGTAAAGGCCGCAAAACGCGACGCACGATGATCACGGACCGAGCGCCGTTGGATTTGCGCTCCCCTGAAGCCAATGCCCGAAAAGAACCTGGCCATTGGGAATCGGACCTGATGGTCGGCCGTGGACGCGCCGCCCTACAGAATACGGTGGAACGAACCAGCCGCCTGGTTCGTCTTCCGCGTGTGGTGAATAAATCCGCCAAAGAGTCCCGCCGGGCTTAAGAGCATCACTTGGCGCCTTTACCGATTCACGTCCGGCGGTCCATTACGTATAATAACGGGACCGAAAACGCCGAACACCAACTCTTAAATCAGTCCTTAAAAACCAAGTCCTTTTTCTGCGCCCCTTACCACAGTTGGGAAAAAGGAACCGTCGAAAATCGCAACGGCGTGGTCCGCCGGCTCTTCCCCAAACGATGCGATTTCGATAACATCCTTGAGTTGCAAATTCAGAACGTGGAAAACTGGATCAACAATCGGCCCATGAAATGTTTGGGCTTTAAATCACTGCGTCAGGTCTTCGACGCCTTTGTTGCACTTACTCCTTGAATTCGCCGGCCTCGGAAAACGCTTGACAAAAGCCGGGGGTCTGGTATACTGAGGGGGTAAGTTGGAGTTATGAGACTGATGTCGAGCTGTGAAGCAAAAGTTGCAGGGGCCGCACGGGACAACCTCCCGGGCGGTTTTTTTATGCCAGCCCACAGCGGACGGGTCCAGCTCGAAAATTAGCTTACGTAAGGGCGGTGAGTATCAATATGAAGGGAACAGTAAAATGGTTCAACGCCTCCAAGGGCTATGGCTTCATCACCCCGGAGAGCGGAGAGGATGTGTTCGTCCATTTCTCCGCCATCCAGTCTGAGGGCTATAAAACGCTGGAGGAAGGACAGGCTGTCGAATTCGAGGTGACCAAAGGGCCGAAAGGCCTCCAGGCCGCCAACGTTCGCGTAGGCTAGTCCGACCCGTTCCGATCAACAAACCCCCGCGGGGTAGACCCCGCGGGGGTTTTTGTTGTGTGCGCCCGGCAGGGCGCACGTGCTTTGGAGGTGAAAGTCCTCTACGGGCCTTGATCCCGACTTTGCCAGTTGCAAAATTGGAAATCGTTGAAAATTAAACAGAAGCCACATTTTCAGGAAAATTCCGTGTCACTACACTTCTTTCGGATTCTTCGTTATATTGCGTTTTCTCAGTAAAACCATAGGGCACTGCGCCTTCGGGCCGATAAGGCACATGTCGAAATGTATTGACAGTGGACATATTTACCGTTAATATTATCGTGTGAATTACAAAAGAACACTTTCCCTCCCGAGCCGTTCCTTTTTTGTGTTCGGCCCGCGCGGAACGGGGAAAACCACCTGGCTTCGGAATGTTTTGCCCAAGGCCCTCTGGTTTGACCTTTTGGACACCCACACCTATTTGAGCCTCAACAGAGATCCCGGTCTATTGGAAAAGAGAATCGAGACGCTTCCGTCCGGCGCTTGGGTGGTGATCGACGAAGTCCAGAAACTCCCCGCCCTTCTCGATGAAGTTCAAAAAATCATGGGCCGCTTTGACCAACGCTATCGATTTGCGCTGAGCGGGTCCAGCGCGAGGAAACTAAAACGTCTGGGCAGCAACCTCCTGGCGGGGCGCGCGATCAATCGATCCTTTTTCCCGCTCACCCTTTCCGAGATGGGAATGAACACCCCGCTCCCGAGTCTTTTTCAGTTCGGCGCGCTTCCGTCCGTTCGCCGGGAAATGACATCGGCCATTGATATTTTGGAAGCGTATGTGACCAATTATTTGAAGGAAGAAATTCAACAAGAAGCGCTCACGAAAGATTTGGGGTCGTTTTTCCGGTTTTTGGAGGTGGCCGCCCTCTGCAACGGCCAAACGGTCAACGTTTCAAACATCGCTCGAGACGCCGGCGTGGCGCGCCCCACCGTTCAAAGATATTTTGATGTTTTGGTCGATACGTTGATCGGCACATGGGTTCGCCCCTGGAAGCCCCAAGCCAAAATCAAAGAGGTGAGCCATCCCAAGTTTTATTTTTTCGACCCCGGCGTGGTGCGCGCCCTGATGGGTTATCTGCGGGACCCCGTTGAGAAAAGCGAGCGCGGACCCCTGATGGAAACACTTGTTTTGCATGAATTGCGGGCCTGGCTCAATGTATCTCAATGCGGAGGTCAATTGACTTTCTGGAGGACGCCCTCCGGTTCTGAAATCGATTTCGTGTGGACCCGGGGGAAAAAATCGATCGGGCTGGAAGTCAAATCCTCCAACGCGTGGAGATCCGAATTTGGCAAAACCTTAAAACATCTCCATCGGGAAAAAGTTTTGGACGCCGTGTTCGGCATTTACACGGGCGATGACATTTTAAAAGACGGCCCGATCACCGTAATGCCCTACTCTGTGTTCATTGAAGAACTCGAAAAAAATAAAATCCTCCCTAATTAACGGAGAGGAAGTTTAATAACGAACCCCGAAGGGTCGCAGCGATCGCGTTTTTTAGCCCAGTCAATATGGCTCTGCGCAGTGCGAATCGGGTCGTTTTGAAACATATTTTGTCCCTCAATGGGTCCAGTCCAATAATTTTTTGGCTTTTTTAACTTTTCCACCGGCTGAGGAATCTCATGCGGAAAAGACCTGAGTAGTCACCCTGAATCAATATATTGGGGGAAAGGGGGGCAGGAAGAAAAAACCGCACCGCTAATCAGAATTGATACATTTCTCACTTCGTGGCGTAGTAGATGTTGAGGGCGCTTCTGAACGATCCCATTTTACCATTGACGGCCGCCTCCTTGGACTCTTAGAACTCGCGTGAACTCGCGCTCGAGCCGCAGGGCTCGAGCCGCGGGGCTTTTTTTACAACCTCAAAAATGGGATAATTCCTTCTGGATGAGCGCCAAGCGCCTCTTCAATGAAGCCGAGGTCCGCGCGGCCATCGGGGAAATCGCCCGGGGCATTTACCAGCGCGTTCCTCCCCCCCGCGGGGGGTGGGCGATCGTGGGCATTCAGCGGCGCGGCGTTCCCCTGGCCCAGCGCCTGGCGCGCGCCCTGGAAGAGCTCGGCGCCCCCTCCCTCCCGGTCGGTTCCCTCGACATCACCTTCTACCGCGACGATATGGGCGAAGCCGCCCTGGACCCCGTCGTTCACGACACCGAGCTTTCCTTTGACCTGTCTGGAAAAATCGTTTTTCTGGTGGACGACGTGCTCTTTACCGGACGGACCATCCGCTCCGCGCTGGACGAGCTCATGGACTTCGGCCGCCCCGCGCGCATTTACCTGGCGGTTTTAGTGGACAGGGGCCACCGGGAACTGCCCATCCAGGCGGATTTCGTGGGGAAAACCGTTCCCACCCAGCGTGAAGAGCGCGTGGACGTCCATTTGACCGAAGTGGACGGCGAGGACGCCGTCTGGCTGTCCCCGATGGCGGTCAAGACCGCGTGAAAGACCTGATCGGGCTCGAGTCCCTGACGGCCGCGCAGATCGAGCACGTGCTGAACGTGGCGCGACCCATGAAGAACCTCTTCACCCGCTCGATCAAGAAAGTTCCCGCCCTCCGGGGAAAAACCGTCGCCCTCCTTTTCTTCGAACCGTCCACCCGCACCCGCAGTTCCTTCGAGCTCGCCGCCAAGCGCCTCTCCGCCGACACCTTGAGTTTCACGGCGTCGACCAGTTCCGTCGCCAAGGGCGAATCCTTGATCGACACGGCCAAAACCTACGAGGCCATGAAGGTGGATTTCATCGTCATGCGCCATTCGGCCTCGGGTGCCCCGGACCTGGTGGCCCAGGCGGTCAAGGCCCGGGTGATCAACGCGGGCGACGGCTCCCACGAACACCCGACCCAGGGGCTTCTCGACCTCTTCACAATTTTGGAGAAAAAGAAACGGGTGGACGGCCTGAAAGTCGTCATCGTCGGGGACATCCTGCACTCCCGGGTCGCCCGCTCGAACCTGTGGGGGCTGACGAAACTCGGGGCCCAGGTGACGGTGTGCGGGCCCTCGACCCTGATCCCCGCGGGCCTCCCCGAGATCTTCGGGCCCAAAATCTCCGTGTCCACGAATTTGGACGAGGCGCTGGACGGCGCGGACGTCATCAACGTCCTCCGGCTTCAACTGGAGCGCCAGCAGGGCGATTATTTCCCCACGGTCCGGGAATACACGGAGCTCTTCGGCCTCAACACCGATCGTCTTCGAAAGGCCAAGCCGGACTGCCTCGTCCTGCATCCGGGACCCATGAACCGGGGCGTCGAAATTTCCTCCGAGGTGGCGGACGGCCCCCGGTCACAGATCCTGGAGCAGGTGACGAACGGCATCGCGGTGCGCATGGCGGTGCTCTACCTCTTCACCGGAGCGAACGGCCTTCCGGCCACGCCGCCCGACGGTAAAAAGGCGGCCAAGGCCGTCAGCAAGGCCCTCGAATGAAGGAACCTTCCCCTCCCCCCGATTCCCTCTTGATCCGCGGCGGCCGGCTGATCGATCCGGCGCAAAACCGCGACGGCGAGTTCGACCTCCTGATCGCCAAGGGGAAAGTAGCCCGGGTGGGCAAGGGCCTGACGCCGCCGGCCGGCGCCCAGGTCCTCGAGGCCAAGGGCCTGATCGTGTCGCCGGGGCTTGTGGACCTCCACGTGCATTTGCGGGAGCCGGGAAACGAGGGCGCCGAAACCATCGAATCCGGAACCCGCGCCGCCGCGGCGGGCGGCATCACCAGCGTGGTGGCCATGCCCAACACCCAGCCGCCCATCGACAACGTGTCGGGCATCCGCTTCCTGCTTCGGCGGGCCGCCGAAACCGGCCTGGTCCGGGTCTGGCCCACGGGGGCGATCACCGTGGGCCGCGCGGGGGAAAAACTGGCCGAGATCGGCGCCGTGGCCGAGGCCGGCGCCGTGGCCGTGACCGACGACGGAAACGCCGTCCCGGACACGCTGCTCTTGCGGCGGGCCTTGGACTACGCGCGCATGTTTGATTTGACGGTCATCGAGCACGCCGAGGACAAATCGCTCCTGTCCGACGGCGTCATGAACGAGGGCGCGCTGGCCACCCGCCTCGGCCACAAGGGCATCCCCCGCCAATCGGAATCCATAGCGGTGGCCCGGGACATCGCCCTGGCGGAACTGACGGGGGCCCGCCTCCACCTGACGCACGTGTCAACGCGGGAGTCCGTGGAGTTGATCCGCGCCGCCAAGCGCAAAGGGCTCCTGATCACCGCCGACGTGACGCCGCACCACTTCACCTTGACGGAGGACGCGGTGGTCCGGTACGGAACCAACGCCAAAATGAATCCCCCCCTCCGGTCCGAGGCGGACCGCAAAGCCCTCATCGAGGGACTGGCCGACGGCACCATTGACGCCATCGCCTCCGACCACGCCCCCCACACCCGCGCCAGCAAAGAGCAGGAATTCTCCGCCGCGCCCTTCGGGGTGATCGGTCTGGAGACGCTCCTGCCTTTGACCGTCACGCAGTTGATCGAGCCCGGGCATCTCTCCTGGCCCGAAGCCATACGGCGTTTGGCGACGGGCCCGGCGAAAATCCTCAGTCTGCCCGTGGGCGACCTGGGCGAGGGCCAGCCGGCGGACATCGTTTTGATCGACCCCGCCGAAGAGCGCACGATCACCGGATTCAGCTCCAAGAGCCAAAACTCCCCCTTCCTCGGCTGGACCATGCGGGGGTTCCCCCAGGCGGTCCTGGTGGAGGGCCGGGTGGTTCTTCGCCGCGAGGCCCTCCGGACCGCCGCCGCAAGATAGTGGGCGTTTTTTTCGAGAGGGTCCTGCGTCCCCTCCTCTTCGCCCTCCCTCCGGAGTCGGCCCACGCGGCCGGCCTGGCGGCCCTCAAGCTGGCGGGACTGGCCCGGCCGGTCCTTCGGCCCCTTTTCCTGAATAAAGATCCCCGATTGGCCGTGACGCTGGGCCGGGGGCCGGAGACCCTGCTTTTTCCGAACCCGGTGGGCTTGGCGGCGGGGTTCGACAAGGACGGCGAGGCGATTGCCGGGTTTGAATCTCTGGGATTCGGTTTTTTGGAGATCGGCACCGTCACCCCGCTCGCCCAACCGGGAAACCTCCGGCCGCGTTTGTTCCGGTTCCCCGAGGCCCGGGCCCTGGTCAACCGCATGGGCTTCAACAACGCCGGGGCGGAGGCACTGGCCGCGCGTCTGGCCCGGGGACCCCGCCCGGGCGTGCCCCTGGGCATCAACATTGGCAGGAACAAGGACACATCCAACGCCCGGGCCCCGGAGGATTACCTCTCCGCCTTGGACAAACTCTTTGATTACGGAGATTATTTCGTCGTGAACGTCAGCTCGCCCAACACCCCGGGCCTCCGCGACCTGCAATCGGAGGCCGCGCTTCGCCCCCTTCTGACCGATCTTCGCCGCCGGACCGACGAATTGACGCGGGACCGGCGGCGCCGCCTCCGGCCCCTCCTCTTCGTCAAGATTTCCCCGGACGAGATCGCGCCGGAAACGCTCGCGGACGTCGCCCTCGCGGCGCGGTTTGACGGCATCGTGGCCACCAACACCACCTCTTCCCGGGAGGGCCTTCCCGCCGGGGCGCCGGCGGAAGGCGGCGTCAGCGGAGGCCCGCTCCAGTCGCGATCCACGGAAATCCTTCGCCGGCTGGCGAAGGCGGCCCAAGGCCGGTTGATCTTGATCGCCACGGGAGGAATATTCACCGCCCGGGACGCCTTTGAAAAAATCCTCGCCGGCGCGTCGCTCGTTGAACTTTATACCGGGATCGTCTACGGCGGGCCCGGGGTGGTCCGCGCCATCAACCGCGGTTTACTCGGCCTTTTGGCCCGGGGGGGGTTCGGGTCGGTCGCGGAAGCGGTGGGGAAAGCCCTTTGAAAATCAAACGGGATCTCATTGTCGCCCTCGATGTGAAGGCGCGGGACGCGCGCGGCATGGTCCGACGCCTCGGCCGGGCGGTCGATTTTTACAAGGTGCCGCCGGCGGCGACGCTGGAGGATCCCGGCCTCGTCTCTTGGCTGGTCCATCGGCGGAAACGGGTGTTCCTGGATTGCAAGTGGTTCGACATTCCCTCCCAGGTGCGGCGGTCCGTGGAATCCGCGGGGCGGCTGGGGATCGCCGCGGTCACCATCCACGCCGGCGCGGGCCGTGCCGTGATGAAAGCGGCCCTGGCCGCCCGCCCCCGGCCGCTCGTTTGGGGAGTCACTGTCCTGACCAGTATGGAAGGGAAAGATTTGAAAGAGGTCGGCATCGCCGGCCCGCCGTCGCGGCAGGTGTTGCGGCTGGCCCGATTGGCCCAAAAAAATGGCTTGGACGGCCTGGTGTGTTCGCCTCTGGAGGTGTCGATATTGAGGAAGGCGGGGATCTCTCTGCCGCTCATTGCCCCCGGGATCCAATTCGGCGGGCGCGCGGGGAAGGACCAGAAGCGAACGGCCTCTCCGGAAGAGGCGTGGCGCGCGGGCGCCGACGCCCTGGTGGTGGGGAGGAGCGTTCTCGAATCGCCGGACCCCGCCGGGGCGGCTCGTGAAATCCTAAAATGTGAGGAGCCCCGAAAACGAAAACGATGAATCCCGATCTGGCGAAGGTCCTTTACGAGGTTTGTAGCATTCGGGGGCGCTTCAAGCTCCGGTCCGGACAAATCGCGGACGAATATTTCGACAAGTACCTGTTCGAATCGCGCCCGGATCTTTTGCGGTCCATCGGCGAAGGGATGGCCCGCCTCATCCCGGCCGGCACGGACATGCTGGCGGGGTTGGAACTGGGGGGCGTGCCCGTCGCCGTGGCCATCGCGTTCCGCGCGGATTTGCCCCTTCTCTTTGTTCGGAAAAAAGCCAAGGACTACGGCACCGCCAAACTGGCCGAGGGTCCTGATTTCAAGGGCAGGAAGGTGTTGGTCGTTGAGGACGTCGTGACCACCGGCGGCGCCATCGTAGACGGCGCGAAGGCCCTGCGGGAACGGGGCGCCGTCATTGACACAGTGCTGTGCGTGATCGACCGGGAGTCGGGCGGCCCGGAAAAGTTGAAGGAATATGGGCTGACCCTCAAGCCGTTGTTCACCGCCTCGGAATTGCGAAAAGCGGCGGGCGCCGTCCCTTAATTTTCGGAGAGAATTCAATGCGCAAAACTTCCTGGACCTACAAAAAAGCCGGCGTGGACATCAACGCCGGAGACGCCCTCGTCGACCGCATTCGAAAGCGGATCCCCGCCATCGGGGATTTCGCCGGGCTGTTCCCCTTCCCCAAGGGGCTCAAGAAGCCCTCCCTGGTCGCCTGCACGGACGGCGTCGGCACCAAATTGAAAATCGCACAGGACTTGAACGCGCACGACACCATCGGCATCGACCTCGTCGCCATGAACGTGAACGACCTGATCTGTTGCGGGGCCCGCCCGCTCTTTTTCCTGGATTACTTCGCCGCGGGCAAGTTGGACGTCAAGGTGGCCGAGAGGGTCATCGGCGGGATCATCGAAGGTTGCCGCCAGGCCGGGTGCGCTTTGATCGGCGGCGAAACGGCGGAGATGCCCGGGATGTACCCGCCGGGCGAATACGATCTGGCGGGATTCTCCGTCGGCGTCGTCGACGAAAGTCAGCGTGTGCGCAACGACAAAATCAGGCCCGGCGACGTCCTGCTGGGCCTGCCTTCTTCCGGGGTCCATTCCAACGGGTATTCCCTGGCGCGCGTCCTGTTCCGGGGCGCCGAATTGAAAAAGTGGGGGAGGGCCCTTCTGGCCCCGACGAAAATCTACGTCAAGCCGGTTCTCGCGGCGCTGAAGAAATACCCGGGGGCGATCAAAGGCATCGCCCACATCACGGGCGGCGGGCTGTTGGAAAACGTGCCGCGCTTCCTCCCCAAGACCTGCGACGCGGTCTTCCCCGTGGCCACCTGGCCCCTGCCCGAGGTGTTCGCCGAAATCCGTCGGCGCGGCAACGTGGCGGACCACGAGATGTTCCGGACCTTCAACATGGGACTGGGCCTGGTTCTGGCCGTGGCCCCGGAGCGGGCCGAGGCCGTGCGCAAAGCGCTGGCGCCCTGTTACGAGGTCGGCCGGGTGGAAAAAGGACGCCGCGCCGTCCGCTTAGCGTGAGCGGGAACATCATCGGCCTGGGCGCCCTGGTTTCCGGCGGCGGCTCGAACTTCGAAGCCCTCGTCCGGGGCACCCGGGGAGGAAAGATCCCCAACGCCGAATTCCTGCTCTTGATCTCGAACAGGCCCGGGGCCGGCGCCTTGGACCGCGCCAAACGTCTGGGCGTCGAAGCGCTCGTCCTGGAACCCAATGATTTTCCGGACCGGGCCGCCTACTTCGCCCGTGTGGGGGAGGAGTTTGAAAACCGCCGGGTTCGCCTGGTGTGTTTGGCGGGATTCCTGCTCAAAGTGGAGCCAAATTTTATTCAAAAATTCCGGGGGCGGATTTTGAACGTCCACCCGGCGCTCCTGCCCAAATACGGGGGCAAGGGAATGTTCGGCCACCACGTCCACGAGGCCGTTCTGGCCGCGGGTGAGAAAGAGTCCGGGTGTTCGGTGCACCTGGTGGATGACGAATTTGATCACGGGGCCGTTTTGCGCCAGGCGCGGGTCCCGGTTCTGCCCGGCGACACGGCGGAATCACTGGCGGCCCGGGTGTTGGTCGAGGAGCACCGAATTTTTCCGGAGGCGGTGCGGAAAGTCCTTGTGGATTTAAAAATTCGTTGAAGGAGATGCGATGAAACTTGGCATGGCTATTTTGTTCGTGGGGCTGGTGTCGTCGGCTGGGGCGGCGGGGAATCCCGGCGCGAAGGATTTTGACGGGGCGACATTTTTGAAGGGCTTCGACGCCTACTCCCGGCAGGTTCAGGCGGTGCCCGGCGGCGATTTGATGACGAAAACGGACGTGGCGAAATTCGTCCAAGACGCGCTGGTGATCGCCCGCAAAACCCCCACCCTCTCCCCCGAGGGGTTCAAGGACATCGAGGCGTCCGTGCAGACTTTCGCGGCCTATCCCTACTCGGTCAACGCGAGTCTTGGGCTGTACCTGACGTTGTCGTCCTTCATCCATTCCACCCAATACGACCTGATCGCGCAAACCACGTCGAGCGCCGCCGCGGCCGACAATTTCACGAAGGCGGCCTACCTGACCACGATCAAGACGCGCCTGGCGGCCCACCTGACGGCCCAGGCCCGGACCGCGGACCGGGAGCATGCCAAGTCGAAATATCCGGGCGGCCCGAAGCGATATGAGAAAAGCGCCGGACAGGCAATGAAGAAGAAATAAATGCCTTCGGCAGACCCCTCCGAACCTCCGCGATGATTCCCCGTTACACGCGTCCGGAAATGGCCCGGTTCTGGACGGACGAGTTCCGTTGGGAGACCATTCTGGAGATTGAGCTTTTGGCGGCGGAGGCCTACGCCAAATCACCGGGGGACCGCCGCGCCGTGAAGTCTCTGCGCCGCCGGGCACGGGTGGATGTCCGTCGCATCCAAGAGATCGAGCGCACAACCAAGCACGACGTCATCGCCTTCCTGACGCAGATCGAGGAAAAGGCGGGGCCTGCGGCGAAAGTGCTCCACCGGGGGTTGACCTCCTCCGATGTCCTGGACACGGCGCTGGCGGTCCAAATGGTGAAATCCCTGGACCTCATCGCCGGGGGGATGAAGGTGTTGATGACCGCCGTCAAGCGCCTGGCCTGGACCCATCGGAACACCCCCATGATGGGGCGGAGCCACGGCGTCCACGGAGAACCCATCACTTTTGGTTTCAAAGTCGCCGGTTGGTACGCCGAGTTAAAACGAAACTTGAACCGGCTGGGCCTGGCGCGGGAAGAGGTCGCGCACGGTAAAGTCTCCGGCGCCATGGGCAATTTCGCCCACGTCGCCCCGGCGGTGGAGGCCGCGGTGTGCGAAAGTCTGGGCCTCATTCCTGAAACCATTTCCACCCAGGTGGTGCCCCGGGACCGGCACGCGGTCTTCGTCCTTCGGCTGGCCCTGGCCGGCGCCGCCCTGGAGCGCATCGCGACCGAGATCCGCCACCTCCAGCGCACCGAAGTGCTGGAAGTCGAGGAGCCGTTCGCCAAGGGACAAAAGGGTTCGAGCGCCATGCCCCACAAGAGGAACCCGGTGGCCTCCGAGAACATCTGCGGTTTGGCGCGGCTCCTCCGGTCCCACGCCACCGCCGCCCTGGAAAACATCTCCCTCTGGCACGAGCGCGACATCTCCCATTCCTCCGTTGAGAGGGTGATCCTTCCCGACGCGGCGATCCTTTTGGACACCATGATCCACCGCATGACGGGGGTCATCGAAGGCCTTCAGGTCTATCCCGAGCGGATGAAGGCCAACCTGGCCAAAACCGCGGACATCGTCTGTTCCCAGCGGCTGGTCGTGGCGCTCACCGATAAGGGGCTGAAAAAACAAGAGGCCTACGAAATCGTCCAGGGCCACGCCCTCGCGGCCTGGACCCGCGGCACGCCTTTCCGCCCCGCCGTTTCCGCCGACCCCCTCCTGTCCCGGCGGCTGACGGCGAAAGAGATCGCGGCGTGTTTCGAGCTCGCCCCGTTTTTCCGGCGCATCGGGCCGGTCTTGCAAAGGGCGCTCCGGTGAAAATCCCGCGCGGCCGAGGAAGGAACTAGTGTTGCGACCGGATAAATACGCACATTATGGCCGGCGATTTTGTGGGGCGACAAGGAGCGACGAGGGGTCGCGCCTGCCGGTGGCAGGCGTTTGCGACGGGCCGAATAGGCCCTGGCCCCGAAGGGGATACCGGGAGTATGTGACCGAGGAGCGACGCAGATCGCCGCGCAAAAGCGCCCGGCCCTTCCTCATGTTCGTATTTATCCGGTCGCAACACTAGCCGATGGCCTATAAGGGTTTTGTATTCCGGCAGATTGACGTCGGCCGGTCGGTTTCCTTCGGGTTCAGCATGGTGATTGGGTGTTTTTATTATTGGGCGTTCATCGGCATTGTTTCGGCGCTGGCCTCCTCCACGCTTTCCGGCCTTTTTTGGGGCCCGAAGCCGCCTTTTTGGGGGCGAGCGGTTCTCTTTCTCACCCTGGGGCTTTGGCCGATAGCGGTCGCGGCGCGGGCCTCCTTTGATCGCCTCGATGGAAAATTGGTGGGGCACTCCGCTCTCTTCGCCCTAAACGGCGTGGCCAGCCTTTTGTTGCCCGCCGCTCTGGTCTTCGTCGTGGCCGGCGCGGGCGGATTGGGAATGGACTGGGCGCTCACCCGGGCTTTCGGAAAAGAACTGGTCCCCACGGCGGCCGGACTCGACGATCCCCTCACCATGATGGGGATCATGCGTTTCTATCCGTTGATGTGCCTGGGGGGAATGACCATGGCCTTGACCATGCCCTTCGGCCTCTTTTTCGCATTGGACAAGGGCCTCGGGGTTTCGGCGGCCATGAACGGGGCCGGCCGGTTGGCGAAGGACGTAAAAATGGAACTGCTGTTCCTCCACGCCGTCATGTTCTTCACGTCATCGACGTCGTTCCTGCTGGGATTCCTGACCGGCGTGGGTCCCTTTCCGAAAAATGTCGTCTCCCAGATGGTTTTCGCGGCGGCCTTCGGTTTTGCCGGGGCCGTGTGGGCCGAGGCCTACCGGCAGGTGCTCACCTACGAAGAACCCGAAGCCGTACGGAAAACGAAGCAAGGCGCCGTTCATTGGGTGAGATGAGCGATTTGACGCCTTGACCGAACCCGTCCCGTTGGACATACTTACTTAAGGAGCACCGTTTTTAGGAGGCGCCATGACTGTTCAAGTTTATATCGCCGTTTGTCTTACGATCATCGTGATCGCGGTGGGGGCGGTGACGGTTTTCCTGGCCATGGCCCTGTGGCAGCTCCGCCGGGCGGCCAAGGCCCTGGAAGCCCTCTCCACGCGACTGGAATTCCAGGTGGGCCGGCTGGAAGGATTGACCGGGGCGCTCACCGGCGCGGCGATGGCCGCGACCGGCGGCCTCGGCAAGGGGGCAGCCCTTGGGGCGAGCGCCCTCTGGGGGCTGGTCAGTTATCTGAGAAAACGGCGGCGCGTGCGCGCCGCGGAACAAAGCGAAGAAACCGTGAAGGAGTCCGTCTCATGAGCGAACAAAACAACAGCGGCGGTTTATGGCCTTTCCTCCTGGGCGCGGCCCTGGGGGCGGCGGCCGGCCTTCTCCTGGCGCCCCGGTCGGGCCGGGAGAGCCGAAAACGGCTTGGCCGATGGTTGGAGGACATGGAAGACGAGGGGGGGGATTTGTTGAAGGAAGGACGAACCCTGTGGGAGCGCGGCAAAGAAGCCGCGCAGGTGAAATCCGAAAGGATCAAAAAGACCCTGGAGTCCGTCACCCGGGACTTTAAGGACGATCTTTTGTGAATCCGGACGTCATGGACCGCCCCGCCGCCCCGGCCCTCCGGATGGAACGCGCGAGGCACTGGCCCGTTCGGGCGGCGCGCAATTTTTCAATAATGATCGGGAAATTCTTCGGCGACGCCGCGTTCCGCAGCGACTTGGGGTTCTTCCGGGGCATCGTCCTTTTCAAGGGACTGCGACGGCACGATCTGGCGCGGCTCGTGCGGATGATGATGCAAAAGAGCTACGCCCCGGGCGACATTGTCTTTAGCGAGGGGGATTTGGGGCGCGCCTTTTTCGTCGTCGCCAAAGGGCTCGTGGAAGTGACCCGCCGCAACGCCGCCACCGGCCAGGAACAGGCCGTGGCCCAATTCGGCCCCGGGGATTTTTTCGGCGAAATGGTTTTGCTGGACGAATTGCCGCGCTCCGCCACCTGCAAGGTGATGGAACCCACGCGCTTGCACGTGATGTACAAAGACCATATTGACGACCTCTTGACGCATTCTCCCCGGGCCGCCGCCCCCCTGCTTCACGCCTTGGCCCGCCTCCTCAGCGCCCGGCTTCGACGGGAAAGGCGGCCCTTCGAAGGGATGATCAACACGCCCACGCCGCCGAAAGGAGCGCTCTGACTTCCCATCGCCGATCGTCGTTGTCGCTCTCCTGGGGAGGCATTGCGGTGTTGGCGATCCTCCTCGGGTGGTTCCTTTTCTCGGTGCGGGTGGTCCTTGCCCCCTTCGTCCTCGCGGCCATCCTGGCCTACCTGCTGAATCCGGTCGTCGCCTTTTTTGAGATTCGGGGCCTTCGACGGGACACCATCGTCCTGATCCTTTTCGCTTTGCTCCTTGGTTTGTTCATCTGGTTGTCTTACTTCGGTTTGGTGGCCCTTTGGGAGGATTTACCCGATCTTCGAAGGCAATGGCCCGCCTACATACGGCAGGCGGACCAGGTCGTTCAGAAACTGCAGGGGGAGATGGGGCGGCACGTCACGGTTCTTAAAGAGAAACGTGTTTTGGAACAGGGGGTGCAATGGATCATGGCCTGGGTGGAACAGAACCTGTGGCATTCGCCCAGTTTGTTCACCTCCCTCCTGGCCGTCACCGTCAACGCGATCCTGGCCCCCTTTGTGGCTTTCTTTTTCCTCCGGGGCGGGTCGAAGGCCGCCCAACTGGTCCTGGACGTTTGCCCGGGCCGCTGGGTGGAGCGCTTTTTGAGTCTTTTCAATAAAATCGACGATGTCCTGGGGAACTACACGCGGGGCGTGCTCTTCGAGGCGTTTTTGGTGGGCGTGTTCTCCATGGCCGGGCTCTACGCCATCGGGTTGAACTACGCCGCGCTGATCGGGATCGCGACGGGTCTCGGCAACATGATCCCTTATTTCGGCCCCCTCCTCGGCGGCGTGATGGGGCTGGCGGTGGCGCTCTTTCAATTCGGGTCCCTTTCCGCCTTGATCAAGGTGGCCGTGGTTTTCCTGGCGGTCCATTACGTGGACAGCTATGTCCTCCAGCCCTTCATCATGAAGCGGACCGTGAACCTCACCCCGGTGACCGTGGTGTTCGCCCTCCTGTGCGGGGGGACCCTGGCCGGAGTCTGGGGCCTCGTGTTCGCCGTGCCGGTCGCCTCCCTCATCAAAGAAGGCAGCCGCATCTTCTACGATTGGTACCGCGCCGAGCGGGGCTACCTCACCCCATCTCCCGACATCACCCTGGCTGCCTCCAAGCCCTGGGTTGTTTGACCGGCCCCGCCTCTCTCAAAATCATTTAAAATCTCCATAGCCCCTTCGCGTCGCCCCCGCGCCCAGTCTAAAATGAATGGGTTCGAGGCAAACAAATTTACGGTGGGTGTAGCTCAGCGGTTAGAGCGTCCGGCTGTGGCCCGGAAGGTCGCGGGTTCAATCCCCGTCATCCACCCCATCTTTAAACGTCGACAACCACGGATCAGAATCCAACTTCCCCAAGAGGTTGGATTCTTTTCTTTGGGGCGGCGGGCCGGGCGGGCGGGGCCGCGCGAAGCGCGGCGGGGGAATTGGACTCATTTGGAAGTGATTTTCCGTCGGGCGGGCGGGAATAAATAAATTCAACTGAAATCGTTTTTTGAGCAGTTGATCCCCTCGATTCGGCGGCGAATGACCAGAATCCATTCCATTCCGGTTCTGCGCGCGCATATAGTCAAAAACTGGATCATGGTCTCCGTCGAGATCCTTATGAAAATCGAGCAAATAGCGCATCATTGAGGATGAACGTGGAAGGAGTGCGTCAGCAGTTGAGGAGCCTGAAGTTGTCGACGGCGGCCGTGGAGCTGGAGGAGGTGCTGGGGCGCCACCGGTCGGCGGCGTCGGTGGAGTGGGTGTCGGAGCTGCTGGAGCGGGAGCTCGACGCGCGCAAGGAGAGGTCGCTTCAAAAGCGGATCGCGCGGGCGGAGTTCCCCGAGGTGACGACCCTGGAGGCGTTCGACTGGAAGTTCAACCCGAAAGTGGACCGAGCGAAGATCGAGGCGCTGGCGACACTGGACTTCGCGCGGGACAACCGGATCGGACTATTCCTGGGCGCCACGGGGCTTGGGAAGACCCACCTGGCGTTGGCCCTGGGGGTCCTGGCGGCGAAGGAGGGGCACCGGGTGTTCTGCGCCAGCACCAAGAGGCTGATCCAGCTCATCGAGATCGCCAAGATGAAGAACGCGCTGGATGTGCTCTTCAAGCGGATGCTGTCGTCGAAGCTGTGGATCATCGATGACTGGGGAGTGGTGTCCATGCGGAGGGAAACGGCCGAGGAGGTCTTCGACCTCTTCGACCGGCGCAAGTACAGCTCAGCGATGATCCTGACATCCAATCGGGACGTGGAGGAGTGGGGCGAGGTGTTCCCGGACACGGTGTTGGCCAACGCGACCATCGACCGGATCTTCGACCGGGCGGAGATCGTCCTGTTCGAGGGGAAGAGCTACCGGCTGAAGGGGCGCATCCATCTGTCGTCTGTGGAGACCCTGGAGCCCAGCAAGCCGGCGGCGGAGCGAAAGGCCGCCCCCGCGCCGGTCGCCTGGGGCGCCGCCGCGCGCCTGTCGCAATTTTTTTAAAATGTCCGCTTTGCGTTTAAT
>Ga0247727_10001365_pt1 | contig 58544 bp, 45 predicted proteins | sample WisWelCaveWW1625_FD_202498 | JGI IMG/M metagenome (GOLD analysis project Ga0247727, IMG submission 202498) | Biofilm microbial communities from Wishing Well Cave, Virginia, United States - WW16-25 | ecosystem: Environmental > Aquatic > Deep subsurface > Groundwater > Cave microbial mat | place... | reverse complement strand
CACAGCCACCCACAGCCCTCAGCACCCAGCAAGCGCAAAACCTCTCGCAAGACTCCCTCCATGACCCTCCGGAGTCGCCCAGCGGCGCCCTCCCAGAGTTCAACGCGCGCTTACCGACGGATTACGGTTCCGGTCGCGTCGCGTTGACGCTTTCGAAAACCGTGTGCTAGACTGCGGCCTCACTGCGCGCGTCGAACGCGCGCCGGCTCGGAGGTCGACGACGGGATGTCACACGATGCGCCTCGTGTCGGGATCGGGAGCTTCCGTTCGAGCATCGCCCAGGCCGAGGCGCGCTGGGTGGGACGCGAATTGCGGCGCGTCCGGCCGCACCTGAAGGTGGAGTACGCGATCTTCGCGCGCGGCGCGTCGCGCGGCCCGGCGACCAAGGAACTGGACGAGGCGCTCGCGCGCGGCGCGATCGACGTCGCCGTCCACGTCGCGCGCCACGTGCCGCTCGATCCGGTCGCCGGCACGTGCCTCGCCGCCGTCCCGACCCGCGAGCTCCCGTTCGACGTCCTGATCGCCCCCGCGGTGAACAGCTTCGAGGAACTGCCGGGCGGCGCGCGCGTCGGCGCGTCGGGCGCGCACCGGCGCGCGCAACTCCTCTCGCAGCGCTCGGACCTCGTCGTGATCGACGCCCCCACGGATTCCGAGGAGTGCCTCGCGCGCGTCGAGCGCGGCGAGCTGGACGCGGTCATCGTGCCGGGCGCGGACCTCGAGCGCCTCGGGCTCGCCGACCGCGTCGCCGAGATCCTCTTGTCGAGCCTCTTCCTCCCGGCGGGAGGGCAGGGCGCGATCGCGCTCCGCGTGCGCGAGAAGGACGCGCGCGCCCGCGAGATCGCCGGCGCGCTCGACGACCCCGTGGCGCGCGCCGCGGTCGTCGCGGAGCTCGCGTGCCTTCGGGCGATCGGCGGCGGGCCCGACGCGCCGGTCGCCGCGTATTGCGAGGCGATGGGGGAGGACCTCTCGCTCGAGGCGCTCGTCTCCTCGCCGGACGGACGGCGGACGATCCGCGACTCGGAGGAGGGGACGGTCGCGGAGGCGCGGGCGCTCGGCGAGGCCCTCGCGCGCCGGATCCTCGACGACGGGGGCGAGTCGATCCTCCGGTCGGTCGCCTCCGGCACGCACGGCTAGCGGGCGCGGCGCTCCGCGCCTGACCCCAAAGGACGGCCATGCTCGACCTTCGGTTCATCCGTGAGAACGCGGACCTCGTCCGCGAGGGGATCCGCAAGAAGGGGCAGTCGTTCCCCCTCGACGACCTCCTCGCGCTCGACGGCGAGCGACGCCGCCTCATGCAGGACGCGGACGGCCTCAAGTCCGAGAGGAACCGCGTCTCGGAGGAGATCGCGAAGGCGAAGCGCGGCGGCGGCGACGTCGCCGAGAAGATCGCGGCGATGCGCGAGACCTCCGACCGGATCGCCGCGCTCGACGCGCGGCTGCGCGAGGTGGAGGAGCGGCTCGAGCGCCTCGCGCTCATGGTCCCCAGCATGCCGCACGCGAGCGTTCCCTACGGACGCGACCCGGACGACAACGTCGTCGTCCGCCGCGGCGGGCCCGAGCCGTCGTTCGACTTCGACGTCGTTCCGCACTGGGAGATCGGCGAGGCGCTCGGCGTCTTCGATCTCGGGCGCGCGGCGAAGATCTCCGGGAGCGGCTTTCCGCTCTTCCGCGGCGTCGGGGCGCGGCTCGAGCGCGCGCTCGTGAACTGGATGCTCGACCTCCACACGATGGTGCACGGCTACGAGGAGATCGCGCCGCCGCACCTCGTCCTGCGCTCCTCGATGACCGGCACGGGACAACTCCCCAAGCTCGAGGAGGACATGTACCACACCGCGGCGGACGACCTCTTCCTCATCCCGACCGCCGAGGTGCCGGTGACGAACATCCACCGCGACGAGATACTCGACGGGGCGGACCTCCCGCGGAAGTACGTCGCGTACACGCCGTGCTACCGGCGCGAGGCGGGGGCCGCGGGCCGCGAGACGCGTGGCCTCACGCGAGTCCACCAGTTCGACAAGGTGGAGTTGGTGAAGATCGTGCGCCCGGAGACGTCGTACGACGAGTTGGAGAGCCTGCTCGCGGACGCGACGCGCGTCCTCGACCTCCTCGAGCTGCCGTACCGCGTGATCGCGCTCTGCACGGGGGACCTCTCGTTCGCGGCCGCGAAGTGCTACGACATCGAGGTGTGGAGCCCGGCGACGCACAAGTGGCTCGAGGTGTCGTCGTGCTCGAACTTCGAGGACTTCCAGGCGCGACGCATGAACCTTCGATATCGGCCGGGCGAGAAGGAGAAGCCGCGTCTCGCGCACACGCTGAACGGGTCGGGGCTCGCGATGCCGCGCACGGTGATCGGCATCCTCGAGAACTACCAGACGCGCGGCGGGACGGTGCGCATCCCGGACGTGCTGCGGCCCTACATGGGAGGTCTCGAGGCGATGGGGTAGAGCCGCCGCGTGTCCTCGCGGACCAGACCGTGGGGCGGCTGGCGCGGTGGACGCGGGCGCTCGGCTTCGACACGGAGCGCGCGGACGAGCCGGACCCCGCACGGCTCATCGCGCGGGCGCGCCGGGAGGGGCGCGTGCTGATCTCGCGGAACCGTCGCCTCGCGGGGAGGCCCGAAGCGATCGTCCTCGCGGCGGAGCGGCTCGACGCGCAGCTCGCGGAGCTTCGCGCGGGGCCGCTCGGGCGCGCGCCTCGCGCGCCCGGCACGCGCTGCCTCGAGTGCAACGGGCTTCTCGCGGCGCTCGCCCGTGAGGCGGCGCGGCCGCGCGTCCCGCCCTACGTGTTCGCGACGCAGGGCGCGTTTCACGAGTGCCGCGGCTGCGGGCGCGTCTTCTGGCGCGGGACGCACTGGGAGGGGCTGTCGGAGCGCCTCGCGCGCTCGGGCTGGGCGCCGTCGCCCCCGCCTTCGCCGTGAGGCCCGCGGGCGCGGGCGCGGGGGCGACGCGGGCCGCTGCGGGGTATCCCGCGAAGAGGGGAGCCGTTAGACTGACCGGAAGCGAGCCATGACAGCCGCCCACCCCGTCACCCCGCCCCGCCGCCCCCCCGCGGGCGGCCGCCGCGTCTCCGTCGCCATCGTCAAGGGCTACCTCTTCCTCGGCGGCGGTCTCGTCTTCCTCGCCTTCTTCTTCTACACGAACCGCCTGATCGACCAGCTCGAGTCGCAGTCGGAGACGCTCTCGCGGCTCTTCGCCCGCTTCTGCGCCGTCGCGACGGTCCCCGCGTCGCAGGACGAGGAGGTGAAGCGAATCTTCAGCGAGGTGATGCGCGAGGTGCGCTACCCGGTCGTCGTCACCGACGTGCGCGGCGTGCCCTGGACCTGGAAGGGGATCGGCCTCAGCACGACCGACGTCCCCTTCGAGGTCTTCTCGACGACCGACCCCACGAACCCGCAGGACCCGACGATGCGCGAGGTCCTCTCGATCGTGCGGAGGATGGACTCGAGCCACGAGCCGGTCCCGATGACGCGTCCCGGCGAGACGCTCCCGATCGGCTACATTCACTACGGCGACTCCGACATTGTGAGGGAGTTGAAGTGGGTCCCGTTCGTGCAGGCGGGCGTCGTCGCGACGTTCCTCCTCATCGTTCTCCTCGGATACCGCAGCGTGAAACTCTCCGAGCAGCGCTCGATCTGGGTCGGGATGGCGAAGGAGACCGCGCACCAGATGGGGACGCCGATCTCCTCGCTCATGGGGTGGGTCGAGATCCTTCGCGAGCGGATCGCGAGCGGGCCGGACGGGAAGGTCGCGGTGAACTCCGATGAAATCCTGAAAATCCTCTCGGAGACCGAGACCGACCTCCACCGGCTCGACAAGGTCGTGTCGCGCTTCAGCCACGTCGGCTCGACGCCGGCCGTGGAGCGGGGCGACCTCCTCCCCGTCCTCCGCTCGAGCCTCGACTACCTGAGCCGCCGCTTCCCGCAGCTCGGCGGCGACATCGAGCTCCGCGAGAACTTCGACCCGATCCCTCACATCTGGATGAACGGCGAGCTCCTCGAGTGGGTCGTCGAGAACATCGTCAAGAACTCGCTCGACGCGATCGACCGTCCGGACGGGGTGATCGAGATCGGCGCGCGGTACGACCCCGACTCGCGTCGCGTGCGCGTCACGTTCAAGGACAACGGCCGCGGAATGGCGCCAGGAGAACAGCGCCGGGTCTTCCTCCCCGGGTACTCGACGAAGCGCCGAGGGTGGGGCCTCGGCCTCCCGCTCGCGAAGCGGATCGTGGAGGAGTACCACGGGGGTCGGCTCACTCTGACCTGGAGCGCGCCCGGCGAGGGCACTATCTTTGAGCTATCGCTTCCCATCGCGGCCGCCCCCGGGGCGGGGGAGATCGCCGCGGCGGACGGCCGGTCGCATCGCAAGCGGGAGGTGGGCGCATAAATGGATACCAAGCGGAGCGTGCTCTGGGCCGACGACGAGATCGACCTCTTCCGGCCGCACATCCTGTACCTCGAGGAGCGCGGCTTCGACGTCACGCCGGTCCGGAGCGGCGACGAGGCGCTCGCGCGGATCGCGAGCGACCGGTTCGACGTCGTCCTGCTCGACGAGATGATGCCGGGCCGCGACGGGCTCTCGACGCTCGAGGAGATCAAGGACCGCTTCCCGGCGATCCCCGTCGTCATGATCACCAAGAGCGAGCAGGAGGACCTGATCGCCACGGCGATCCGCAAGGAGATCACCGACTACCTCGTGAAGCCGGTGAACCCGCTCCAGATCCTCTCCGCGCTCCGGAAGATCCTCGACCGCGAGAAGCTGCGCGAGGGCGGGATCGCGCAGGAGTACCTCGAGGAGTTCACGCGACTTCGCGCGCGATTCAGCGGCCGCCCCGATTGGCGCGAGTGGGTCGACATCTACCTGCGCCTGACGCGCTGGGACTTGGAGCTCGAGCGGCATCGGGACGTGGGCCTCCGGCAAACGCACGAGGACCAGCGCCGTGAGGCGAACGCGGAGTTCAGCAAGTACATCGAGACGGCTTACGAGGGATGGCTCCGGGGAGACGACGCGCCCACTCTCTCGCCGGACATCTTCGGGAAATTCGTCCTCCCGCACCTCAAGGAGGGGAAGAAGGTCTACTTCGTCCTCGTCGACTGCATGCGGCTCGACCAGTGGCTCGCGATCGAGCCGCTGCTCACGCCCTACTTTACGGTCGAGACCGACTACTACTGCTCGATCCTGCCGACCGCGACGCCCTACTCGCGGAACGCGATCTTCTCGGGGCTCTTCCCCGCGGAGATCGCGAAGCACCACCCGGACTATTGGACGGAGAGTTCCCCGGACGAGCGGAGCAAGAACCGTTACGAGCGCCAGCTCCTCGACGAGTACCTGGCGCGGAAAAAGGTCGAGCTCTACCCGGCGCCGCGCTACGTGAAGATCTACAACACGGAAGAGGCGGGAAACGTCAAGCGCCAGCTCTCGTCGTTCTTCTCGATCCCGCTCGTCTCGTTCGTCTTCAACTTCGTCGACATCCTCTCGCACGGGCGGTCGGAATCGGAGATCCTCCAGGAGATCGCGCCGGACGAGCCGGCGTTCCGGAGCCTCATGCGCTCGTGGTTCCAGCACTCCGCGCTCTTCGACATCCTGCGGGGGATCTCGGCGCAGGACGCCGTCGTCGTCCTCACGACGGACCACGGCTCCGTCATCTCGAAGCGCGCGACGGTCGTCTACGGGAATCGCGAGGCCTCGACGAACCTTCGCTACAAGTACGGGGACAACCTCGGCTGCGACACGAAGCACGCGGTCCACGTGAAGGACCCGGCGCGGTTCCGGCTCCCCGTGGACAGCCTCACCAAGCACTACATCTTCGCGAAGGAGAACTACTACTTCGTCTACCCGACGAAGTTCCATGAGTACGAGCGCCAGTACAAGGGGACCTTCCAGCACGGCGGGATCTCGCTCGAGGAGATGGTCCTCCCGTGCGTCACGCTCCGCTCGAAGCGGGGGCGCTAGGTCGCGCCGTGGACGCGCCGGCCGCGAGCGCGAGGCGGACCGAGATCGCGCTCGACTCGGGCTCCCCCGAGGCGACGGAGCGGATCGGGGCGCGCGTCGGGGCGCTCCTCGCCGACGGGGACGTCGTCGCGCTCACCGGCGAGCTCGGCGCGGGGAAGACGTGCCTCGCGCGCGGTATCCTGCGCGGCCTCGGCGTCGCGGACGTCGTGCAGAGCCCATCGTTCGTCGTCGAGCGGCGCTACGCGGGCCGGCTCGCCGCGCACCACCTCGACCTCTACCGCATCGAGGGCGCGCGCGCGATCGGCGAGCTCGGCATCCCGGACCGCTTCGCCGAGAGCGGCGTCTTCGTCGTCGAGTGGGCCGACCGGGCGGCGGGCTTCCTCCCCGATCAGCGCCTCGAGGTCGCCATCGAGGATCTCGGCGGAACGGAGCGGCGGGTGCGGATCGCGGGGCCTCGGGCGCGGCTCGCGCCGCTCGCGGCGGTCGCGGGGTAGGCCGATGGCGGACACGCCCGGCCGCGACGGCGGCCTCGTCCTCGGGATCGACTCCTGCACGGACCGACTCGGCCTCGGGCTCGTCGAGCGGGGGGCCGTCGTCGCGAGCGCGACGATCGACTCGCGCGGCGCGCACTCCGAGACGCTCCTCCCCGCGATCGCCTCGATCCTCGAGCGCGCGGGGCGCGGCGCGCGCGCGATCCGGCTCCTCGGCGTCACGACGGGGCCGGGGCGATTCACGAGCCTCCGCATCGGGCTCGCGACGGCGCAGGGGCTCGGGTTCGCGCTCGACGCGCGCGTCGTGCCCGTCTCGGCGCTCGAGGCGCTCGCCGTCGCGCGCGGGCCGGGCGAGGCGCCGGTCGCCGCGGCGCTCGACGGCGGAGCGGCCGGGATCTTCGCCGGCGTCTACCGCGTTGAGGCGCTCGCCGCGCGGGCGCTGCTCGTCGCCGAGTTCGAGGAGGCGGCCGCGTTCGCGGCGCGCGTCAAGGGCGCGCTCGGCTCGCTCGCCGCGGGCGGCGCCCCGATCGCGGTCGTCGGGACCGGGAGCGGCCGCGCCGCCGCCGCGCTCGCGGCGGCCGGCGTCCCCTGCGAGCAGACGTCGGGCCTCGAGGTCGGCGCGGCCGTCGCGCGGATCGCGTTCGCCCGGGCCGACGGCGCCGTCGATCCCGAGGATCTCTCACCCGTCTACATGAGGCCCTCGCGGGCCGAGGAACGCCATGCCGGAAGCGCGCGGGTTCTCGATCGATCCGATGCGTCGTGAGGACGTCGACCGCGTCCTCGACATCGAGCGGGAGGTCTTCCCGGTCCCGTGGTCTCGCCGCGCATTCCTGAACGAGGTCGAGGACCGCGCGACCTCGATCGCGCGCGTCGCGCGCCGGAACGATCGTGTGATAGGCTACGCGATCGCATGGAAGGTGGTCGACGAGCTCCACATCGGAAACCTCGCCGTCGCGCCGAGCGAGCGGCGGCGGGGAACCGGCCGCGCGATCCTCGAGCACGTGTTGAACGAGGCGAACGACCTCGGCCTCCAGTACGCGACGCTCGAGGTGCGTGTCTCGAACCTCGCGGCGATCGCCCTCTACGAGGGGTGCGGCTTCCGCCCGATCGCGTTCCGGCGGGGCTTCTATCCGGACAACGGCGAGGATGCGCTGGTGATGCTGCGCGACGTGGCGTCGCGGCGCGTGCAGGGGCGGTGAGCGCGTGACCTGGTTCAAGAAGGCGAACCGCGGGCTCAAGACGCAGGAGCGCAAGGAACTCCCGGGCGGGCTCTGGCTTAAGTGCAACCTCTGCGACCAGATCATCTACCGCAAGGAGTGGGAGCGGAACCTCTTCACCTGCCCGCGCTGCGACTTCCACTTCCCGATCTCGTCGTGGGAGTACGTCGCGACGCTCCTCGATCCGGGGACGTTCCAGGAGGTGGACCGCGACCTCGCGCCGGGGGACCCGCTCCACTTCCGCGATTCGAAGCGCTACCTCGACCGGCTGCGCGCGACGCAGGAGAAGACCGGCCTCCTCGACGCCGCGGTGTCGGGATTCGGGTCGATCGGCGGGATCCGCGTCGCGGCCTGCTTCCTTGACTTCCGATTCATCGGCGGGAGCATGGGGTCCGTCGTCGGGGAGAAGGTGGCGCGGCTCGCGTCGCGCGCGATCAAGGAGCGCGTTCCCCTGATCGTCCTCTCCTCATCGGGCGGAGCGCGCATGCAGGAGGGCGTCTTCTCGCTCATGCAGATGGCGAAGACGAGCGCGATCCTCACGCGGCTCGCGGAGGCGCGCCTCCCGTTCCTCTCGATCCTCACGCACCCGACGACCGGCGGGGTCTCGGCCTCGTTCGCGTCGCTGGGGGACGTGATCATCGCGGAGCCGAAGGCCCTGATCGGCTTCGCGGGGCCGCGCGTCATCGAGCAGACGATCGGCCAGGAGCTTCCCGAGGGGTTCCAGCGCTCCGAATTCCTTCTCGAGCACGGGATGGTCGACATGATCGTCCACCGGAGGCAGCTCCGAGAGACGCTCGAGTCGCTCCTCCGGTTTTTCACGGCGAACGGAAAGGGAGGCTAGGGACTCGGCTTGGGTCCGACGCGATCCGAGCCCCCTCAACTTCACACCCCTAGCCCGGCGCGCGGGTCGGCTCCCTCGGTCCGCCGGCACGGTCCGGCCCCACGCGGCACTGCTCCCGTCGCACACCCGTCCCCGTGCCTCGCTCCCATCGTCTCGCTCCCGATCGCGTTCCTCGCCCTCTTCCAGCCCTCACTTCTTCTCTCCACGGCGGCCGCGGAGGAGACGCCGTACACGCTGAACGCGGACCGGCTCGAGGTGCGCCGCGCGGCGGGGCGCGACACGGTCGCCCTCGAGGGGCACGTCGTGTTCATCTCCGGAGGGACCCTCCTCCTCGCCGAGCGCGGGACCTACGTGAGCGCCGAGCGGAGGGGCCGATTCGAGGGGCGCGTGGAGATCTTCCACGGCGAGACGCTCCTCCTCGGGCCGGAGGCGATCGTCGAGCGGGACTCGGAGCGGCTCGAGTTCCCGCGCGGCGTGGTGCTCGTGGACGCGGCGCGCCTCGCGGTCGCGGAGCACGGGCTCTTTCAACTCGACGAGGAGAGCGGCGTCCTCTCGGGGCGCGTCGAGGTCGCCGAGGGGACGAGGACCCTCGCCGCCGACACGCTCCTCCTCGCCTCCCCCGATGAGGGGAGGGCGTGGGGGCACGTCGCGATCGGCGACACGGAGGAGCGGATCCGCGTGAGCGGTGAGGAGGCGCTGCTCCGCGCCGGCGGCACGCGCGTCACCGGGCGCCCGATCCTCCTCCGGTTCGACGCGGCGGGCGAGATCGAGAGCCGCGTCACCGCCGACACGCTCGACCTGGAGGACTCGGGAGCGGCGGTCGCGATCGGGAGCGCGCGCATCGAGCGCGGGATCACGATCGCGGAGGCCGGGCGCGCGCGGATCGAAGCGGACGGGGCCGCGGCGACGCTCGAGGAGGCGCCGCGCGTGACGCGCGAAGGGAGCGCGCTCACGGGCGACCGCGTCCGCCTCCGGCTGGAGGATCGCGAGGTGCGCGAGGTCATCGCCGAAGGGAACGCGCGCCTCGCGCGCGACGAGATCGTCACGGAAGAGGGGAGGGACACGGAGCGCGCGGTCGACCACGTGTGGGGCGACTCGCTCCGTCTCGAAGTGGAAGCCGACACGCTGCGGCGGACGGTCGTGTGGGGGAACACGCGGAGCACGACGGAGCGGCGCGACCTCGCGGGCGCCGTCGTCGAGCGGAACGAGGTGGCCGGGGACTCGCTCGTCCTCTTCTCCGAGCGGGGCGAGGCGGAGCGGGTCCGGGTCGTGGGGAATGCTCGCGGCGTCTACTTCCCGCGGCCGAGCGAGCGCGCGAAGCCGCGCCGCGACGAGACGGACGGCGCGCCGGACGCCGGCGAGCCCGCCGACTCGGCCGCCTCCGCCGACACGGCGACGGCCCGCGGCGCCGCGCCCGCCGCCGCGGCCGCGATCGACTCCTCCGCGCTCGTCCGCTACTCGGGCCGTGAGATCGACTTCTTCGAGAAGGATCGGCGGATCGTCCTCACCGGCGAGGCGAAGCTCGGCTACCAGGAGATGGAGCTCACCGCGGACATCGTGAACTACGACCTCCGCCGCGCGGCGCTCGTCGCGGAGGGAACGCCGGTCCTGCGCCAGGGAGGCGAGGAGGTCGAAGGGAGCCGCATGGGCTACAACCTCGACGAGCGGATGGGGGTCGTCTACAAAGGGCGGACGCGGTACCAGACTGGGTTCCTCGAGGGGGCCGAGGTCGTGCGCGTCGACCCGACGACGCTCGACGTCCGGCGCGGGACGTACACGTCGTGCGACCTCACGCCACCGCACTACCATTTCGCGGGCCACCTCATGCGGGTCTATCTCGACGACAAGTCGGTCGCGCGCCCGGTCGTCCTCCACATCCGGGGCCTTCCGGTCATGGCGCTCCCCTTCTACATCCTCCCGCTCACGCACGACCGGCGCTCCGGGTTCCTCATCCCCGACATCGAGTTCGGCGTGAGCGACCGCCGCGGGCGCTTCGTGCGAAACCTCGGCTACTACTGGGCGACCAACGAGTACATGGACGTCGCGTTCTCGGGCGACTTCTACCAGGACCAGAAGTGGACGGCGCACCTGGCGACGAACTACGCGCTCCGCTACCGCCTCTCCGGCAGCGTCCGGGGCTCCTTCACGCGTGAGACGATCGCCGGCGGCGGCGGGCGCCGCTGGGACATCCACGCGACGCACAACCAGGAGCTCGGCGAGCGGTCGAGCCTCACGGCGCGCGCGGATTTCGTGAGCGACGTCTCGTACCGCCCCGATCAAGGCAACTCGATCAACGACCTGAATCGCGACCTCCAGTCCGACATCTCCTTCCAGAAGAACTGGACCGGTCAGGCCCTCTCGCTCGCCGTGTCGCGACGCGAGGCGCTGGACCGCGGAGAAGTGACCGAGCGGTTTCCCACCCTGCGGTACACCGTCACGCGCTTCCCGATCCTCGGTCGCGGCGAACCCGGCGGGGCGGCGCCGTGGTACGGCACGACGTACCTCGGGCTCTCCACGAGCCTCGTGAACTTCCGCGACAAGAGGCGGAGCGCCGCAACCGGCGCCGACATGACGACGAAGCACTTCGCGACCGAGGAGACGTTTACGCTCTCGAACTCGATGAAGCTGTTCGGGTGGCTCGGGCTCTCGCCGAGCGCCGAGTACCGCGAGGCGCTCTTCGCGAAGGACAACCAGGGCGAGCGGTGGCAGCGGCGCGGGGTCTGGAGCGCGGGCGCCTCCGCCAACACGAACCTCTACGGGACGTGGCGACCCAACATCGGCCCCGTCGTCGGGTTGCGGCACATCATGACGCCGAGCGTCTCCTTCCGCTACACGCCGGACTTCAACCAGTACCTCGACGCGGGCGACACGCGCGACCGGTTCCCGACGATCAGCGGGATCTCCGGGACGCCGCGCGGCGCCCGGTCGCTCGGCCTCTCCGTCCAGCACACGTTCCAAACGAAGCTCCGCGCCGGCGACAAGGAACGCTCGATCGACGACCTCCTCATCGTCGGCCAGAACATCTCCCGAAACCTCAAGGGCGGCGATCGGGCCTGGAGCAACCTCGGGACCAGCGTCCGGCTCCGACCGGCGGAGCGCTACGAGATGACGCTCTCGACCGCGCACGACGTCTACGAGAAAGTGATCCGGAGCGTCTCGCTCGTGAGCACGGTGTCGCTCGACGAACGGCTCTTCCACGGCGAGCGCGTCGTGGAAGAAGCCGCCCCCGACACCGCCGCTCGCGGTCCGTCCGTCCCCGCGTCCGGCGTGCAAGCGGGATACGAGTACGGGGCGTCGGACTTCCGTGGCTTGCCGGAGGGGCGTCGCGGCGGGCCGTGGCGCCTGTCGCTCGCCCACAACTACTCCAAGGGCGGGCCCGGCTCCAAGGCCGAGCAGAAAATCTCGGCGCAACTCGGAATGAACCTCTCCCGAGGCTGGCGGCTCGACTACGCGCCTTACTACGACCTCCGCGACAAGGAGATCATCTCCCAGAGTTTCACGCTCGTCCGCGACCTTCACTGTTGGGAGGCGCGCTTCACGGGCGACTACTTCGGGGGCGAATGGGAGTACTTCTTCAAGATCAACATCCGCGCGCATCCCGACGTGGGCTACAAGCTCGGCGACCAGTTCGGCCAGAGGCTCGGCCAGAGCCTGTTCTAGCGGCGCGCGCCGAGCGGGGCCGTGGGCCAATTCGCGCGCGGGGCGATGGTGCCCGCAGGCGACATCGCCCGCAGCCGAGCCGGTACGATTCTCGAGCGCGCTTCGCGGATGGGGCGCGCGAGGCGAGGCAGTCGCCGAAGGGCAGCCATCGCCCCGCTAGAGCGCGAATTGGCCCACGACCTTCTCGCGGCGCGCGTTGACCCTCTCCGGCGCGATGTGGTAGGATGCCCGAGTTCGTGCTCATCCCCTGACCGGAACGGCTCGATAAGGAGGAACATGAAGCGCATCCTGATCGTCACCCTGGTCTTGGCGCTCGGCGGCGCGGCGTGCGCGCTGGCCCCGTGGGCGCGTCGCGGTCCCGAGGAGAGCTTCGTCGTCTACTCCTCGGACACGATCGGCGAACTCAAGCCCTGCGGCTGACACTCCGCCGGGAAAGGGGACCTTTCCAACCGCGCGGGGATCATCGATTCGTTGAGGGCGGTCGCGCCGACCCTGGTGCTCGACACCGGGGATTTCTGCGGCACGGTCGACAAACCCTACGGCTACAACACCGACCTCATGCTCGACATCATGAAGATGACCGGCTACCAAGCGGCGACCGTCGGCGAGGCGGAGATCGCCCGCGGGCTCGAGTACGTGAAGGGCGCGGCGACGCGGGGCGGTTTCGACATCGTCTCGGCGAACATCTACCGCGCGGGGCAGGAACACGTTCGCCCGTTCCCTCCGTACGTCGTGAAGAAGGTGGGCGGGCGCCGATACGGCATCATCGGCGTGATCGGCAAGGAGGAGAAGGGCGCCAACCGCCTCCAGTTCGTCTTCGTCGATCCGCAGAACCTCGAGAAGGAGGGCATCGTCCTCACCGACCCGCTCGTCGCCCTCAAGGAGATCGTCCCGGCCGTGCGGAAGAAAAGCGACGTCGTGGTCGTGCTCGCGCACACGGGGCTCGACCGCGCGAAGGAGATCGCGACGATCATCCCGGGGATCGACCTCGTCCTCGTCGGCCACGGGCCGGCCTCGATCGAGAAGCCGGAGAAGCCCGGCGCGATCGTCGCCAAGTGCGGGCAGCGCTCCGACCGTCTCGGCACGGTCCGCCTCGTCTCCGAGGGACGACGCCTGATCGACTTCTCGGGCGACGTCCTGTCGCTCTACCAGGACAAGATGCCGTTCCGTCCGGAGATCCGGACGGTCGTCTACGACGAACTGAACCTCGACGAGAGCGGGAACCGGCGGAGCACGGCCGGCCAGCCGCCGAAGGTCGAGCCGGTCAAGACCGCTCAGTCGACGGAGCCCCCGAAGCCGGCCGACACCGAGTCGCGCCTCGAGATCAAGGGGGACCACTTCGTCGGCATCACGGGCTGCAAGGATTGCCACGTGTCGCAGTGGGCGCAATGGAGCACGACGACGCACGCGACGGCGTACCAGACGCTCGCCGAGGGGGACGACTGGAACAACCACGCGTGTCTCCCGTGCCACGTGACGGGCTACGGCGACCTCGGCGGGCACGCGACGACCAACCTCTCGCCCGAGTTGTGGAGCGTCCAGTGCGAGGAGTGCCACGGGATGGGGACGAAGCACGCGACGAAGGCCCTCGAGGTCTCCGAGGCGTCGTGCATCAAGTGTCACACCAAGGACCAGGACCCGGACTTCGACTTCGCGCGCGACCTGGTGAAGGTCATCCACTGAGCCCGGAACGGTCCGCTCCCGCCCTCGCTCGATGACGGGCCCGAACCTCCCGACACTCTCCGATCCGCTTCGCGCGCTCCTCGCGGAGCGCCCCGCGACGTTCGTCCTCACGGGCGCGGGGATCTCCCAGGAGAGCGGCGTGCCGACGTTCCGGGGGGACGGCGGCCTCTGGCGCGATCACCGCCCCGAGGACCTCGCCACGCCCGAGGCGTTCGCGCGCGACCCTCGGCTCGTCTGGGAGTGGTATCGCTGGCGCCGCGGCGTGGTGGCGGGGGCCGCGCCGAACGCGGGGCACCGGGCGCTCGCCGAACTGGAGGACGCCATCCCGGAGTTCCTGATCGCGACGCAGAACGTGGACGGGCTGCACCAGAGGGCCGGAAGCCGCCGCGTGGTGGAACTTCACGGAAGCCTCTTCCGGACGCGGTGCGGCGCGTGCGGGAGGCTCCTCGAGGAGCGGGGAGGAGGCCGGGTGGGGGATGACGATCTCCCGCGCTGCGCGTGCGGCGCCCTCGGGCGGCCCGACGTCGTGTGGTTCGGCGAGTCGCTCCCTTCGGAGGCACTCGAGCGCGCCGCCGCCGCGAGCCGCGCCGCGCGCCTCGTCCTCGTCGTCGGGACGTCCGCGCTCGTCCAGCCCGCGGCGTCGCTCGCGACGATCGGCAAGCTCGAGGGCGCGCGCCTCGTCGTCGTGAACCCGGAACGGACGCCGCTCGACTCGTACGCCGACGATCGGATCGCGGGCTCCGCCGCGACGGCGCTCCCGCTCCTCGCCGCCGCGGCGGCCGGCGCGCGATCCGGCGCCGGGACGTCCCCACTCCCGCGACGTGCCTAGCCTGAGCCTCACGCTCGCGCGCGAGGGAGGCCTCCTCCTCGTGCCGATCGTCCTGGCCGTCGCCTTTCTCGCGTATCGCCGCACTGTTCCCCGCGTCGCCGGCGCGGCGCGGCGGACGCTCACGGTCCTGCGCGGTCTCGGCCTCCTGCTTCTGCTCGCCGCACTGTGCGAGCCGGTCGCGGTCCTCACGAGCGAGGAGGCGGCCCGGCCCGTCGTCGCGCTCCTCGTCGACGCATCGCGCAGCATGGAGATCGCCGACGTTCCGGTTGAGGGCGGCGCGCCGCGCGCGCGGCGCGAGGCGGCGGCGCGCCTCCTCGACGAGGGGGGCCTCCGCGCCGAGATCGCGGAGCGCCACGCACTCCTTCCCTTCCTGTTCGGGCGCGAGGCCGTGCCGGGCGGCGACCCGACCGCGGACCTCGGCGACGTCGCGGAGGGGACGGACATCGCGGCCGCGCTCGCGGGCGCGCGCCAGGCGGGCGCGGTCGACGCCATCGTTCTCCTCACGGACGGCGTCCGGACCACCGGCGGCGACCCGGTCTCCGCCGCGCGCGCGCTCGGGCGCCCCGTCTACGCGATCGGGCTCGGCAACCCGACCCCGGCGCGCGACCTCGCCGTCACGTCGCTCCTCGCCAGCGAGGTCGTCTACGCGGGCGTCCCCTCTCCGGTCGTCGCGACGCTCCGCGGGACCGGCTTCCGGGGGACGGAAGTCGAGGTCGTGTTGCGGGAGGGAGACGACGTCCTCGCGCGCGAGACCGTGCGCTTCCCGGACGGAAGCGAGGTCGCGGAGGTGAGGTTCGCCCCCGCGCTCGAGGGGGAGGGCCTGCGGCGCCTCACGCTGAGCGCCCCGGTGATGGAGGCGGAGGTCACGGGGGAGAACAACGCGCAGTCGGTCGCGGTGAAGGTCCTCCGCAAGAAGATCGAGGTCCTCCTCCTCTTCGGCCGCCCCGAGTACGATCTCCCGTTCCTCCGCCGCGCGCTCGCCGCCGACGAGGGGATGCGGGTCGACGCCTGGTTCGCGGACGCGCGCGGCGCGCTCCGTCGCGGAGGCGGCGAGACGTCCCCTCCGCGGGGAAGCATCACGGAGGAGATCCTCTTCGGGTACGACCTCCTTCTCATCGGAACCCCGACCGACGCCCTCTTCCAGCGGTTCGCGCCGCAGGCGCTCGGGGCGTACCTCGAGCGGCGCGAGGGAGCGCTCATCCTGCTCGCGGGCGACCAGGGTTTCCGCCCCGTCCCGGACGGGCTCTGGGCCCTCCTCCCCGTGGCGCCGGGCGATCGGTCCCCATTGCTCGCGAACGGGCCGGTGGCCGCGCGCCTCACGCTCGACGGCGAGAACCACCCGCTCACGCGCCTCCTGGACGACCCCGAGGAGAACCGCGCGCTCTGGAGCGCGCTCCCGCCGCTCTCCGCGATCGCGAACGTGGGGCCGCCGCGCCCGGACGCCCAGGTCCTCGTCGCGGGCGCGCCGGCGGCCCCGCCCGCGGCGGTCGCGGAGAGCGGGCGGCCTCTCCTCGTCCTGTCGCGACGCGCGGGGAGCCGCGTCCTCCTCGTCGCGGGGCGCGGCGTCTGGCGGTGGGAGTTCCTCACGTGGGGCGCCGGCCGCTCCGGCGACGCGCCCGCGCGTCTCTGGGCGAGCGCGGTGCGGTGGCTCGTTTCGCGCGACGAGTTCAAGCGGATCGAGGTGCGTCCCGAGACCCCGGCGTTCCGTCGCGGCGAGCGGGTGCGTTTCTTCGGGCGCGCGCTCGACGAGAGTTACCGTCCCGTCGAGGGGGCCGCGCTCCGGGTGACGCTCTCGCGCTCGGACGATCCGGCGTTCGCGCGCGAGATCGCGCTCTCGGCCTCGGGCGCGCCCGGGGAGTACCGCGGCGTGGCGACCGACCTCGCGCCCGGGCTCTATCGCTATCGGGGCGACGCGACCCGCTCGGGGCTCTCCCTCGGCGCCGACGAGGGGGACTTCGTGGTCTCGGAGCGAAGCGCGGAGTTCGAGGAAACGCCCCTCGACGAAGGGACGCTCCGGGCCATCGCCGAGGCGTCGGGCGGGCGCTACCTCCCCTCGACCGAGTACCGGCGGGGAGCGCTCGGCCTTCGCCTCGAGGAGAAGCGCCGCGAGGTCCGCCGGGAGATTCCGCTTTGGAACCACCCGGCCCTCTACCTCGCGATCGTCGGCCTCTTCGTCGCCGAGTGGTTCTTGCGCAAGCGCCGCGATCTTCCGTAGCCCGCGCGGCCGCTCGTCGCGTTTCTCGCCGGAACCCCCCGAATAATCAAGATCTTCGCGTTTCCTGCCGATACTCCCGACGGACCGCGCGGACCGTCGGCGGTCCGGGCGAACGACCGCTCGGCCGACGGCGCGTCGCCAGCCCGACGAGCGGGCGCGGCGTGGAGGACTCGGGATGAGCGTACGCCAGCGGGAGGACCGATCGGAGCCTAAGCCCCTGCGGGAGACGTTCCGCGAGGGGGCGAGCGGCTTCGCCGTCTTCGTCGGATGCCTCGTCGTCATCGGTTGGGTCTTCGACGTCGGGCTCTTCAAGCGCCTCGTGCCCGGGGCCGTCGAGATGACGTTCAACACCGCGGTCGCCTTCATCCTCTGCGGACTGTCGCTCCGGTTCTTCGACGCGGAGGGCGCCGTGCGAGCGAAGCGTCGCACCGCGGGCGTGTTCGCCCTCCTCGCCACCGTCATCGGGCTCGTCACGCTCGCGGAGTACGTCTCGGGGTGGAACGCGGGCCTGGATCTCTTGCCCTTCGGGGCGGACCCGGGGTCGGCGTCCCCGCTCCCGCCCGGACGCATGTCCCCCGCGGCGGCGCTGGGGCTCGTCCTCCTTGGGCTCGCGCTCGTCACCCGCGGCACCCGTTGGCGCTCGTGGCTCTCGGAAGCGCTCACGCTCCCGGTCGCGCTCCTCGGCGTGCTGGGCGTGATCTCGCTCGCCTACGGCGTCTGGACGCCCACCGGGCTCGCGTCGCACTTCGCGATGAGCCTCCACACGGCGATGGCGTTCCTCGCCCTCGCCTTCGGGCTCCTCGCCGGCGCGTCGGACGGCTTGCTGAGGACGCTCTTCTCCAGTAAGGGAACCGGCGGGACGATGGCGCGCCATCTCGCGCCCTTCGCGTTCCTTCTCCCGGTCGCGCTCGGGTGGTTCACGGTCTTCGGGGTGCGCGCCAAGTTCGGCGAGGCGGAATTCGGCGTCGCGCTCATGGCGCTCGCTCACGGGGTCCTGCTCGCCGGCCTCTTCCTGTGGCACGCGCGCGTCCTCGACCGGGTCGACGTTGAGCGCGCCGGGGCCGCGGAAGTTGCGTCGGAGCGCGCGCGGCTCGCGGCCTTCAGCGCGGACGTGGCGACCGCGGTCACGCAGAACGACACGCTGCGCGTCATCCTCGGGCGGTGCGCCGAGGCGATGGCGCGCCACCTCGACGCGGCGTTCGCGCAGATCTGGACGCTCGAGGAGCTCGAGAAGGCCGGGCGCACCCGAGGCGGATCCGGCGGCCCGCCCGCGGCGGACGGCTTCCAGGGAGGCGTTCCCTTCGGGAAGGTCGACATCGACGTGATCATGCAGGACCGGCGCCCCTACATCGCGAACAAGGTGATCGGGGACCCGCGCGTGATCGACCAGGGGTGGGCGCGGCGCGAAGGGCTCGTCGCGTTCGCCGGCTACCCGCTCATCGTCGGCGGGCAGGTCGTGGGCGCCATGGCGATGTTCACGCGGAAGCCCCTGACGGACGGGATCTGCGACTCCCTCGCCTCGATGGCGAAGGGGATCGCGCTCCGCATCGAGCACAAGAGGGCCGAGGGCGCCCTCTGGGAGAGCGAGTCGCGCTTCCGCCGCCTCGCCGAGTCGAACATCCTCGGCGTCATCGTCGTGGACCTCAACGGGAGCATCCTCGACGCGAACGACGCCTTCCTCGAGATGGTCGGCTTCTCGCGGGGCGACTGGCTCGCGGGCCGGCTCCGCTGGGACGAGATGACTTCGTGGGAGTACCGCGATCAGGACAAGCGCGCCGTCGAGGAGCTGCGGCGCTCCGGCGTCTGCGCGCCGTACGAGAAGGAGTGCATCCGGAAGGACGGCTCGCGCATCCCGATTCTGTTCGGCGTCGCGCGCCTCGAGGGGACGCAGGATAAGTGCATCTGCTTCGCGCTCGACCTCACGGAGCGCAAGAGGGCGCAGGCCGCGCTGGAGAGCGAGCGGGCGGCGCTCGCGCGGCGCGTCGAGGAGCGCACGGCGGACCTGCGGGCCGCGAACGAGGAGCTCACGCGGACGGCGACCCTCCTCGAGACCGAGCGGGCGCTCCTCGCGGGGCGCGTCGAGGAGCGGACCGCGGATCTGCAAAGAGCGAACGAGGAGCTCGCGCGGACCGCGCGGCTCAAGGACGAGTTCCTCGCGAACATGAGCCACGAGCTCCGCACGCCGCTCAACTCGGTGCTCGGCCTCTGCGAAGCGCTCGAGGAGGGCGTCTACGGGTCGCTCGACGAGCGGGCGCGCCACCCCCTCCGCACCATCGAGGAGAGCGGACGGCACCTCCTCGAGCTCATCAACGACATCCTCGATCTCTCGAAGATCGGGGCCGGGAAACTCGAGCTCGACATCGGCCCGGTGCCGGTGGCGTCGCTTTGCGAGGCGAGCCTCCGCTTCGTGCACGAGACCGCGAACAAGAAGCGCCTCTCGGTCTCCTCGCGCGTGAGCGACGAGGTGGCGGTCGTCAGCGCCGACGAGCGGCGCCTGAAGCAAATCCTGGTCAATCTCCTGAGCAACGCGGTGAAGTTCACTCCGGAGGGAAAGTCGATCGGCCTCGAGGTCACCGGGGACAAGGCCCGCGGCGAGGTCGACTTCACCGTCTGGGACACGGGGATCGGGATCTCCCACGAAGACGCCGAGCGGCTCTTCCACCCGTTCGTGCAGTTGGACAGCGGCCTCTCGCGGAAGCACGCGGGCACGGGGCTGGGGCTCTCGCTCGTCCAGCGGCTCGCGGCCCTCCACGGTGGCCACGCGTCGGTCCAGAGCGAGTTGGGGAAGGGGAGCCGGTTCACGGTGACGATCCCGTGGGTGGGCTCGGAGCTCGGCGAGAAGCGGGGCAAGAAGCCCCTGGCGCCCGCGAAGGCGGTCGCGCCGCGCGGCCGGCCGCTCATCCTCGTCGCCGAGGACAACCTCGCGAACGTCACCACGGTCGCGGATTTCCTCCGCGCGAAGGGCTACGAGGTCGTCGTCGCCGAGGACGGTCCGGGGGCGGTCGAGAAGACGAAGGAGGAGCGCCCCGACCTGATCCTCATGGACATCCAGATGCCCGGGATCGACGGCCTCGAGGCCACGCGCCGCATCCGATCGGACAAGTCGCTCGCCAGGATCCCGATCGTGGCGCTCACGGCGCACGCGATGCCGGGAGACCGGGAGCGCTGCCTCGAAATGGGCGCCAACGACTACATGACCAAGCCGGTCCGGCTCCAAGAATTGGCGGCCGCGATCGAGACGCAGCTCGCGAAGACGCGCGCGCCCGCCGCGAAATCTCCGGCCTCCGGCGCCTCGCGCATCCGGCTGGCGTCGTGAGCGACGCGCTCCGCCGCGACGGCGCCGGCGCGCCCGCGGCCCCGCCCCCGTCCGCGGCGCCCGACAGCACGATCCTCATCGTCGACGACGAGCCGGCGGGGCGCGAGGTCCTGCACGCGCTCCTCGTCGACCAGGGCTACCACCTCGCGCTCGCGAGCAATGGCGCGGAGGCCCTCGCGGCGGCGGTCGAGCTCACCCCGGACCTCGTCATCCTCGACGTCATGATGCCGGCCATGGACGGGTACGAAGTGTGCCAGCGACTCCGCGCGCACCCGACGCTCTCGCAGGTCCCGGTCATCATGGTGACCGCGCTCGACGACCGCGGCTCGCGACTCCGCGGCATCGAGGCGGGCGCGGACGACTTCGTCTCGAAGCCGTTCGACCGGCTCGAACTGCGGACGCGCGTCAAGACGATCATGCGCTTGAACCGGTTCCGCCGGCTCCTGTCGGAGCACGCGCGTTTCGAGTGGGTCGTCGAGAACGCCGCGGACGGCTACCTCATCCTCGATCGCGGAGACCGAGTCCTCTACGCGAACTCCCTCGCGCGCCGTTACCTCGATCTCCCCGAGCAGGGGAGCCTCCCGTCGGACGGCTTCCGCGCGCTCGCCGAGCGGCGCTACCGCCTGACGCCGGAGGATGCGTGGCGGCCCGAGAACGCCCGCGTGCCCGACGCGAGCGGCACGCCGGTCTACCTCGTGCGCCCGGAGAGCGAGGGGGACCAATCGCTATGGCTACAAGTAGAGCGCTTCAGCATGGCCGCCCACGCCGGCGACAGCGTCCTCGTGCGCCTCCGCGATGTGACCAGCAACGTCGTCATGCAGCGCGATTTCTGGACCTACCACGCGCTCATCCGGCACAAGCTCGCGACGCCCGTCACGAAGTTGAACCTCGCCCTCTCCCTCCTCGCGGACCCGAAGGGGACGGAGCGCGACGCGGACCGCCGCACGCTCTTCGCGATGGCCGAGGTCGGCGCGCGCGAGTTAGGGGAGGAGATCGAGCGGATCTTCGAGTACATGGCGGCCCTCGACCAGCGCGGCCACGGCCAGGAGGGCTCGACGCTCGCCGACGTCGAGCGGTCGGTCGCGCACATCTGCGAGAGCCTGCGGATCGGCGCGCCGAACCTCGCCTACGTCGGGATCGCGAAGCCCGGCGAGACGCGTCTCGTCATGTCGCGCCACGCGCTCGAGATGGTCCTTTGGGAGATCTTGGAAAACGCGAAGAAGTTCCACCCGGAGCACGCGCCGTCGGTCGACATCGACGTCGCCGCGCGCGAGGACGGAGTCCACGTCCGGGTCGCGGACGATGGGCGAACGATCTCCCCCGAGGAGTTGGACAAGGTGTGGCTCCCGTACTTCCAGGCGGAGCGTTACTTCACGGGGCAGGTGCCGGGTATGGGTCTCGGGCTCTCGACCGTGGCGACGCTCGTCTGGAGCGTGGGCGGCTCCTGCCGCCTGCGGAACCGCGACGACGTCGCGGGCGTCGCCGTGGAGATCGTGATCCCCTCCTTCGCGGCCGCCGGGGCGCCCTCCAAGGCCCGCGCGCGGCGCCCGAGCGCCCAGGACGAGCCGGCTACCGCTTGTTGACGACCAGGTCCGCGATCGCCCCGATCGCGGCGAGTTGAACCCCAGCGAGGAAGAGAACGATCGCGAGCGTCGAGACGGCGTGGTGCGCGAGCGCGTGGTACGCGAAGAGCGCGGCGCCCGCGGCGAGGAACGCGAGCGCGAGCGGCGCGAAGACGCGCAGTGGCCGGAAGTAGAGGACCGTCTTCGTGATCAGCACGAGGAAGTTCAACGTGTCGCGGACCGGCCGGATCTTCGAGACCCCGGAGCGCCGGTGGTACCCGATCGGCACGTACACGACCGAGCGCCCCCGCGAGAGGAAGGCGAGCGTGACCGTCGTCGTGAACGAGAACCCCGCCGGCAGGATCGGGTACAGATCGAGGACCTGGCTCCGGCGGAACGCCCGGAGCCCCGAGTTCAGGTCCTGGATCTTCGTCTCGAGGAGGAAGTTCGCGAGGGCGCGGAGCACCCACTTCGCGGGACGGCGGAGGAACGGGATCTTCGCGCCCTTGCCGACGCGGGCGCCGACGACCATGTCGGCGCCGTCGAACGCGGAGAGGATCGGCGGAATGTCGGCCGGATGGTACGTGCCGTCGGCGTCGGTGATGAGGATCTCGTCGTGCGCCGCGTGCTCGATGCCCGTCTTGAGCGCCTCGCCGTAGCCGCGGTTCCTCGCGTGCGCGAGCGCGCGGACCCATCCGATCCCGGCGAGCACGCGGTCGGTGCCGTCGGTCGACCCGTCATTCACGACGAGGACCTCGTAGGGGCCGCCGCGACGGTCGAGCACGGCACGTAATTCCGCGAGGAAGCCCCCGATGGCCCCCGCCTCGTTGTACGCGGGGACCACGACGCTCACCGGCCTCACGCGGCCCCGGTCCTCCCGCGCCCCGCGGCGATCCGATCGCTCCGCGTCACGCCGCGGCGGTCTTTCCCGAGAGCCAACCGTCGAGGAGCTCGAGGAAGCGCACGAGATCGGCCGTGCTCTCGGCGACGTAGTTCCCGTGTCGCGCCGCCTCGCGCCCCATCCCGATCGCGACGCCGCCGAGGTCGCGCGCCATGCGGAGCGCGGGCATGTCGATCGGTTCGTCGCCCGCGCAGACGAGGAGCGGCACGGTGCCGAGCTTCCGGTTGTGCTCCATGAAGCGCCGCACCGCGACCCCCTTGTCCCACGCGATGTCCGGGAAGACCTCGATCGTGCGCTTCCCGCGGTGGATCTGAACGCGCTCGCCGTCCAAGACTTCGTTCACGCGCTCGAACGCGGCGTCCGCCTCCTTCTTCGTGAGCCGGCCGTGGTGGAGCGCGAGCCCGGCCCCGCGGTCCTCGACGCGGAGGGCGCCCCACTCGCCGAGCTTCCCGTCGAGGTCCTCGCGCACGCGGCCCATGATCCGCTCAGCGTGAACGAGATCGTCGTGCTCCTCCCGCTCGCCGTCCATCAGGATCTGCAGCCCGTTCAGGGCGGCGTACGTGACGTTCGGGATCTTCACGAGGCGGCGGATCTCGACGAGCGTGCGGCCGGAGAGGATCGTGATCGCGGCCTTGGGGCTCGCGGCGAGGCGCTTGAGCACGTCGCGCGTCGCCTCCGGGAGGAGCGCTTCGCCCGGATCCTCCGCGAGGGGAACGAGGGTCCCATCGTAGTCGAGCGCGAGGAGGACCTGGCCCGAGGCGTTCGCGAGCCGCTCGATCGCCTTCAGGGACGGATCTGCGAGAAGAAGCGGGATCTTCAAACGGGATTCCTCGCCCTCGTGAGTCGAGGGATCAGGAAGGAGGATCTACGACGCGGAGCCTATCAGGGCGTGCGGGTCGTGTCAAGAGAAAGCATCGGTCGCGGGCCGGCGCGCGCTGTCGGGGCGATGGCTCCGCTCCGGCGACTGCCTCGCCGCGCCCGCGTCGTCCAAGGAGCTCGCGGACGCATCGCGACGGCGCGGCTCCGGGCGATGTCGCCTACGCGGACCATCGCCCCTCGGCGCGCGCCAGCGCGCGGCCTCACGCCGATCAGGAGGCCATCGCCCCGAAAACGCGCGCGCCGGCCATCGTCTCGCTTCGAACTGTTGACGAACGCCGAGCGCGGCCGTAGAGTGCGCGCGTTGGGGATCGGGATGCCCTCCCTCGCCTCCCGGTCGGGGCCGGCGGGTTGCGACCCGCCGTGTGCGGAGGTGGTGGGATGGGCCCGCGCTCGCGCGTCCCGTTCGGGACGCTCTTGCTTCATCTTCTCGTTTTCTCTCTCTGGGAGATCGGATTCCTCGTGGGTCACGCGGATTCGGCGGCTGCCGCGAGCGCCGCGGATTCCGAGGAGGCGCTCGAGGACGAGCCGCTCGCGGTGCTGCGGGACGACCCGGTGGATTTGTCGAGGGACGCGCTCGCGCCGCTCGAGGAGGTGACCGGCGCTCCGCCCGGCTTCGCGCGCCGCGCCGAGGAGGCGCGCGCCCTCCGACCCTTCCGCCGTCTCGAGGATCTCCTCGTCGTGCCGGGAGTCGACGGGGAGTTCCTCGCGCGGCTCGGGCCGTACGTCGTCGCGCCGGACGATCCGGCGCCTCTGCGCGGCCGTCTCGTCGCGCGCGCGACCGCGGGCGACCTCGCGGGAGGCGCGCGGAGCGCGGAGATCGCGACGTTTCGCCGAGGGGACGCGCTCGAGTTCGGCGGCGCGCTCGAGCGGGACGCCGGCGAGGACGGGCTCGCCGACGCGCGCACGGCCTGGTTCGTGGCGCGTCGCGGCGGCGCGCGCGTTCTGCTCGGCGACCTCGACGTCGAGTGGGGGCTCGGCCTCGCGCTCGCGTCGACGCCCGCGCCGCGCGGGCTCGACGGGCGGGCGCGCCGCGCGCTACGGCCCGGGCGCGGGCTCGCGCCGCACCGCGGAACGGGGGAGGAGCGGCACTTCCGCGGCGGAGCGGTCGGCTGGCGCGCGGGGGCGTTCGCGCTCGAGGCCCTCGCGACGGGCACGCGGCGCGACGCGCGCGTCAGACGCGACGGGCGCGTGACGAGCCTCGTGGGGACGGGGCTCCACCGGACGTCGCCCGAGCGCGCCGCCCGCGACCGCCTTCGCGACGAGACGCTCGCGCTCCGCGCGGGCCTCTCGCTCGCGGGGGGCGCGGCGATCGCGGCGACCGCGCGCGTGAGCGCCTACGATCCGCCGCTCGGGCCGCGCGACGGCTCGTCGCTCCCGACCGGCGCGCGGGAGCGGATCCTCGCCGCCGATTTCGCGCTCCCGGCGGGCCCCGCGCGTCTCGTCGGCGAGGTGGCGACGCGCGGGGGCGGGGGCGCCGCGCGGATCGTGGCGGTCGAGGCGTCGGCGGAGCGCGCGCGCGTGGTGCTCGTGGCGCGGCGCCTCGACCCCGAGTTCCGCGCGCTCCACCTCGCTCCGCCGGCGCACTTCGCGCGCGCCTCGAACGAAGAGGGGGCCCTCCTCTTTGGCGAGGCGCGCTTCCGCTCGCTCCGCGTGGAGGCCGGGTGGGACGCCTGGGGCGAGATCGCGCCGCCGTCGACCGGCGCCGCCCGCGTTCGCGGCGAGGAGTTCACGCTCGAGGCGGAAGCGGTGCGCGAAGGGGCGAGCGCGGGGGCGCGCCTCACGCGCCGCACGGAGCGCGAGGGGAGCCGCGAGACCCTCCGCGACGCCGTCCGCGCGTCGATCGAGCGCCCTCTCGGCCGCGGGGTGTCCGCGCGATTCCTCGCCTCCGCCGTCGCGCGCGCGGGAGGGCCTCGCGACCCCGAGCGCGGAGGGGCGCTCCAGTCGACCCTCGCGCTCTCCCGCCGCTCGGGCCTGCGCGTTGCGCTCACCGTCACGCGGTACGCCGGCGACTCCGGCGCCGTCCTGCCGCGGACGGCCGAGGCGATCCTCCCCGGCGTCGTGCGCTCCATCGCGCTCGGCTCGGGCGCGCGCCCCGCGGGCTGGCGCGCGCTCGTCGCCGCGCGCCGCCCGCTCGGGCCGGCGCTCCGCGCCGCCGCGGCCGCCGCGCTCCACGCTCCGCGGGGCGGCCCCGCGCGCGGGGAGATCTCGTTCTCGCTCGAGCTGGGACGCGCGAACGTCCTCCGCCGAACGGCATTGACACCCCCCGCGAGCGATCCCTAGCATGAGCGGAACCATGCCCTCAGAGCGCCTGCGCCCGCGCCCGCGCCCGACCCCTCCCCGACGCCCAGGAGACCACGCACCGTGCGGCTAGCCGACCGGACCGACGGGTTCACCGCCCGCACCTCGCTCGAGGTCCTCGTCAAGGCGCGCGAGCTCGAGGCGCGCGGCCTCCGCGTCGTCCACTTCGAGGTCGGCGAGCCGGACTTCGACACCGCGCCGCACGTCGTCGAGGCGCTCGAGGCGTCGCTCCGAGCGGGGGAGACGCACTACGCGTCGCCCTTCGGGCTGCCGGAGTTGCGCGCGGCGATCGCCGCCGACGTAACGCGCCGCCTCGGGATCCCGTTCTCGCCGGAGGAGACGGTCGTCACGCACGGTGGGAAACCGATCCTCCTCTTCACGCTCCTTACGTGCGTGAACCCCGGGGATGAGGTCCTCGTCCCGGACCCGGGCTACCCGATCTACGCGACGCTCGTCCGGTTCCTCGGCGGCGTGCCGGTGAGTTACACGTTCGCGGAGCGCGACGGGTGCCGCCTCGACACCGCGTCCCTCGCCGCGCGCGTGGGCCCGCGCACGCGGCTCCTCATCGTCAACTCGCCGCACAACCCGACCGGCGCCGTCCACACGGACGCGGAGCTCGGCGCGCTCGCCGACGTCGCCCTGCGCCACGACCTCTGGGTCCTCTCCGACGAGATGTACGCGCGGATCCTCTACGACGGCCGCCGACACCGCTCGATCGCGTCGATCCCCGGCATGAGGGAGCGCACCGTCGTCATGGACGGCTTCTCGAAGACGTTCGCGATGACGGGGTGGCGCCTCGGATACGGGCTCGCCCCGGCCCCGCTCATCGCGCGCTTCGGGCTCCTCATGACGCACACCACGACGTGCGTGTCGGTCTTCGTGCAGCGCGGGGGGATCGCCGCGCTCGAGCGGAGCGACGCGCCGGTCCGCGCGATGGTCGCCGAGTTCGCGAAGCGGCGGGCGAAAATGCTCGAGGGCTTCGGGCGGATCGCGGGCGTCCGCTGCGCGGCGCCCGAAGGCGCGTTCTACCTCTTCCCCGACCTCTCCGCGCTCGGCCTCACCTCGCAGGAGGCCTACGAGCGGCTCCTCGACGCGGGGGTCGCCGTTGTCCCGGGCACGAGCTTCGGCGCGCGCGGCGAGGGGCGCGTCCGCGTCTCCTTCGCGACGTCGCTCGAGAACATCGAGGAGGGGCTCGCGCGCTTCGCCCGCGTGGCGGCGAGCGCGGCGGGGACCCGATGAGCGAGGCGGGGACCCGATGAGCGCGCGGTCCGGGGGAGGGCGCGGCGCGGAGGCGGAGCGACGCACGGGAGCGCCGGCGGGGCCACCGGTCCTCGCGCTCGGCGGGAACGCGATCATCCGCTCGAAGGAGCACGGCACGATCGACGAGCAGTTCCGCAACGCGCGGCTCACGCTCGATCCGCTCGCGCGCCTCATCGCGGCGGGGCGGCAGGTCGTGATCACGCACGGGAACGGGCCGATCGTCGGGAACATCCTCATCCGGAACGAGCTCGCGAAGGGGGTCATCCCGCCGATGCCGCTCCACATCTGCGGCGCGGACTCGCAGGGCGGCATCGGCTTCATGCTCCAGCAGGTCCTCGGGAACGGGCTCGCGCGGCTCGGCGTCCCGCGGACGGTGGTCTCCGTCGTGACGCAGGTCGTCGTCGATCCGGAGGACCCGGCGTTCCTCGACTCGACGAAGCCGATCGGGCCCTTCTTCTCGTGGTCGGACGCAGCGCGGCTCGCGCGCGCACGCGGTTGGGTGATGCGCGAGGACAGCGGCCGCGGCTTCCGGCGCGTCGTCCCCTCTCCCGAGCCGCGCGCGATCGTCGAGATCGAGGCGATCCGCTTGCTCGTCGACGCGGGCGCGATCGTGATCGCGGCGGGCGGCGGCGGGATCCCCGTCGCGCGCGCGGCCGACGGGACGCTGCGCGGCGTCGAGGCGGTCATCGACAAGGACCGCACGGCGGCCCTCCTCGCGCGAGCGCTCGGATCGCCGACCTTCGTGATCCTCACGGAGGTGCCCGAGGTCCACCTGCGCTTCGGCGAGCCGGACGCGACGCCGATCCGCGCCGCGTCCGCCGCGGAGATGGCGCGCCACCTCGCGGCGGGCGAGTTCCCCTCGGGGAGCATGGGACCGAAGGTCGAGGCCGCGATCCGGTTCCTCGAGCAGGGGGGCGAGGAGGTGCTGATCACGAACCCGGAGAGCCTCGAGGCGGGGCTCGCGGGGCGCGCGGGGACGCGGGTCACCCGGGCGGGCGACGCGGTCGCCGCCCCGGGGCCCGCGCGCGGGGCGTGAGCGCCCGCGGGTGCGGGCGCCCCCCGCTCGTGCCGATAATGGGGCCAGCGCGCCCGGAGGGTCCGGCGCGATGGAGATGAGGCAAGCGATGTACTCCGAGTTCTACGGGTTCTCCGAGGAGCCCTTCAACGTCACGCCCGACCCGAAGTTCCTCTTCCTCGACGAGGAGTACCGCGAGGGGCTCGCGCACCTCGAGTACGGCGTCCTCTACGGGAAGGGCTTCGTCCTTCTCACGGGCGAGGTCGGGACGGGGAAGACGACCCTCCTGAACGCGCTCCTCGACCGCCTCCCCAAGGAGTACACGACGGCGTTCATCTACGCGACCACGATGAGCTTCGTCGACCTCCTGCGGCTCATCCACGAGGACTTCGAGACCGGCGTCACGGGGACGTCGGAGGCGGTGCTCCTCATCGAGCTCAACAAATTCCTGATCCGGCAATACCAGCAGGGGAAAAACTCGGTCCTGATCTTCGACGAAGCGCAGAACCTCGACACGGAGCTCCTCGAGAAGATCCGCCTCCTGTCGAACCTCGAGAGTCGGAAGACGAAGCTCCTCCAGATCGTGCTCTCGGGGCAACCCGAGCTCGCGGACCGGCTCGAGGAGGTGGGGCTCCGGCAACTCCGCCAGCGGATCGCGATCCGCTACGCGCTCTCGCCCCTCTCGCGGGGCGACACGAACCTCTACATCGAGCACCGCCTCACCGTCGCCGAGTCGAAGGGGCTCGTGTCGTTCACCGACGCGGCGGTCGACAAGATCTTCGAGTACTCGCGGGGGATCCCGCGCCTCGTCAACATCCTCTGCGCGAACGCTCTCCTCCTCGGGTTCGGCGCGGGGAAGAGGAAGATCGACCGCGATCTCATCGACGAGGTGATCGCCGACCTCACGCGGCCGACGCCGCGGGTGGCGTTTCCGACGGGGCGCGGCGCGGAGTCGCAGGACGCGAAGGCGGGCGCGGGATCGCGCGCCGCTCCCGGTACGGCGCGCGCGGGCGGGAACGGCGCGAGCCTCCCGCCCCCGGACCGGCCGTGGACCTCGGACGAGGCCGCGGCCTACCTCCGCATCTCGACGCCCGGCGTGCGGCGCCTCTTCCGCACGGGGGAGATTCCGGCGCGCCGACTGGGCCGCGGTTGGAGGGTGCTGAAGGAGGATCTCGATCGCTTCCTCCACGGCGCGAGCCCGGCCGTCCCCGCGACGCCGCCCGCCCGCTAGTCGCACGCGGCGCCGCGCCGCGCCGCCCCGGCATGGCGCCGGCGCCCTTTACGCGGAGAGCGCGAAGGGCCCGCCGGACCGATCTCCGGCGGGCCCTCGGGGCCGCTCGCGCATCCTATCGTCATCTTCGCGCCCGGTCGAGCGCCTCAGCGGCTTTCCCGCTCCTCCTCTTCCTCGTCCTCGAAGAGCCCCGCCTCCTCCTCCTCCTCGCCCTCGAACAGGTCGTCCAGCTCGCCCTCCTGGAATTTCTTGAGCCAGTTCTCGTCGCGGTCCTCGCGCTTCCGGACGGGCGCCCCCTCGACGTCCCGCCGGATCGGAGCGCGACCCCGCCCGCTCCCTCTCCGCAGCGGCTTCTTGCGTCTCTCGTTCGTGCTCATCGTGCGGTATACCCCCCGTGCCGCCGGCGTGCCTCCATGGCCGCGGCTCGGACCTTAGGATCGGCAGAGGTGGGCTTCCGGTTGAGGGGTCTCACGGGCCGCCCCCGTCGGAGATCAGCCGGTACGCGTGGAGCAGGGACTCGAACGTCCCCGCGTCGGTCCATTCCCCCTCGAGTTCGTTCCACGTCATCGTGCCCCGCTGGATGTAGGCGTTGTTCACATCCGAGATCTCGAGCTCTCCGCGGCCCGACGGCTTGAGCGACCGGATGATCGCGAAGACCTCCGCGTCGTACATGTAGATGCCCGTCACCGCGTAGTCGCTCTTCGGGCGCTTCGGCTTCTCCTCGATACCGACGATGCGGCCGTCCCCCGGCGACACCTCCGCGACGCCGTACCGGCCCGGGTCCGGCACGCGCTTGAGCAGGATCTTCGCCCCTCGCCCCTGTTTCTCGAACGCCTCGACGTACGGGCGCACGCTCCCCTGGAAGATGTTGTCGCCGAGGATGACGACGGAGAGGTCGCTCCCCACGAAGTGCTCGGCGAGCCCGAGCGCCTGCGCGATCCCCCCGGCCTCGTCCTGGACCTTGTACGTGAACGCGACCCCGAAGTCGCGCCCGCTCCCGAGGAGGTTCATCACGTCGCCCATGTGATCGCGCCCGGTGACGACGAGGATCTCCCGGATATCCGAATCGCGGAGTTTCTCGATGGGGTAATAGATCATCGGCTTCGGGCCGATAGGAAGCAGGTGCTTGTTCGTGACCTTGGTGAGCGGCAGGAGGCGGCTGCCCGAGCCGCCGGCGAGGAGGATTCCCTTCATGGTCCTTGGGTCGACGCGGATGCGATGACGAATGGATCGTCTCACCGCCCGCCCCGGACTGTCAAGAGGAAATCCCCTGACGGGGGACGGAGCGGGATCGTACAATCCTCCGGCCCGGCGCGGATCGGCGACGCCGGGATCGCGGGAGGAGACGCATGCGGGTCCTCGTGACCGGGGGCGCGGGGTACATCGGGAGCCACGCCGTGAGGGACCTCATGGCGGCCGGGCACCACCCCGTGACGATCGACGATCTCTCCGAGGGGCACGCGGGCGCTCTCGCGGGGGAGACGTTCCACCGGGGGACGATCGAGGACTCCGCGCTCCTGCGGCGGGTCCTTCGCGAGGAGCGGATCGAGGCGGTGCTCCACTTCGCCGCGCTCTGCCTCGTGGGGGAATCGGTCGAGGACCCGGCGAAGTATTACCGGAGCAACTTCACGGCGAGCCTCGCGCTCCTCGACGCGATGCGCGCCGAGGGCGTCGCGAGGATCATCTTCTCTTCGACGTGCGCGACATACGGGGACCCGGTGGCCGTTCCGATGACCGAGGAGCATCCGCAGTCTCCGGTGAACCCGTACGGCGAGACGAAGTTGGGCGTCGAGCGGGCGCTCCGCGACTACGGCGCTGCGTACGGCATTCGGTCGGCGTCGCTCCGCTACTTCAACGCGGCGGGAGCGGACCCGAGCGGGGCGATCGGCGAGGACCACCATCCCGAGACGCACCTCGTCCCGATCGTGATGTCGGCCGCGCTCGGGCTGCGGCCCGAAGTGCAGGTCTTCGGCGCCGACTACCCGACGCCCGATGGGACCTGCATCCGCGACTACATCCACGTGAACGACCTCGCGCGCGCGCACACGCTCGCGCTCGGGGCGCTCGACCGCGATCCGGCCTTCAAGGCGTACAACCTGGGGACGGGGAAGGGGTACTCCGTCCTCGAGGTGATCCGCATGGCCGAGGAGGTGACGGGGCGTCCCGTTCCCTACCGTGTCGTCGGTCGCCGCGCCGGCGATCCGCCGGTCCTCGTGGCCGGCTCGACGAAGGTGCGCTCCGAGTTGGGCTGGACGCCGCGCTACGGAGAGCTGGGCCCGATCCTCGAGACCGCGTGGGAGTGGCACCGCGCGCACCCGAACGGCTTCGGTGACGGCGGGCGCTGACCCCGGCGCGCCCGCGCCGAGCGAGCGCCCTGATCGTCCATTCCCGGGGCGCTTTGACACCACCAACCGGGTCTGTTATATTGCGCCGAAGCACTTGGACCCCTCGGAGGTACCTCGATGACCCGTGTCGTGCGCGCCAGTCTCCTCCTCACCACGTTGCTGTTTCTCGCCGCCGCGTGTGGGGGGGAAGAGAAGGCGAAGACGTCGCCGAACCCCGCGCCCAATTTCAGCCTCGTGAGCCTCGAAGGGAAAAAGTACTCGCTCAAGGACTTCAAGGGAAAGGTGCTCCTCCTCGACTTCTGGGCGACGTGGTGCGGGCCGTGCAAGATGGAGGTGCCGCACCTCAAGGACCTCCACTCGCGCTACAAGGACAAGGGTCTCCGCGTCGTCGGGGTCGCCCTCGACCAGCAGGGGGAGAAAGTGGTCCGGCCCTTCGTCGAGAAGCACGAGATCCCATTCCTCTCGCTCATCGGCACGAACGAGATCGTGCAGGCCTACGGGAACATCCGGGCGATCCCGACGACGTTCCTCATCGACAAGAAGGGGAACATCCAGAAAGTCTACAGGGGCTACACGGAGAAGGCGGTCTTCGAGGAAGACATCAAGAAGCTCCTGTAACGTAATGCCAGCACGGTATCTACTCGGTAAGTCCCTCCAGATCGTCGGGCTCTTCATTCTCCCCATCGCGCTCGTCGTGGGCGTCTCCGAGGCGAACGCCATGTATCGCGAGCTCGGGCTCCTCGCCTTCGGAGCATTCCTCTTCCTCCTCGGACGGCGCATCGAGCCGCGCGGCGATTGAGCGCGCGGTGAGCGCCGACTCCGCGCGGGCGTCGGCCGTGAACCGAATCGAGAACGTGACGGTCGTGACGTGGGACGACGCAGGCCGCCCTCCGGTGGGCCTCGAACTGGAAGGCGGGCGCGTCGCGCGTCTGCTCGATGAGGGGGAGATCGCGCGGCGCGGAGCCGGCTCGGGGGCGATGGAGGCCGGCGCTCGGCTCGACGGCGGAGGAGCGTTCCTCATCCCCGCGTTCCACGACGCGCACGTCCACCTCACGCAGGCGGGCCTCGCGCTCGGGCGCGTCGGCCTCTGGGACGCGCGCGGCCGCGACGACCTCCTCGAGCGACTCCGCGCTGGGCTCGACGCGCCGAGAGAGGAGATCGCCCTCGTCGGGGAGGGCGCGGACGAGAGCGGGTGGCCGGAGCCGCGCCTCCCGACGCGCGCGGACCTCGACCGCATCTCGGGGAGCGTCCCGATCTTCCTGCGGCGCGTCTGCGGGCACAAGGCGGTCGCGAACACGGTCGCCCTCGGGCTGCTCGATCCGAGCGTCGGGATCGTCGACCGCGAGAGCGGGGTCCTGCTCGAGGACGCGGCGATGAGCCTCGACGCGCGGGTTCTCGCCCCGCGCCCCGAGGACCGCGAGCGCGCGATCCTGCGCGGCTCGCGCCTCGCCCTCTCGCGCGGGGTGACGACCGTCGAGGAGATCACATCGTGGCCCTCCGTGCCCGCGTTCGTTCGGCTCGCGGAGAGCGGCCGCCTCCCGATCCGCGTGGTGCTCCACGTTCTTCACGAGGACCTGCCGCGCGCGCGGGCGCTCGGCCTCGCGAGCGGCCGGCCGATCGGCGCGGGCGGGCGGCTCGTGGTCGGGGGGGTGAAGCTCTTCGCGGACGGGTCGCTCGGGGCGCGCACCGCCGCGCTGCGCGAGCCGTACGCCGACGCGCCCGCGACGCGCGGCGTCCTCCTCCTCGACGCGGACGCGCTGGCGTCGCGGATCGCTGAGATCGAGCGCGCTGGTTTCCGCGCGCTCGTCCACGCGATCGGCGACGCGGCGCTCGACGCGGCGCTCGACGCGTTCGAGCGGATCGCCGGCGCGCCGGGGGGCGCCCGCGGCCACCGCGTGGAACACGCCGAGCTCGTGCCGGACGCCCGCACCCTCGAGCGGATCGCGCGCCTCGGGATCGCCCTAGCGATGCAACCGAACTTCGTGGGGAACTGGCAGGGGCCCGGCGGGATGTACGCCGCGCGCGTCGGGCCGCGGCGGCTCCGCGCGATGAACCGGTTCGGGAGCGTCGCGCGCGCCGGGATCCCGTTCGCGTTCTCGTCCGACTCGATGCCGATCGACCCGCTCTTCGGGATCCGCTCGGCCGTCGCGCACCCGGAGACGGGGGAGCGGCTCGCGCCGCTCGACGCGTTCCGCCGCTACACGGAGTGGGGCGCGCGTCTCGCGGGCGCGGCGGGCGAGTGGGGACGGATCGCTCCGGGGGCGCGGGCCGACCTCGTCCTCCTCTCCGCGCCGCCGGAGGAGGCCGCGCGCGACGCCCGCGCGCGCGTGCTCGCCACGATCGTCGACGGCGAGATCGCCCACGACGGCCACGACGGCCACGACGGCCGCGACGCCCGCGGCGCGGGCGAGGCGCCGGGGAGTCCCGCGTGACGCCCGATCCGCCCGACGACCTCGGGCTCTTCGCCGGCCGCGCCTCGTCGTCCGCGCGCCCGCGCTCGGCCTCGGACTCGCGAGCGGCGCCCCTCGCGGACCGCGTGCGCCCGCGCGCCCTCGACGAGATCGTCGGGCAGGCGCACCTCGTCGGGCAGGACGGGATCCTCCGCCGCGCGCTCGACAAGAAGGAGCTCCTGTCGTTCGTCCTCTGGGGCCCGCCCGGTTCCGGGAAGACGACCATCGCGCGGATCTACGCGGCCTCGGCCGGGGCGCGCTTCGTCGAGTACTCCGCGGTCCTCTCCGGCGTGAAGGAGATCCGCGCGGCGGTCGAGGAGGCGCGGAGGGCGCTCGCTCGCGGCGCGCGCACCGTGCTCTTCATCGACGAGATCCATCGCTTCAACCGCGCGCAGCAGGACGCCTTCCTTCCGCACGTCGAGCGCGGGACGATCCTCCTCATCGGGGCGACGACCGAGAACCCGTCCTTCGCGCTGAACGCGAGCCTCCTCTCGCGGCTCCGCGTCTACACGCTCGATCCGCTCGCGCGCGAGGAGATCGCGAGCCTCCTCGGGCGCGCGCTCGCCGACCGCGAGCGCGGGCTCGGCGCGGAGGGGATCGCGGCGCCGCCCGAAGTCCTCGCCGCGATCGCCGACGCGGCCGACGGGGACGCGCGCGTCGCCCTCTCGCTCCTCGAGCTCGCCGCGCGCACGCGCGCCGCCGCCGCGCCGGCCTCGCGCGCGCCCGAGCCGCTCACGCTCGCCGACGTCGCCGCCGCGCTCACCGCGAAGCCGCTCCTCTACGACCGCGCCGGCGAGGAGCACTACAACCTCCTCTCGGCGTTTCACAAGAGCCTCCGCTCGAGCGACCCGGACGCGGCGCTCTACTGGCTCGAGCGGATGCTCGTCTCGGGCGAGGAGCCGCTCGTCCTCGCGCGGCGCATGGTCCGCTTCGCGACGGAGGACGTCGGGAACGCCGACCCGCAGGCGCTCGTCGTCGCGCTCGCGGCGTGGGACACGTATCAGCGCCTCGGGACACCCGAGGGCGAGCTCGCCTTGGCGCAGGCGGCGATCTACCTCGCGCTCGCGCCTCGCTCGAACGCCGTTTACAAGGCGTCGGGCGCGGCGCGCGACGCGATCGCGACCGGCCCGAACCCGCCCGTCCCGCTCCACCTCCGCAACGCGCCGACCGCCCTCATGAAGGACCTCGGCTACGGGAAGGGCTACGCGTACGCGCACGACGACCCCGCGGCGGCGCACGCGCAGACGAATCTCCCGGAGGGGCTCGAGGGCCGCGTGTTCTACCTGCCGAAGGGAGAGGGTTTCGAGCGGATTTTGAAAGAAAGGCTGGAACTCTTTAGAAAGAAAAGGAATGACGGTAGAAAGTCATCGTCCTAGGCGAGATGTTCCCGTATTTTTTGCCGGCCGGGGCTAATCGAAAAGCCAGTAACGGACGATGGTAATGAGAGCCGAGACGCCATCCCTCCAGCCGATCTTCTTGCCCTCGTGGTAGTCGCGGCCCCAGTAGGAGATGGCGACCTCGACGACCCGGGCGCGGCGCTTCGCGATCTTCGCCGTGATCTCGGGCTCGAAGTTGAAACGGTTGGAGCGGATCGTGATGCTCTTGAGGAGTTGCGTCCGGAAGACTTTGTAGCAGGTCTCCATGTCGGTGAGGTTCAGGTTCGTGCAGAGGTTCGAGAGAAACGTGAGGACCTTGTTCCCGACCGCGTGCGTGAAGAGGAGGGCCCGGCGCTCGCCACCCAGGAAACGGGAGCCGTAGACGACGTCCGCGACGCCGTCCAGGATCGGCTTGATGAGGCGCGGGTACTCGGCCGGGTCGTACTCGAGGTCCGCGTCCTGGATGATCGTGATCTCCCCGCGCACCTCGGGGATCGCGGTCCGGATCGCGGCGCCCTTCCCACGATTCCGGTCGTGCAGGATCACGCGCGCCTCCGGGTGCCGCACGGTCGCGAGGATCTCGCGCGTGCCGTCGGTCGATCCGTCGTCGACGATGACGACCTCCTTCTCGAGGGGGACCGCGAGGACCTTCTCGAGAAGGGGGAGCACGGTGCTCTTCTCGTTGTAGACGGGGATGATCACCGACAGAAGCAACGGCGGCTCCTTCTGGACGTCGGAACGAGTGTGAGACGCTAGCAGCGGGGTCCGATGGTGTCAACGAGACGCCGGCGGTGGGCCCCAGGACATTTCCCTTGTCGGGGCGAGGGCGCCGTGATATAAGGGCGGCTCCTCTCGTCTTCCGATCTCCACACCCAGCGCCGCTCGCGAACGGGGCGCGATGCGTGGGAGGATTCGATTCGGCCATGAGTGACAGACGCGCGATTCTCCTTCTCGTCGTCGCGAGCCTTCTCGCGGGCGCGCTCCACGTCGTCCGCGGCCGGTTCATCCCGTCGCCGCCGAGCGGACGGGCCGCGACGGCGCCCTGCCGCATCGCGGGCGCCTGCTGCGATCCGACCGCCCCGGACGAGACGCCGCGCGTCGAGATCGCGGGGGTCGTCCGGCGCGGAGACCTCCTCTCGATCGCCCTCGTGCGGAAGGGGCTGTCGGCGAACCTCACCGACAAGATCGTCGGCGCGCTCGCCAAGACGTTCGATCCTCGGAAGGCGCGCCCGGGGGACGTCTTCAAGGTCGTCCTCGACACCGAGATGTCGCTCCTCGGGTTCGAGTACGACCGCGTCACGGGAGAGAGCTACCGCGTGGAGCCGATCGGCGCGAGCCTCGTCGCCTCGATCCTCCCCGAGCGGCTGGAGCGGCGACTCGTGAAGCGCGAAGGGGCCCTCGAGAGCTCGCTCTACGAGGCGGTGCGCGACGCGGGCGGATCGCCCGAGGAGGTCTCCCAGTTCGCGGACATCTTCGGGAGCGCGTTCGACTTCTTCACCGAGAGCCGGCGCGGCGACCGCTTCACGTACGTCGCGGAGGGATTCTACGACGGCGACCGCTTGAGGAAACTCGGTCGACTCCTTTTCGCGGAGTACTCGTCCGCGGCGGGCGGGCGAACGATCGAAGGCGTCTTCTACCAGACGCGCGGCTCCTCGAAGGGGGGGTACTACGCGGCGGACGGGAGCTCGCTCACGCGCGCTTTCCTCCGATCGCCCCTCTCGTACCGGAAGATCACCTCGCGCTTCTCGAGGAATCGGCTCCACCCGATCCTCAAGGAGCACTGCCCTCACCTGGGTGTCGACTACGCGGCGCCGTCCGGGACGCCGGTCTCCTCCGTCGCGGACGGCACGGTCACGCTCGCCGGCTGGTACGGCGGGATGGGGAAGTGCGTGAAGGTGCGCCACGCCGGCGGGGTCACGACGACGTACGGGCATCTCTCCCGGATCGGCGCCGGCCTTCGCTTCGGGGATCGCGTCGAGCAGGGGAGAGTGATCGGCTACGTCGGATCGACCGGCCGCGCGACGGGCCCGCATCTCCACTTCGAGATCGATCGGAACGGCGGCCACGTCGATCCGCTGGCGTTCGAGTCGCCGGGCGGTCCGCCACTGGACGCGGCTGACCTCCCCTCGTTCCTCGCGACGCGGGACGCGCTGACGGGTCTTCTCGTCGCGCTCCCGGCGGGCGTGCCGACGGTCCACCCGGCCCCGTTCGCGGCGGCCGCGGTCGTCGCGCGCTCGGAGGGAACGCCCCGCTCGTGACCCCGGCGCCCCCGCGCCGTCGAGCGCGGGGCCTCCTCCTCCCGATCGTCTCCGGCGCGCTCCTCGGGGCGACGTTTCAGCCCTGGGGGCTCTCGCTCCTCTCGCTCGTCGCGCTCGTCCCGCTGCTCGTCGCGCTCCACCGCGTCGCGCGCGCGCCGGACGCGCCGCTCCACGCCGGCTTCCGCGCCGGCTACGCGGCCGGCCTCGCGTACTTCCTCGTTCTCCTCCACTGGATCCCACTCCTCGAGTCGTCGAACCTCCCGCATCCCATCGTCATGATCCCCCTGTTCCTCCTGCTCGTGCTCTACCTCGCGCTGTATCCGGGGCTCTTCGGCCTGCTCCTCGTCGCCGCCGCGCGGCGGACGCGTTTCCCCTTCACGGTCCTCGCGCCGGCGCTCTGGCTCGCCGCCGAGTGGCTGCGCGGCGTCGGCGAGCTCACGTTCCCGTGGGGGTACGTTGGGTACGCGCTCGTCGCGCGGCCGACCATCTTGCAATGCGCCGCGTGGGTCGGCATCCACGGCCTCTCGCTCGTCGTCCTCCTCGCGAACGTCGCGGTCTGGGCCGCGGTGGTGGGGCGCGGGCGCGCGCGCTTCGCGCCCGCCGCGGCCGCGATCGCCGGCCTCCTCGCGCTGCACGCGGCGGGGGCCGCGCGTCTGGGCGCGCACCCGCCCCTCCGCGACGCGGCGGTTCGCGTGGCGGTCGTCCAGCCCAACATCGTGCAGACGATCAAGTGGGATTGGGAGCACAAGGACCGAAGCCTCGACGCGCTCGCGCGGCTGTCGCATCGGATCGAGCGCGGCGATGTCTCCCTCTCCGTCTGGCCCGAGACCGCGGTGCCGGCCTACCTCCGCGACGAGCGCGCGTACCTCACGCTCGTCGAGCGGATCGTCGAGCGCACGGGCGCGCCGACGCTCGTCGGCTTCCCGAACACGGAGGTGATCGACGGCCGGCGCGAGTACTACAACGCGGCGCTCCTCCTCAACCCGGACGGCTCCGAAGGGGGCGAGTACCGAAAGATCCGGCTCGTTCCGTTCGGCGAGGCGCTCCCGTTCCAGGCGATCTTCCCGGCGCTGCGGCGCGTCGATCTTGGAGAGGCCGACTTCACGCCGGGGCGCGACTACACGCTCTTCGCGACCCCCGCGGGACGCTTCGGCGTCTCGATCTGCTTCGAGGCCGTCTACCCGGCGATGACGCGGCGTCTCGTGCAGGACGGCGCGGACTTCCTCGTCAACATCACGAACGACGCTTGGTTCGGGACGTCGTCCGCCCCGTGGCAGCACGCGCGGATGGCGCTCGTGCGCGCGGTGGAGGACGGCGTGAGCCTCGTCCGCTCGGCGAATACCGGGATCTCGCTCGTCGCCGACCCGTTCGGGCGGATCACGGCGGAGACCGCGCTCTTCGAGGAGGCGATCCTCGTCGAGCCGCTCGACGTGCGGCGCGTGCCGACGTTTTATTTGGAGCACGGGGACTGGTGCCTCCACGCCGCGCTCGCGCTCGCGGCGCTCGCGGTCGTCGCGAGCGCGCTCCCCGTGCCGCTCCTCGCGCGCCGGGCATCTCCTCCGTTAGGCACGGTGACTCCGGTGGCTTGACCCCCCACCTGTCCGCGCCCTCGTTCTCGCCGAGGTGCAGGGCCACTTCACAGTTCAAAGTGATCGTGTTACTGTGGTCCATGAAGCCGGACTCGCGGCGAGGTGACCCAGAGCCCCCTACCGATCGAGCCCGCCCGGCTTCCTTCCAGCAGGAGGGCCCACCATGCCTCGTTTCGGTCCCTCACGGTTCGCCGGTTTTCCCTCCTTCCGTCGGGGTTCGAATTCGGGTTTTCTGCTCCTAGTCCTTTCCGCGCTGACGGTCGGTTCAGCCGGACGGGCTTGGGCAGACATTCCGTTCGTAGTGGAAACCGTCGCCACGCCGGCGAACGGTGTGAGCCCCTACACCTCGATCGCCGTCGATTCCCAGGGGAACCCGCACATCAGTTTCCAAGAAGCGGTCGCGCTCGACCTCAAGTATGCTCACAAGTCAGGTGGGGCTTGGATCATCGAGACGGTCGATGGGGTCGGGACCGATGCGGGAAGGGGTTCCTCGATCGCCGTCGACGCCGACGATCGTCCCCATATCAGCTACATGGATGTGACGGGAGGATCGCTCGAGTACGCCGTGAAAACGGGAGGTGTCTGGACGATCGAGGTCGTCCGGACCGACGAACTGGCGGAATCCGAAACATCCCTGGCCCTCGACGCCCAGGGGAATCCGCATATCGCATATTCGCTCGGGTTCGTGAACAAACTGCCGGAGTGGGAGTGGCGCTTGTGGTACTCGAGGAAATCGGCCGGCTCCTGGTCCACGGCTCCTGTCCAGGGATTCGTGTTCGATCCGCCCAGCGTCTCGATCGCTAGAGACGGTGTCGGAAAGACGCACCTCACGTACACCTGGGTAGGGCAGGCTCCGAGGTACTGCCTCCTCGACCAGAGTGGATGGGGTCCCTGCGACGACTTCCCGCCCGGCCACTATCCCGATGGGCTCGCTGCCGACGATGTCGGAATCGCTCACGTCAGCTTCGTGGACAAGTCGGCGGCCGGCGCCGATTTGGGTTACGGGGTCGGAAACTTCCCGTTCGCGTTCGAGACGGTCGACGGATCGGCGGATGACGTTGGTTCCCCGTCTTCCCTCGCGCTGGACGCGCTCGGTCGACCACACGTGAGCTACTACGATGCCTCAAATGGCGACCTGCTGTACGCCCGGAAGACGGGTGGAGCGTGGTTCGTCCAGATCGCGGACGGCGCCGCGGATGACGTCGGCGACTGGAACTCGCTGGCTCTCGACGCGGCGGGCAATCCGCACGTGAGCTACGTGAACGCGACGCAAGGATCGCTCAGGTACGCGAAGGGGGACGTTCTCACAGGTGTCGGACCACCTACGCGAGAAGGGGTCTTCCTCACGGGGTCCCCGAGCCCGACCCGGGACGGACGAGTCACGTTCTCCTGGCGCTCACGCTCGGGCGGCCCTGCGGCGCTGACGATCTTCGATTCGAGCGGGCGTCGTGTCGCGGCGCTCCGCGGCGAGGCCGACGCCGCGGTGGGCCTGGAGGGCACTAGAGGATCGGTGGTCTGGCAGGGGAAGAATGATCTCGGTCGTCCAGTGAGCGGAGGAACGTACTTCGCTCGCCTCGAGGCGGGCGGGCTGAGCCGGATCGCGCGGATCACCGTTCTCCGGTAGGATGTCAGCGGCCCACGCTCACCACCTCCTGCTCGGCCGCTTCGTCCCGATCGACTCGCCGCTCGCGCGCCTCGATCCGCGCGCGAAGATCCTCGCCGCGGTGCTCGTGCTCGGCGCGCTCCTCATGCCGCGCTCGCCGATCGCGTTCCTCCCCGCGCTCGCGCTCTTCCTGGTCGCCGCGCGCGCTTCGCGCCTTCCCGCGCGCGTCTTCCTGGGGCCGATCCCGTCGCTCGGCTGGCTCCTCCTCGTCACGCTCCTCTTCCAGGTCGTCTTCCTGCCCGGCGCGGGCGAGCCGCTCGCGACGCTCGGCCCGGTCGCGATCACGGAGCCGGCGCTCGTGCGCGGCCTCTCGCTCTCGGTCGCGCTCCTCCTCACGCTCCTCTTCGCGAGCCTCGTCACGCTCACGACCTCGCCGATCGACGTTGCCGACGCGCTGCGGGCGGGGCTCGCGCCGCTCCGCCGGCTCCGCGTGCCGGTCGAAGACTTCGCGCTCCTGTCGATGATCGCGCTCCGATTCGTGCCCACGCTCGTGGAGGAGGCGGAGCGGATCCGGAAGGCGCAGGTCGCGCGCGGTCTCCGCCCGGCGCGCGGGCTCCTCGGCGGCGCCCGCGCGCTCCTTCCGCTCCTCGTGCCGCTCCTCGAGGGCGCGTTCCGCAAGGCGGACCACCTCGCGGTGGCGCTCGAGGCGCGCGGCTACGCGCCCGGCGCGCCGCGCGTGGCGTACCGAGCGCTCCGATTCCGCGCGGCGGACGCGCTCGCGCTGACGCTCGCGGCGCTCGCGGCCGGCGCCACCGCGGTGCTCGCGCTCGCGTCGCGGGGCTCACCGTGAGAGGGGGCGGGCGTGACGTCGGGGAGGGGCATGACGCCGGGGATCCGCGCGAGACGGGTGGAACGGGTGAGACGCCCCCCACCCGCACGTTCCGCGTGACCGTCTCCTACGACGGGACCGACTTCTTCGGCTGGCAAGTGCAGCCGGGGCGGCGCACCGTCCAGGGGCTCATCGAGAAGGCGATCGAGGCGACGACCGGCGAGCGGCCGCGCGTGACGGGCGCCGGCCGCACGGACAGCGGCGTTCACGCGCTCGGGCAGGTGGCGTCCTTCGACCTCGCGACGCGCCTCGCGCCCGCGACGCTCGAGCGCGCGCTCAACGCGACGCTTCCGCGCGACGTCGCGCTCCGCGACCTCGCGGAGGCGCCGCCCGGCTGGAACGCGCGCTACCGCGCCGCCTCGCGCGTCTACGTCTACCGGATCGCGCGGCGGCGCTCGCCGCTCCTCCGCCGCACCGCGTGGGAGATGTGGGCGGCTCTCGATCTCGACCGCGTCCGCGCCGCCTCCGAAGATCTCCTCGGCGAGCACGACATGTCCGCCTTCGCGGCCGCGCCCCCCGCCGGGAAGAGCGGCGTCGTGCGCCTCCTCCGCGCTGCGTGGCGCGACGGCGAGGGCCTCCTCCTCGCCGAGTTCGAGGCGGACCGCTTCCTCCGCGGGATGGTGCGGCGCGTCGTCGGCACGCTCGTCGAGGTCGGGCGCGGGCGGCGCGCGCCCGAGGACGTCGCGCGCATCATCGGGTCGCGCGACCGCGCCCAGGCGGGCCCCTCCGCCCCGGCCCGCGGCCTCTGCCTCGTCGCGGTGCGCTATCCCGAGGAGGCGTCGAATCCGCGCGACAATCCCTCGGAAGTCCCGCGGGATTTTCCCCGCCTCTTCGATTAAACTGAGGGAGTCACCTGCACGCCGACCGCCCGGTCGGCCCGGGCAAGGAGGAGGACGGTGAAGATCTTTCTCGACACGGCCAACCTGAAGGAGATCTCGACCGCCGTGGACCTCGGCATCCTGGACGGCGTCACGACGAACCCGACCCTCGTGTCGCGCGAGCCGGGCGACTTCTGGGAGAACATGCGGACGATCGCGCGCATGGTCCCCGGTCCCGTGAACGCCGAGGTGGTCGCGATGGACGCGCCGACGATGGTCCGCGAGGGACACAAACTCCGCGAGATCGCGGACAACATCGTGGTGAAGATCCCGATGTGCGCGGAGGGACTCAAGGCGGTGAACCGTCTCCATCGCGAGAAGATCCCGACGAACGTCACGCTGGTCTTCTCGCCGAACCAGGCGCTCCTCGCTTCGAAGGCGGGCGCGACGTACGTGAGCCCGTTCCTCGGGCGGCTCGACGACATCAGCCACGTCGGGATGGACCTCGTGCGCGACATCGTCGCGATCTTCGACAACTACGGGTTCGAGACGGAGGTGCTCGCCGCGAGCCTGCGCAACCCGGTCCACGTGATCGACGCAGCGCTCGCGGGCGCGCACATCTCGACGCTGCCCTACAAAGTGCTCGAGCAGATGCTCCACCATCCGCTCACCGACATCGGCACCGCGAAATTCCTGGAAGACTTCAAGAAGACCGGGGTGAAGATCCTCGAATGACCGATCCGTTCGGGCGGGGTGGTGCGGTGGCGGGCCGGCTCCTCGGCGTCCTCGTTTCCGTCGCGCTCGGCGTCGGGGTGGGGCTCGTCCTCGCGCGCTCGCGCGGCGACGCGGAGCACGCGGGGACGACGGCCGCTCCCCCCGACTCCTCGGTGGTCCTCGAGTCGCCGACGCCCGCGGACCGCGAGACGCGCGTCCTCGAGGACCCGAGCCTTTCGCGCAGGACCGCGATCGCCGTCGCCGCGCAGCGCGTGAGCCCCGCGGTCGCCACGGTGACCGTCACGCAGATCCGCGTGGTCCGCACCGGGCCCTTCCTCGCCTTCCACGACGAGTTCTTCGAGCAGTTCTTCCGCGAGTACTTCCCGTACCGGGAGTACCGCCAGCCGTATTACAGCATGGGGTCCGGCTTCATCGTGTCGAACGACGGCTACATCCTCACGAACGACCACGTCGTGCACGGCGCCGAGGAGATCAAGGTGACGCTCCCCGACGGGCGCGAGTTCCCGGCGCGCCTCATCGGCGGCGACCCCTCCTACGACATCGCCGTGCTCAAGATCGACGCGCAGGACGATCTCCCGGCCGCGCCGCTCGGCCGCTCCGACGACCTCATCATCGGGGAGTGGGCGGTCGCGATCGGGAACCCGTTCGGCTTCCTCCTCTCGAACAGCGAGCCGACGGTGACGGCGGGCGTGGTCAGCGCGACGCGCCGCGACATCCGCCAGTCCGCCGACCAGCCCGGGATCTACAAGGAGATGATCCAGACGGACGCGGCGATCAACCCGGGAAACTCGGGCGGGCCGCTCGTGAACGCGCTCGGCGACGTGATCGGGATCAACACGTTCATCTTCTCGAAGGGGGGCGGGTCGGTCGGGATCGGGTTCGCGATCCCGATCGACACGGCGCGGCGCGTGATGGAGGAGCTGATCGAGTACGGCTCGGTGCGGCAGGTCTGGGTGGGCCTTCGCATCCAGGAGATCACGCCGGTCCTCGTGCAATACTTGAAGCTCAAGAACAGCGAGGGCGTGATCGTCTCGTTCGTCGAGCCGGGCAGCCCGGCGGAGGAGGCGGAGGTACGGCGCGGCGACGTGATCCTCTCCGTGAACGGCACCGCGGTGCAGCACGTCCGCGAGGCGCAGCGGGCGCTCTTCGGCACGCAGATCGGCGACCGGCTGACGCTCACGATCATCCGCGAAGGAGAGGAGCGGACGGTCTCGATGCGACTCCGCGGCGTGGAGGCCGGTTAGGGCGTGATCGCGCGCTACGCGACTCCCGAGATGGCGGCGCTCTGGACCGACGAGCGGCGGCTCGCCGCGTGGCTCGACGTCGAGTTGGCGGCGGCGGAGGCGATGGGGGAGGCCGGCGTCATCCCCGCGGAGGCGCCGGCGGCGCTCCGGGAACGCGGGCGCGCGAGCCTCGGCCGCGTGCTCGAGCTCGAGCGTTCGCTCGGCCACGACGTCGCGGCGTTCGTCGACGCGGTCGCCGAGTCGGTCGGGCCCGAGGGGCGCTGGCTCCACTTCGGCCTCACCTCCTCCGACGTGCTCGACACGGCGCTCGCGCTCCTCCTCGCGGAGGCGGGGCGGGCGTTGCGCGCGGAGATGTCGGCGCTCCGCGCGGCCGCGCGCGAGCAGGCGCTCCGCCACCGCGACACTCCGGTCGCCGGGCGCACGCACGGCGTCCACGCCGAGCCGGTGACGCTCGGCCTCAAGTTCCTCCTCTTCTGGGACGAACTCGGGCGCTCCGCGACGCGCCTCGACGCCGCGTTCGAGGGAACGCGCGTCGGGAAGCTCTCGGGCGCCGTCGGCACGTTCGCGCACCTCGACCCCGCGATCGAGGAGCGCGTCTGCGAGCGGCTCGGGCTTGAGCCTTCGCGCGTCGCCTCGCAGGTCGTGCCGCGCGACCGCCACGCGGCGGTCGTCCTCGCGATCGCGCTCGCCGGCTCCTCGCTCGAGCGCTTCGCGACGGAGATCCGCCACCTCGCGCGCACCGAGGTCGGCGAGGCCGAGGAGCCGTTCGGCGCGGCGCAGAAGGGCTCGTCGTCGATGCCGCACAAGCGGAACCCGGTCCGGTGCGAGCGCGTGAGCGGGCTCGCGCGCGTCCTCCGCGCCCACGCGGTCGTCGCGCTCGAGAACGTGCCGCTCTGGCACGAGCGCGACATCTCCCACTCGTCGGCGGAGCGGATCATCCTTCCGGAAGCGACGTCGCTCCTCCACTTCCTCCTCCGCGAGATGACGGAGATCGTCTCGGGCCTCACGGTGAACGCGGCGCGCATGCGCGAGAACCTCGACCGCTCGCGCGGGCTCACGCAGTCGCAGGCGCTCCTCCTCGCGCTCATCCGCTCGGGGATGTCGCGCGACGGAGCCTACCGGATCGTGCAGGAGTTGTCGGCGCGCGTGCGCGCGGGCGACGGCGACCTTGCGGCGGCGGCGCGCGCGCACCCCGAGGTCGCGCGGCGTCTCGCGGGCGGCGATGTCGCCGCGCTTCTCTCCGAGGCGCGCTCGCTCAGGAACGTGCGCGAGATCTTCCGGCGATCGGGAATCGAGGGGGGCGTGGCGTGAGCGCGCGCCCCGACGACGCGGCGACGGACGGGATCGCGCTCTCGCGCGAGGAGCGCCGGCGGATCGCGGACCTCATCGGCCGCGAGCCGAGCCGCGTCGAGCTCCATCTGTTCGACGTCGCGTGGAGCGAGCACTGTTCGTACAAGTCGAGCCGCGCGCTCCTCGGGCGGCTGCCGACCGAGGCGCCGACGGTGATCCTGGGTCCCGGCGAGGACGCGGGGATCCTCCGCCTGCCGGACTTCGGCGGCCACGGCTGGGGCCTCGTCGTCGCGCACGAGAGCCACAACCACCCGTCGCAGGTCGTGCCCGAGGAGGGCGCGGCGACCGGCATCGGCGGCATCGTGCGCGACGTGAACTGCATGGGCGCCGAGGTGATCGGCGTCCTCGACGGGCTCCGCTTCGGCGATCCGGGCGGACCGAACGGCCGGCGCGCCTCCGAGATCGCGCGCGGCGTCGTGACCGGAATCTGGCGCTACGGGAACGCGATCGGCGTCCCGAACCTCGGCGGCGACGTCGTCTTCCATCCGTCGTTCGACGAGAACGTCCTCGTGAACGTCGTCGCGGTCGGCCTCGTGCGCGCGGACCGCGTCGTGCCGAGCGCGGTCCCCGGAGCGGCGGAGATGGAGGACTACGCGCTGGTCCTCCTCGGGAAGCCGACCGACTGGAGCGGGATGGGCGGCGCGACCCTCGCATCGCGCGTCCTTGACGCGGAGCAGAGCGAGGGAGACCGCGGCGCCGTGCAGGCCGCTGACCCGTTCCTCAAGCGCGTCCTCTTCGAGGCGAACCGCGAGGTCTTCGCGCGCCTGCACGAGACGGGCGTCCCGTTCGGGATGAAGGACCTCGGCGCGGGCGGAATCGGCGGGATGGCGGCTGAGATCGTCGCGAAGGGCGGATTCGGGATGGAAGTCGACCTCGACCGCGTGCACCGCGTCGACGAGGAGCTCCCGCCCGAGGTGATCGCGTGCGCGGAGACGCAGGAGCGGTACGGGCTCGTCGTCCCGGCGCGCCTTGCCGGCGAGGTGCTCGCGATCTACAACGAGGCGTTCGCGCTCCCGCGCGTGCACCGCGGGGCGCGAGCGTCGGTCGTCGGGCGCGTTCTGCGCGAGCCGATCTTCCGGCTCGTCTCGCGCGGGGCGGTCGTCGCCGATCTGCCGATCGACGCGCTCGTCGCGGGCGTGCGGGTCGAGCGCGCGGCGCGCCCGCGGGCGCGCGCGGCGGGGGCGGAGGCGGCCGCGTGGAGAGCGGCGACGGATGCGGCGGCCCCGGCGGCGCGCGCGCGCCGCGCCGGCGGTCGGGGCGGCGCCGAACAGATGGACACCCTGCGCGCCCTCGTCGGCTCGCCGCGCGCCGCGTCGCGCGCCCTCGCTTATCGCTACTACGACACCGAGGTCCAGGGGCGCGCCGTCGTGCGGCCCGGCGAGGCGGACGCCGGGGTGATCCGCCCGATCCCCGAGGCGCCGTTCGCCGTCGCGGTCTCGCTCGACGGGAACCCGCGCCTCGGCGCGATCGACCCGCGGGGCGCGGCGCGGCACGCCGTCTGCGAGGGCGTGCGAAACGTCGTCGCCGCGGGCGCGACGCCGATCGGCCTCACGGACTGCCTGAACTTCGGAAGCCCAGAGGACCCGGAGGTTTTCTGGGACTTCGCGGAGACGATCGAAGGGCTGGCGGACGCGGCGCGCGCGCTCGGCCTCCGCGATCGACCGGGGAGCGCGCTCCCGTTCGTCTCCGGAAACGTCTCGTTCTACAACCAGTCGGTATCGGGCCGCGCGATCGCGCCCTCGCCGATCGTCGCGACGTTCGGCCTCGTGGAGGACCTGTCGCTCGCGACGACGTGCGCGCTGAAGGAACCGGGGAGCGTTCTCCTGATGTTGGGCGCGCGCGGGCGCGAGTTGGGGGGCTCGCTCGTGGGGGAGCAGGTCGTCGTCGGCGACCGCGCGATCGCGCCCGTCGACCTCGCGGCCGAAGCGGCGCGCGCGCGGGCCGTCGAGGACGCGATCCGCGCGCGCGCGGTCCTCGCCGCGCACGACATCGCGGAGGGAGGCCTCCTCCTCGCGGTTGTCGAGATGGCGCTCGCGGCGGCGGGCGCGCGGCGGATCGGGGCGCTCCTCGAGCGCGCCGCGTTCCCGCGCGCCCTCGCCGATGAGTGCATCTTGTGGAATGAAGCGGGCGGCTACGTGCTCGAGGTGGCGCGCCGCGACGTCGACGCCGTCGTGGCGCTCGCGCGGGCGCGCGGCGTCGACGCCGTCGCGATCGGCGAGACGGTGTCGGAGCCGGTGCTGCGTCTGCGGTCGTTCGGCGCGCAGTCGGCGGGGTCGGGTGATGCCGCGAGCGCCGCGGGCGCGGCGGTCGCGGCGAGCGGGGCGATGGGCGCGACCTGCGATCTCGAAGCCCTCCGCGACGCCTGGACGAACGGGCTCGCGTCCGTCTTCCCGGCCTACGAGGAGCCGCGATGAGGCGCGTCGCCGTCCTCCAACTCCCCGGCTCGAACTGCGAATGGGAGACCGCGCGCGTCTGCCGCGCCGTCGGCCTCGACGCGGAGGTCTTCCGCTGGACGCGCGCGCCGCGCGACCTCCTCGCGTTCGACGCCGCGATCATCCCGGGGGGCTTCGCGTTCGAGGACCGCGTGCGCGCGGGCGCGATCGCCGCGAAACTCCCCATCGTCGAGGCGGTCGCCGAGATGGCGGCCGTGGGGAAGGGGGTCCTCGGCATCTGCAACGGCGCGCAGGTGCTCGTCGAGGCGGGCCTCGTGCCGGGGACGACGCCGGGCGCCGTCGAGATGGCGCTCGCGCCGAACGCGGGCGGGCGCGGCGGCTACGACTGCCGCTGGGTGCGCGTCGCACCGCATCCGCGCGCGCGGCGGTCGATCCTGACCGCGGCGCTCGAGCCGAACGAGATCCTCCCGATGCCGATCGCGCACGGCGAGGGGCGGTTCACCGCGCGCGACGGCGAGCGGCTCCTCGGGCGCCTCGAGGAGTCCGGGCACGTGCTCTTGCGCTACGTCGACGAGAGCGGCGATCCCGACGCCGGCATCGCGACGAACCCGAACGGCTCGCTCGGCGGCATCGCGGCGCTCTGCGGCGCCGGCGGTCACGTCGCGGCGGTCATGCCGCATCCCGAGCGCTCCTCCTGGCTCTTCCAGGTGCCGGCCGAGTGCGGCGCCCCGTGGGGCGGGAGGCGGCGCGCCGCGCGCGACGCGGCGTCGCTCGACGCGCCGGGCCCCGGGCGACGTCTCTTCGAGTCGCTGCGCGCGTTCCTGGAGGATCAGTGATGGGGGCGGGGACGACGGCGGGCGGCTCGGCGCGCGCGGCGGGCGAAGCGATGCGCGCCCTCCTCCGCCTCCGCGTCGCGCTGCGCGGCGAGGACCTCGCGGCCATCTCGGCGCTCGAGGCGCTCCGCGACGAGCTCGGCGCCGCCGATCTCGCGGCGCTCTCGCGCGAGACCGTCTGGGAGATCGAGATCGCGGGCGACGCCCCCGTCATGGCGCGGGCGCTCGAGCGCCTCCAGTCGGCGGCGCGCGAGAGCCTTCTCTTCGCGAACCCGGTGAAGGAGAGGTGGACGCTCGAAGAGGGGCCGCTCCGGCTCGGGCGCGCGGGCGTGGGGCGCTGCCTCGTCGGCCTCCTCGTGCGCGACCGCCCGGACCGCGCGGGGCCGGCGTGCGCGCGCGCGCTCGCGACCGACTGGGAGATCGCTGGGGCCGCGGTCCGCCGCGACACGCTCTGGATCCTCGACCTGCCCGACACGGGACGCGACGCCGCCGCGGCCCGCGCGCGCGCGCTCGGCGTCACGACGGCGCGGCGGAGCGGCCTCCTCGTGAACCCGCACTACCAGGACTGGGAGATCGTTCTCGAAGATGTGGTGAACGACGCGCGGGCGGTGTAAGTTCGTCGCGCGGCCGGCTGGCCGCGGGGGGGAGTTCCCGGGATGTCACGGTTGAGAGAGTACTGCGGCGTGGTCGGCGTGATCGGGACGCCGAAGGCAGCGCGCCTCGCGCATCTCGCCCTCTACGCGCTCCAGCACCGCGGGCAGGAGGGCTCGGGCATCGTGTCGTTCGGCGACGCCGGCTCGCGCGCGCACAAGGCGCAGGGGCTCGTCGCGGACATCTTCAACGATGCGATCCTCGACGCCTTGCCCGGCGACATCGCGATCGGCCACAACCGCTACTCGACGACCGGCGCGTCCTCGCTCGAGAACTGCCAGCCGCTCGTCGCGACCGGCCGCCGCGGCGAGATCGCGCTCGCGCACAACGGGAACCTCGTGAACGCTGCGGTCCTGCGCCGCGAGCTCGAGGAGGCGGGGGCCGTCTTCCAGTCGACGACCGACTCCGAGGTGATCCTCCACCTCCTCGCGCGCTCCCGCGAGGAGGCGACGGAGGAGGTCCTCGCCGAGGCGCTTCGCCCTCTCCGCGGCGCGTTCGCCCTCACGATCGCCACGCGCGACGAATTGATCGGCGTCCGCGACCCCTGGGGGTTCCGTCCGCTCTGCTACGGCGCACTCCCGGACGGCGGCTGGATCGTCGCGTCCGAGTCGTGCGCCCTCGACATCACGGGCGCGACGCTCGAGGGCGAGGTCGGCCGCGGCGAGGCGGTGGTCCTCGACCGCTCGGGCTGCGTGCGCCGCGCGCGCCTCCCGGACATCGAGGACGAGCGGATGTGCATCTTCGAGTACATCTACTTCTCGCGCCCCGACTCGGTGCTCCTCGGCCACTCGGTGGACCAGGTGCGCCGCGGATTGGGCCGGCGCCTCGCGCGCGAGCACCCGGTCGAGGCCGACGCGGTCGTCGCGGTGCCCGACTCGTCGAACTCGGCGGCGCTCGGATTCTCGGAGGAGAGCGGCGTCCCGTTCGAGCTGGGCCTCATCCGGAACCACTACATCGGCAGGACCTTCATCAACCCGACGCAGGAGATGCGCGACGACCGCGTGCGGATCAAGTTCAATCCGGTACGGGCGCTCGTCGAGGGGAAGCGTCTCGTCGTCGTCGACGACTCGATCGTGCGCGGGACGACCATGCGGAAGCTCGTCAAGATGCTTTGGAAGGCCGGCGCCCGGGAGATCCACCTGCGGCTCTCCTCGCCGCCGATCGTCTCGCCGTGCTACTACGGCATCGACACCCCGGAGAAGGCCCAGCTCATCGCGGCGTCGCATTCGGTCGAGGAGATCGGAAGGGATCTCCGCGTGACGAGCATCGGCTACCTCTCGCACGAGGGGATGATCGACGCCGCGCCGAGCGGCATCGGCTACTGCTCGGCCTGCTTCACGGGATCGTACCCCGTGACGTTCCCGGGGCTCGAGGCGGCGCTGCGCGGCGGCGCTGCGGGTCGCGCGCGCGACGAGAGCGAGGCCGCGCGCGTCCACGAGGCGGCCCGCTCGACCGGCGGCTGAGAGCCGGGAGCCGTCGCGCCCCGCCCGCACGTGCCTCGCCTCGCGCTCGCCCGCTCGCCCGCGACCGCCGCCGCGCTCGCGCTCGTCGGCGCGCTCCTCGTTACGACGCTCCCGGAGCGTGTCTCTCCCGTCGACGGCGGGGAGTTCTCGGCGGTCGCGCATCACCTGGGGATCGCGCACCCCACCGGCTATCCGCTCTGGACGCCGCTCGCGCGCATCGTCTCGCTCGTACCGGTCGGGCCGACGCTGCCGTGGCGCCTCGCGCTCTTCTCGGCGCTCTGCGGCGTCGGCGCGCTGGCGCTCCTCGCGCCGGTCCTCGCGCGCGGCGCGCGAGCGCAGGATCTCCTCACGCCGTCGCTCCTCATTCTTGTGGCATCGCTCTCGTCCTTCCTCTCCGCCGCGCGGACGGCGGAGGTCTATGCTCTATCTCTCCTGTTCCTCGCGCTCGTCCTGCGCGTGGCGCACGAGGCAGCCGAGGGGCGGCTCGCCGCGGACCGCGCGATCCTCCTCGGCGCGTATCTTCTCGGGCTCGGGAGCGGCGTCCACATGACGCTCCTCCTCGCGGCGCCCGCGCTCCTCTACCTCGCGTGGCGCGCGCGCCCGCGCCGAGAGACGCTCGCCCTCGCCCTCGTCCTCGCCGCGCTCGGCCGGACGATCTACGCGTTCCTTCCGATCCGCTCGTTCTGTGATCCGCCCCTCGACTGGGGGAACCCGGTCACAGCGCGCGCCCTCTTCGCGCACGCCTTCGCGTGGCAATACCGCGTGTGGATGTTCGAGTCGGCCGAGGCGGCGACGCGGAACTTGTCCGCGTTCGGCGCCGAGGCGTGGCGCGCGTTCTCTCTGCTTCTTCTCCTCGCGCCGCTCGGCCTCGCGCGCCTCGCGCGCCGACAGCCGCGCGCGCTCGTCGCGAGCCTCCTCCTCTTCGGCGCGTACCTCGTCTACGCGGCCGGCTACTCGATCCACGACATCGCGATCTACTTCTTGCCGGTGCACCTCGTGATCGTCTTCTGGATCGGCGCGGGGGCGTGGGATCTGCTCGAGCGCGCGGGGACGCGCGGCCGGGGCGCGCGGGCGGCGGCGTTCCTCCCGCTTCTCCTCCTCGTTCCCGCCGCGCTCTCGATCCGCGCGCACTGGAGCCGCGAGCGCGACGAGGCCGCGCTCGCTGAGTCGTACGCCCGCTCGGCCCTCGAGTCGCTCCCGCCGCGAGCGATCCTCATCTCGCGCTTCTGGGACCTCCTCGTCTCGCCCTCGCTCTACCTCCAGACGGTCGAGGGCCTCCGCACGGACGTCACGGTAATCGATCAGGAGCACTGCCGCCGCTCGTGGCACGTGCCGCTGCTCGAACTCGTCGCGCCGGACCTCGCGCGCGCGGCGCGGGACGAGAGCGCCGCGTTCCTCGCGCTGCTCCAGCCGTTCGAGCGCGGGAAGCCGTACGACCGAGCGCGCCTGCAGGCCGCGTACGAGCGGATGATCTGGGCGTACTTCGACGCGGACACGACGCGGCCGGTTTTCGCGACGATCGACATCGAGGCCCCGCTCGTGCGCCCGTACCGCTCCGATCCGCGAGGCCTCGTCATGCGCCTGCTGCGTCCGGGCGAGGAGGCGCCGCCGCCGTACGGCGGGCCGATGCCGACGTGGAGCCCGCGGCTCCTCGCGGGCGCGGGCGAGTGGGGGAGGAGGGCGTCGGAAATCGCTGGGGACATGGCCGCGGCCGGCGCGGAGCGTGCGCTCGCCGCGGGCGCCGTCGATCTCGCGCGCCGCCGACTCGCCGAGGCCGGCGCTCTTGGCCGCGGCGCCACGCCTCGCGCGCAGCGGGTTCGCGCGCTCCTCGCGACGAGCTGACGCGCAGGCCCCAGTGGCGCTTGAGGCCCGACATGCGCTCGGGTCATCGGCGGAGTGGTATACTTTGTGCCGGAGGGCCACCCGATGGCACGATTGGCGAGAGTTCTGGCCTGCGCGCTCGCCCTGTCCGTCGGCCTCACCAACGCCTCTTCGGCCCTCACGCCGATCTGCATCCCCAACATCACATCGAACACGACCTGGGGTCCCACGGGAAGCCCTCCGGATTCGGCCTATCTCATCACGTGCGACATCGTCGTCCAGGGAGGCGCCACGCTCACGATCCAACCGGGGACGACACTCCGGTTCGCGCAGAGTGTGTGGTTGCAGATCGGACTCAGCACTCAGGGTTCGCTTTTGGCTCAAGGCACGCAGGCTGATCCGATCCGCTTCCTCGGAGAGACGGAACAGCCAGGCTCTTGGGCGGGTCTTCGGTTCACGGACAGGAGCGACCTGAACGGCGCCACCTCGATCCTCGACCACTGCGTGTTCCAACATGGTGGAGGTCCCCGCCTCGGGGCCCTGGTCCGGTGCGAGTACACGACGACACCGACGATCACGAACTCGGAATTCCGGGACTCGGGCGCCCTCAGCATTTGGATGATCATTGCGACGGTCCCGGTCTCGGGGTGCACCTTCCACGCGAGCGGAGGCGCTCCGCTCAGAATGCCTGCGAACGCGCCGCAGGCGGCGGTTTCCGGAAACACCTTCGTTCCGAACGCCAGCGGAGACTTCAATGTGCTCATGGTCGATGGAGGAACCATCGCCGCCTCGACGGTTTGGCCTGCGCCTCCGCCACCCTTCACCTATCTCATCGCCCAAGGGTCCTTCATGACCGTTCAGGGCACCGCGGCTCCAGTGCTCACCATCCTCCCGGGAACGGTGATCAAGCAGAGCGGGCTAACGCAGTGGCGGATCGGCCTCAACGCTCCCGGAGGGCTCGACGCCGAAGGCGTCACGTTCACCTCGGCCTTCGACGACACGCTCGGGGACGCTCTCGGCGATGGCCCCATCGCTCCGCAACCCGGAGATTGGCAAGGCATCTACTTCGCCAATCAAGCCGTGGATTCGACGAGTCGCCTGCAGGAGTGCGTCGTCCGCTACGGCCGAAATGCGATTGGCACGTTGGCAACGCTCTCGCTGATCAACGCGAGCCCAACAATCACCGGTTGTACCCTCGAGCAGAACGCCAACTCGTCGCTGAGCGTCCGCGGCCCTTGTCCCGCGGACCTGATCGACTGCACGATCCGAGATCACGGAGGCGCCGCGATCACGCTGGATCTTGGTGGCGTCGAATGCTTCCTCGGTTCACAGCCGGGGATCAATCTCGTACCCAATCCGGATGCCCGGTTCAACGTGATCAAGATCGACACAATGGCCGCGGGAACGGTGGCGGCTTCAACGACGTGGCCCGTCCCGCCGCCGGGATTCGTCTACATGATCGAGACCGGCCATGACATCAAGGTCCAAGGGCCCGCGTCACCCGTAGTGACTCTCCTTCCCGGCACCATCATCAAGATGCGCGGCGACAGCTACTGGAGCGTCGGGAGTTCCAGCCCCGGTGGGCTTCACGCGACCGGCGTGACGTTCACTTCGGTTTTCGATGACACCTTGTGCGATGCGCTCGGGGATGGGGCGGTCGCTCCGGCTGCTGGCGATTGGCATGGCATCGTCTTCTCCGATCAGACCCTCGATGGGGCGAGCCGACTCGAGGATTGCGTCGTGCGCTACGGGCGGAGCCCTGTCGGTGCGCTCGGCACCGTCTCGCTGACGAACGCGAGTCTGGTCATCACCGGCTGCATTCTCGAGAGGAACGCGATTTCGTCGCTCGGGGTGGGCGGCCCGTGCCCCGCGAGCGCGATCGACTGCACGATTCGAGCGCACGAGGGCGCGCCGGTTACGCTGGAGCCGCCCAGCGTCGAGTGCTTCCAGACCTCCCAGCCCGGTGTCGAGCTGGTGCCGAACGCGGACGGCCGGTTCAACGTGATCAAGATCGCGGCGGGCACGCTGACCTCCTCGGCGACGTGGCCCGTGCCGCCGGCCGGTTTCACCTACCTGTTCGAGATCGGCCACGATCTCGTCGTCGCGGGACCCGCAGCGCCGGTGCTCACGGTTCTGTCCGGCACGGTGATCAAGATGCAAGGAAACACATTCTGGTCCATCGGAGGCTCGGCCCCCGGGGGGCTCCAGGCGACCGGCGTCACGTTCACCTCGGCGCGCGATGACACGCTGGGCGACGCACTGGGCGACGGTGCGATTCCGCCCGTGGTGGGGGATTGGGAGAGCATCGCGTTCTACGGGCAGACGGTGGATTCCGTGAGCGCGGTCGATGCGTGCCTGATCCGGTACGGCGGGAACAATCAGGCGTTCTTCGGGGCGCTCGCCCTCACGGACGCAAGTCCATCCGTGACGAACTGCGTCCTCGAGCGCAATCGCTACTCGGCGCTCGGAATCACGGGGGCCTGCACGGGCGCCGTGGCGTCCTGCACCTTCAGAGATTGGGACAGCGCCCCACTGGATCTGGACCCGCAGGGACCGGAGTGCGTCCTACAGGCCGCTTCGGCGAACGTGCTCGTGCCGAACGCCGACGGGCGGAGAAACGTCGTGAGGATCCATACGGGAAACGGACTCACAGCGTCCTCGACGTGGCCCGTGCCGCCTTCCGGGTTCACGTACCTCTTGGAGAACGGAGAGGATGTCCGAATTGGCGGGTCGGGCGGGCCCGGGTTGACGCTCCTGCCGGGCACGGTGGTCAAGCACCGTGCGGGCAGCTCATGGGAGATCGGCAAGGTTGGTCCAGGTTGGCTTCAGGCGACTGGCGTCACGTTCACGTCGGCCCTCGACGACACGCTGGGCGACGCGCTAGGCGACGGGGCGGTTCCGCCCGCGTCCGGCGACTGGGAGAGCGTGGCATTCCACTTTCAGACTGTCGATGCACAGACGACCATGGAAGGGTGCCTCATCCGCTATGGCGGAGGGAACAACAGCGCCGGATTCCGGGGAGCCGTCTCGGTAAGCGACGCGGCCCCGACCATCTCAAACTGCGTCTTCGATAGGAACCGTTACTCGTCCTTCGGCGTGGAAACAGGGGTGTGCCCGATCCCCATCACGGGTTGTGTGTTTCAGGCTCACGACTCCGCCGTCATGGACCTTGATCCTCGCGTATTGGAATGCGTGCTCGATCCCGTCGAAGGGAATACGTTGGTCCCGAACGCTGACGGTCGGTTCAACGTGATCAAGATCAGCACGAGCCCGTTCCCGTCCGTGGCCATCCCCATCACGGCCTCCACGACGTGGCCCAAGCCCCCCGCGCCGTTCACTTATCTCTTCGAGAACAACCACTACCTGATGGTCCGTGGGTCCGCGAACCCAGTTCTCACCATCGCGCCAGGGTCCATCATCAAGCAGCGGGGGACAACTCAGTGGAGGATTGGCGAGACCCCTCCTGGAGCGCTCCGGGCGACGCGGGTGACCTTTACGTCTGCATACGATGACACCCTCGGGGACGCACTCGGCGATGGAGCGGTCGCGCCGATGCCGGGAGACTGGGAGAGCCTCCACTTCGGCTCGTTTTCGGTGGATTCCCTCAGCCGTGTGGAGGACTGCCAGTTGCGCTACGGAGGGAGACCGGGCCAGTTCGGAGGCATGCTGTCGCTCAAGGAGGCAACCCCGGCGGTCAATCGCTGCGCGTTCTCTTCGAGCCAAACTGCCGGCGTGTACACTTCCGGAGTCGGCGCGCTTCAGGAGATCCTCTGCTCCTCGTTCTCGGGAAACGGGCGCGGTCTCGAGAACCTCGACGCGCAACCCCGCATCACTCTCTGCGATCTTCGGGGGAACACCGGACCGGCGGTCCTCAACTGGTCGTCCTCGAACATCGATGCGGAGATGAATTGGTGGGGGTGCGCAGATGGGCCGGGAGGAACGGATTGCGATTCCATTCGCGGGCTCGTGGATTTCGACCCGTGGTCGCCGAATCCGCTCTCCTGCGTGGTGACCTTTGTAGACCCCGGTCGAGTCGGCGAGCCGCCGGCGACTCTCCCCCCCTTTCCAGCTGCGCTTTCGCTTCACTCGGTCTGTCCCAACCCGTTCCGGACGAAGGCGACGGTGCGGTACGACGTGCCGTTCCCTGGAGACCTGGTGACGCTCCGAATCTATGACGTGAGCGGCCGACTCCTCCGAACGCTTCGAGACGGTCTCGACCCAGCGGGTCCACACGAGGTCGCGTGGACCGGTCTCGACGCCAGCGGTCGCCGCGTGGCGTCGGGAGTTTACTTCCTCGTTCTCAATTCGAAAGGAGTCTCCCGCGTGGAAAGGGTGACCCTAGCGAGGTGATGCCCCGCCTGCGCGGGCCTCCTTCAGGGACCGCGCAGGGCGCGTTCCCGTGGGCCCCGCTTGACATCCGCCCCTCCGGAGCAGAATACTGGTCGCGTTCTCGGCCGGGCCCGAGCTTCCCGAAGCCAGGAAGCCAGGAGGTCCCCTCATGGCTCGTATCGTCTTGCTCGCTCCCCAGGTCCTTCTCCTTCAGTCGGCGCTATCGATGCTCTTGCCCACGATAGCGTCGGGCGACCTGCCGTATCCGCCGATGTCGACATGCCAAGTCTCGATCGTCCAGAACCCGGTTCGGACGCAGTGCGTCGAGGGGTTCGCTCCCGATGTGGTTCGCCTCTGCCCGTCCGGCCAGTCGCCGGTGTTCGACAGCGTGACGTTCGACCTGACGATCCTCGACGCGTTCGCGGCCCCGGTCTCGGGCGTCGCGGTGAAGGCGTACGAGGTCTCCGGCCTCCTCAACATCGCGACGGGCGGCTCGACGTCGGACACGACGGACGGCAAGGGGAAGGCCTCGGTCTCGGTGTTTCGCGCGAGCGGCTATGGGCGCCTCGGGGTGTGCGCTGACGGCGTGCTGATCTGCGAGGTCGAGGTACGCTCGCCGGACGTCTCCTTCAATGCGCTGCCGGTGGGATGCTTCCTTCCGACCACCGGGACGAGTTTCGTCAACGCGACCGACTACTCGAACGGATCCTGCGGCTTCGGCTCGAAGTTCGGCGCGGTCACGACTGGCACGAACAGTTCCTGGGACCTCGACTGCAACAGCGTCGTGAACGCGAGCGACGTGACCGGGACGCTCGCGAAGGGCGGGATGCTCCAACACTACGGTCACGGCGCTCCGCTCGGGCCCCGGAACACCTGCCCGTAGCGCCCCGTCTCGTCCTTCGCTCGCGCCGCTCCCGAGCCCGCACCGGTAACGTCAAGAGTTGTGTGTCATGGGGAAGGGGGTCCAAGTTCCCTCGGCCTTGTTGAGGTACGAGAAGACGCCGTAGAGGACGCGTTCCAGGCTTGTCCGGTCACTGAAGACTCCCATGGG